>Ga0114972_10000827_pt1 | contig 23351 bp, 19 predicted proteins | sample M_140807_EF_Meta_FD_87354 | JGI IMG/M metagenome (GOLD analysis project Ga0114972, IMG submission 87354) | Freshwater microbial communities from Lake Montjoie, Canada to study carbon cycling - M_140807_EF_MetaG | ecosystem: Environmental > Aquatic > Freshwater > Lake | place: Lake Montjoie...
GTTGTGATAGTTTGGCAATTGTAAATCTAGCAGTTACAAATACGACTCAGAGCATTACCAATGCCGTACGTTGTAATAATCAACTTCCATACAATTGGAATGGTACAAACTACAATGCTGCAGGATCTTATACATTCACAACAACAAACGCTGCAGGATGCGATAGTTTGGCGATAGTTAATCTAACCATTACTTTCCCAACTTCGAGCACAACAACCATAAATATTTGTAGCAGTGAATTGCCATATTTGTGGAATACACAATCATTCACAACCGGTGGAACGTATGTCGTTACACTTATTAATCAAAATGGTTGCGACTCAAATGCTACTTTAAATCTTGTTGTCAATCAGTCGCCACCAAAACCACAAGTGCTATCAAATCAAACGATTTGTCAAAACGCTATTCCTAATTCATTAACTGCTGTTGGAACGTATCCTTTACTGTGGTATACAAATCCGGTTGGTGGAGTAGGTAGTTCTATTGCCCCGATTCCATCTACGTCTGTAATTGGCGTTTATAATTTTTATGTTAGTCAAATTAATGGAAACTGCGAAAGCCCTAGAAGTGAAATCAAAATAAGGGTGGTAAGGAAACCATCACTTGGCAACGATATTGAAGAGCATATTTGTTTCGGGACATATTTCAACCTGAATACAGTTTATAATACTGGAAGTCAAACAACGGTTTGGACACTAAACAATACATTGGTTTCTAATCCAAGTAGTATAAATGTTTCTGGTAATTACCAATTGGTATTGTCAAATTCTTTTGGATGCTCAGACACAGCAATGTTTAATCTAATTATACAACCCCAGATAGTTGCTAATGCTGGACTTGATGACATTGCTGTTTATAATGAGCCATATCAACTTAATGGATCTGGAGGCAATCAATATTTATGGTCACCGGCTTCTGTATTGAATAATCCAACTATTGCAAATCCAATGGCTACCATAACTGATCAAACGCAGTTTATTTTAACAGTAACGGATCAGTATGGTTGTGCAGACAAAGACACGGTGGTAATTAAAGCATTACAAGGCCCAAGTTTTTATATCCCTAATGCGTTTACACCAAATGGTGATGGCATGAATGATAACTTTAAGCCTACTTACGTTGGTATTCAACGTCTAGATTATTTTAGGGTTTACGATAGATATGGCGTATTGGTATTTGAAACAAATAATATGGGCAGGGCATGGGATGGCTTGTATAGAAGCATGAAACAAAATGCAGGAAATTTTGTGTATATCGTAAAAGGAATGGATAAATATGGTAATGAAAAAGTAGTCAAAGGGAACGTACTTTTGATAAGGTAGAATTCTTCTGTAATTGCTATTTTTTAACTTTTAAAAGATGTTTATTCTGCAGGCAAGAAAATCCATAATAAAATATAGATTAGAAACATGGCACCAGAAGATATGCCAAATGTAATGCCCCCAATTGCGAAAAAACCTACCAGAAATATAACCCTGATTAATCCAGCTGAAACGCCTAATGCGGAAGCAATTCCAGATAATACACCCCCTAATATTTTGTTGTTATTTTTTCGATGCATAATTAATGTTTGTTTTAAAAATTATGATTAGTTAAAGGTCATTGGTTTAGATTTTGAATTTTAATTTTTTACTTTTTACTTATGTATTTCCGAAGTAAAATGAAATTCAATATCCGGGTTGTTGGTTATTTCTGTGTTTAAAAACCATTCACTTTGAGCCAGGTAAACCACATTTCCATCTTTATCTTCTGCAATATTAGCTTGTTTGTATTTTGTAAAATCATCCAGCTTTTTTGCATCTTTACTCGTTAACCAACATGCTTTATAAAATGGCAAATTATTCATTTGTACAGATGCACCATACTCTTGTAAAAGTCGGTATTGAATTACTTCAAATTGAAGTTCACCTACACAACCAATGATTTTTTTATTTCCACCAAATTGAGTAAATAACTGTGCTACACCCTCATCCGTTAATTGCATTAAGCCTTTTTCAAGTTGCTTGGTTTTCATCGGATCTTTATTCGACACCTCTTTAAATATTTCTGGAGAAAAACTTGGTATTCCAGTGAAATAAAACTGTTCTCCTTCGGTTAAAGTGTCACCAATTTTAAAATTTCCCGTATCAAATAAACCTACTACATCACCTGGGTAGGCTTCTTCAATAACATCTTTTTGACGAGCTAAAAAACTATAGGGGTTATTAAATCGAACATCTTTTTCCAATCTAACGTGATTATAAAAAGTGTTTCTAGAAAACTTGCCAGAGCATACCCTTAAAAATGCAATTCTATCTCTATGCTTCGGATCTAAGTTGGCGTGTATTTTAAAAATAAATCCACTGAATTTATCTTCTTGCGGATTTATATCACGCGTTGTAGTTCCGCGAAGACGTGGAGTAGGGGCTATTCTAACAAAAGTATTTAGCATCTCTCTCACCCCGAAATTGTTTACCGCACTTCCAAAAAATACAGGTGCAGTATTCCCGGATAAATAATCTGCTTCATTTAATTCGCCATAAACCCCATCAATCAATTCTACATCTTCTCTTAATGTTTCAGCATTTTTATCTCCAATGATTGTGTCTAATTTAGCGTCATTTAAATCACTGATTTCCATTACATCTTCATCATTGGCTTTTGTGCCTGCAGTAAATAAAACCAGATTTTTTTCATGTAGATTATATACGCCTTTGAAATCCTTACCACTGTTTATAGGCACCGTCATTGGGTGAAGTTGAATTTTCAATTCATTTTCAATTTCTTCCAAAAGATCAAATCTGTTTTTACCATCTCGATCCATTTTATTTATAAATACAATAACAGGCGTTTTGCGCATGGCAATAACTTCCATCAGTCTGCGCGTTTGAGCTTCCACTCCATTTACACTATCAATCACCAACACCACACTATCAACAGCGGTTAATGTTCTATAGGTATCTTCAGCAAAATCCTTATGTCCAGGGGTATCTAAAAGATTAATTAAAAAGTCTTTGTATTCAAATGTCATTACACTGGTGGCAACACTGATACCTCTTTGACGCTCGATTTCCATAAAATCACTCGTTGCATGCTTTTTGATTTTATTGCTTTTTACAGCACCTGCCGTTTGAATAGCACCTCCAAATAATAGAAACTTTTCGGTTAATGTGGTTTTTCCGGCATCCGGGTGAGATATAATGGCAAATGTTTTGCGCTTGTTGATTTCGTTAATGTATTTCATAAAGTGGGCAAAGATAATTGATATTCTTTACAGAAATATTGTCTTAATTGTCCAGTTTAAAAAACTGGTTACATATTAATATCAACAGGGGAAATTACTTCAATTGATAGTCAACCTTCAATGTTATAGAAGCTGTTTTTAATTTACTGCTGGTGTTAAAAGAACCGCCATAACTAAATGTTTCATTTACATTTTTTCCTGTTATTTGAAAAACACCCATATTGGCTTTTTTTATGCCGCCCAAAGAAGCGCCACTATTTTTTGCAATGGTTTCAGCCCTTGTTTTTGCATCTTCACTGGCTTTAGCCAAAAGGTCAATCTTCAATTCATTAAGCTTGGTGTAATAATATTCAGGTGTATTAGAGTTTAATTCAATTCCCTTTTCTAAAAGTTCTGTAATTTCTCTAGATAATTTTTCCACGGTTTCTATTTCATGTGATTCTACCCGCACATTTCCGGTTAACGTATAACCCGCGAAACTTGCATTGATTTCATTTCCTCTTTCATCATATTGGCGCTGAAATTCTTTGGTCATACTAACCGCTGAAAATACAATACAACTGTCTGCAATTCCCTTTGTATTTAAATAAGTTCTTATCGCGGCTTCATCTAGTTTTAAAGCGGCATAAGCATCTTTTAATTCCATTGCATTTCTGCTAAATGAACCACCCCATACAATTAAATCGCTGGTGAAATCTTTTTCAGATAATCCGGTTACAGAAACAGTTTCAGAAGATGTGAATTTATATTTGTAAGCATTGCCTAAAATTGTAATACCAGTTACTACTGCTAAGCAAATTAAAATAGTATTTAGATGTTGTTTCATTCTTTTATTTTATAAAGATGTAGGTATAAATATAATTGTTTTTCAGATGGGATAGAATGTTAAAAATTAATTTTTTAAATTGGTTTTATAAAAAGGTAGATTCAAGTTTCTATTTTTTTGATATTTCAAAAATTAAATTTGATGGAATAATGTTGTGTTTATATTTTAATTTCATCTATGATCAATATTGAATCCATTAACTTCAATCTCCAATCCCAATTTCATATGCTCCGGCATTTTGAATCTGTGGATGATGCTATTCTACAACTGCTTCTCAATAACGACTATACCCAAAATCAAATACAACAAGAATTATCATTAACCGGCTCGAAATTCTTCTCTCAATTTGCAAAAGATATTAAAGAACTGCTCAAAAAGGTTTTACAATATCCATATACAAAATCAACCGGAATCAATGGTAATCACATCATTGAAATATTAATTCCAAAAAATGAATATCCCGATGGAATAGGAACCAAAGGTGTTTTGTCTATAAACGAGATTTCATCAGATCAAAAACCTCAAATTTTCTACGAAAAAAATCGAAACTTTCCGCTTGCGCATTTATTGGTAGATACATTACCCATAACCAATCAATGCACCTTGATTTTAAAACCAATTCCCCAAGGATATACCTTTATTACCGCTTTCTCAGGCGAGTCTGCAATGCCAATTCCAGATTATAAAATGTCGAAATCACAATTTGATGCTTGTAAAGCTTTTTGGGATGGACATGTTTTTTTGAAGAAAAATTGATTTTCATCTTTTCGAATTTCCAGATTTTTCATTATTTTAGTGATTCTATTTATAATATAAATTTTCTATTATGAAACTTCTTTTTATTAGTATTTTTTCGGTTTTTATTTCATTTAGTGCTAATGCTCAATCAAGACTTGGTTATACAGAATATGACATCAGGAACGTAGAATTTCCTAATGAAAAATTCACAACTAGATTCACTGATGATAAAAAAAAATATATAGTTTGGGAAAACGAAAGGGTTGTGAATTATTACTATTTTGATTCAAAAGGGTTGTGCGATAATTGTTTTACAATGCCCAAATCGGTAGGAGTGTTAAATTATTATGTTGAAAAGTATAACAATGAATATGTTATCGTTTCTGACAAAGAGTGGAAATATTATACAAATAATGGTTTAGTTCTTCATATTAAGTTGCTTTATCTAGAAGGTAATAGCTATTTTAATTATACTTTTTAGTATTTCATTTGGGAGTTTTTGTTTTTTTATTAATTCAAAAAGAATTTAATTACGTGATGTAAATTTTATTCAAAGTTGATATTTTTTTGTAATAAAATAGTTTAATCTCAAATTACATTATTTAAAAAAATTAATTATTTATTCCTACAGATTCATTGTTACACCATTCGTAATTGAAAAACCTAAATCCATTATTACGGGTGTACTAAAAATTAAATTGAATGAAATTATCAATAAAAGCAAAAAAGCAGGATTGGATGTAGAGTTTTCTTTTGGGGTATTGAATGCGATGTATTAGAAGCCCCCCAAATCCCCCAAGGTGGAAGCTTGAAGTATTTTCAATTAATTAGCAACTTTTTTTAATAGAACTTCGAGACTTCGTGTGAATTCGTGAATTTCAATCCCTTTGTTTGTAAAAAAACCTATGCCTATGGTGTTGTAATCACCAACCATTAAAGATGTGATTAATAGGGATGATATTCTCAGGTTTTCAGGTAAAACATTATTTAGGATTCAAATTATACAAAAGCAGTTATTTACTTTGCTTTTTTATATTTCCATGGTGGGGTTGAAACAAAATTACTGGTATCGACGATCTAAAAGGCCGGCCATTTTTGTCAAAAAGAAGTATGGAATTGATTTGAAATTAGACAACTTCACCACCGAACTTCCAAAAGATAGTTTATACTCATTGATGCCCATCAAAGATTTATCTGACGTCTCCAAGGCATATCCACCAAAATCATATTTGCTCATTCCCATTTTTTTGAAATGCATGATCTCCGCTTTTTTCATCAGTTTACCAGCCAATCCAACCGTTGTTCGATCAAATCGCTCATCCAATCGGCAACTTCCGGCCAAATAGTCATAAACAATGCCCAATCCTTCATCGTAAATGGATAAACCAGCATATAATTTTTCGCCTTCATACCGAACCCAACAGATTTTAAAATTTGATTTTAGTTCATTGATCAAGCTTTCCGGTACGGGGTAAATTCCCTTCAACTTTGCGAAGGTATTGTAAAAGCCAATGAAGCTTTTCAAGTCTTGATCGAAATCAGCCACCATGCCCAATTTTTCGGCTTTGCGGATGTTTTGGCGGACCGTATTGCGAAAGCCGGCAATGATTTCATCCTCATCAAGCGTCATATCCAGCATTACGGTGTGGAAATCATTCTTGATACAACCCAATGGTGTCGGGTGATTTACAGGTAGAAACGAATACTTCCGAATCCTCCAAAAATTCGAAATGGTTGAAACCGTTTTAAAATAATGGTCCGTGAGTTTGAAGAGGTAAAATTTTTTTTTGAACTTGATCATGGGGTAGTTGGTTGGAGTATCTACCAATAGACATTCACTTTCCTCGGGTAGTTTATTAATTCTTGGTCTAGCCTGTGATTCTTTACTCATCGGTTAGTCAATTAGTATTTGTGATGGTGTTTTTGTTAACACTTTTGCCATTTTGTTTAATTTATGAATAGAAGGATGAAACTTATTCTGACACCACATATTAAATTAAACAGTTGTTGTACCTAATATACTTACCATCCATTTTTGAGATAGATGATGATGTTCCAACTACTGTTTTATTTTATTCAACGTAACAAATTACACAAATATAAACTGTTAAAGTAAAACTTTAATCAAAGACAACTAATTTGATGTTCTTCCATTAGCATTCACTTGCATAAATCGTATTAATTCACTAGATCTCGAACTTCATTTATTAAGCTATAAATTTCAAAAAAAATGATTCACTTATTAAGGATTATTCTCAGTTAAAGTTTAACAGATTTCTGCCGATGTTGGTGTTTTTACCAATCATCAATAAAGATTTCAGTTGTTCAAAGGGTGCAAGTTATTCAAGAGGTTATATGTCTGCCAACTGTGTTTCCAATGATTTTTTGCGCGCTTTGTGTGAAAACTCTAACACTTTTGCCTCCTCTGAAAAGACAACTGTAACCTATTTAACACGATTAAAGCTATCATGAAACACATGTATCAAATAAGTAAAAGGTAAAGTATAATATGTACATTATTTACATACATTTGTAAATCAATCTCACTGCCGTCAAGCTTCTACCATTGATGTCAATGCACTATATTTAGAAATTATCTGGTTAGCCGAAAAATGTATAAAATAGAGTAGGCGATTAAATTTAAAAAAATGAAAAATAGATTAAACGGAATTTTACTAAAATCAATTTTGATGATTTTTGTTGTTGGCACCCAGCTTGGTTGTACAAAAAATAATACCACAAACAGCACTTCTACACCAACTTCAATTTTGGGACTTTGGGCTGGGACTGCAATTACTACAGGTGGTACCACTCCTCAATATTTTAGTTTAATTGTGAAAGCTGATGGAACGGTAATATCTGATACTAAAACAAGCAGTAATTCAAGTAGTCAATATTTTTCAGTTGGAACATGGGCATTAAATGGAAATACATTTACATATTCTATCACTAATGTTTATGGAAATACACTTCCAAGCTATGTAGGTCAAACGCAGACTGGAAGTGCAACATTTTCTTCACAAACTGGAAATCTTACAAATGGTAGTTGGACAAACCCTTCTCCATTTAGTTCAGGTACCTTCACGGTGACAAAAGTCAAGTAATAAAAATGGTCAACCTTCTCAGATTGACCAAAATTTTTATTCGTGGTCCTAACGGGCCTGAGTTCGAACTTTTGGGAGGATGTGGAGAGGTTGATTAATCTTTAGTCAAAGCTTACAAACATTAACTCTGTAAGGTAAGTGAGTCTGCAATATCCAACTTCTTGTATCTGCAAAATATTAAAAACACTTTACGGTTCCCCAAACTCATCTATAATAACCCTCACATGAGCTGGAGTAAATAATCTAATACCTGATTTATAACCAAGTTTTTCAAGTCTTGGTAAAGCAGTTTCGCTTTCGTTTATCCATCTATGCAACTGTGCGCTTGCACTTTTTTTTACATGCGGGCTTAAAGCGGTGTGAATAATTATATGAGGGTATTTTTTTCTGTAGGCACACTTTTAATAAAATAAATTATACCAAAGACCCAACGTTTCCGTTTGAATAGGTATCTTACAAACAAATGAAAGTATTCCTCACATTTTTTTTAGTTTATTGGTCATTTGGAATGTTTATTCTACCAAACGGGGATTTTTCTGCACTCTCTGATATACCAACACAATACCAACATTGTAAAGAAACAGAAGACAAGGATTTAACCGTTTTCGATTTCATTACAGACCACCTTATTAATGTTGACAGCCTTTTTGATGCACACGATAATGACGACAATCAAAAACCACACAAACCATTTGCATATAGTCAAAATTTGATTACAAGTATTTTTGTAGTTGCAGAAAAGATAATCTTTCTACAAAAAACTGTTACCATCCCAACTAAAAATATTTTTAATTTCCACTCTGCAACACATTACTGTTTCAACTTCCTTACTTCAATTTTCCGACCTCCAATAGTTTAGTTTTTAGATACAAATTGATTATCACTCAAACATTTTGGGTGTGATCAGCTATTTAATAAACTAAATATATTTAAAATGCAATTGTATAAAAACCATTGGCATCACCTCTATATAGGTATCATTGCTACTATGCTGTCGCTTTCGGCTACAGCACAAAAAATAACTATTAGTGGTTATGTAAAAGATGCAGCTTCAAAAGAAGCATTAATAGGAGCATCGGTTACAAGTGTTACCAACAAAGTTGTTATTACCACCAATCAGTATGGTTTCTTTTCTCTCACCGTTCTGTCAGCAGATACTATTGAACTAATCATTTCTTATAGTGGTTACACCGTTCAAGTAAAAAAAATAGTTTCAAAAGTAAATCTGCAACTCAATGTCTTATTGGAAACTTATAAAAACAATCTAACAGAGGTAACAGTAGTTTCGGGTAGAAATAACCGCAACGTACAAAAAGCCCAAATGGGTGTTATTGATGTTCCTATACAAGCCATCAAAAACTTGCCTGTATTATTTGGTGAAAGGGATATTATAAAAATTATTCAGCTACTTCCAGGCGTACAAGGTGGGCAAGAAGGTACAACAGGATTTTATGTACGGGGCGGCAACTTAGACCAGAATTTGGTACAGTTAGACGAAGCAACTGTTTATAACCCCAATCATTTGTTTGGCTTGTTTAGCACTTTCAATGTAAATTCTATAAATCATGTAAAACTAATCAAGGGCGGTTTTCCAGCAGAGTTTGGCGGAAGGCTCAGTTCCATTTTAGATATTACCATGAAGGAAGGTAACAAAACAAAGTACCAAACAGAGGGCGGTATTGGTTTGTTATCCGACAATTTAACCTTCCAAGGTCCAGTTCAAAAAAATAAATCTTCATTTATTGTTTCAGCCCGAAAAAGCCATATTAATTTATTGCTTCAGCCTTTTACTTCAAAAAGTACTTCCTATATTTTTTACGATGTAAATGCTAAATTGAATTTTGAATTAGGTAAGAAAGACCATTTGTTTCTTAGCTTTTTTAAAGGAAATGATAAGGCAGATTATACAGGTGCAAACAGCTTAAACTACAATACTGATTTTGGAAATACTACAGGTACATTAAGATGGAACCATCTTTTTGGAAGCAAGATATTTTCAAACACATCGCTTATTTACAATGACTATCATTTAGGTTTAGGCACAACTCAAAACAATTATTATGCTTTGTTGTACACAGGTATTAAGGACATAAATTTAAAAAGCGACTTCACATTTACCCCAAGTAACAAGCATAAAATTAAAGTAGGTTTTACTTACACTTACCACACATTGTATCCTGCTGCAGTATCTGCAAAAGTGCCAACAAGAGGTAATAGGTTATCGATTAATAAAGACAGTATAGACAATCGTTATTCAAATGAAATGGCTTTTTATATTGGGGACGACTTTGATGCAACAGAAAAATTTAGCGTCAACTATGGGCTTCGTATTCCTGTTTTTACTGCATCTGCAAAAACCTATGCGTTTGTTGAGCCACGTATTACCAGCAAATATTCTTTAAATAAAACAACATCGTTAAAGGCATCTTTTACCATTATGAACCAGTTTCTGCATTCCGTTCCCAATAGCACCGCTTCTTTACCTACTGATATTTTACTAAGCAGCAATAAATTAATAAAACCGCAAAACAGTAAGCAAATTGCAATAGGATTATTTAAAAATTTTAAAGACAATGGCATTGAAGCAAGTGTTGAAGCATACTATAAAAAAATGGACAACCAAGTTTTATTCAAAGAAGGAACACAAATTGTAGCATCAACCAATTTAGATAGTACACTTGCTTTTGGTAATGGAAAATCTTATGGCATAGAACTGTTTGTGAAAAAGAATTTTGGTAGGATTACAGGTTGGGCAAGTTATACATGGAGTAAAACCACACAGCAATTTGCAGAACTAAACCGAGGTGTAGAATTTCCTGCATCATTCGACCGAAGACATAATTTTTCTTTAGTAGGTACTTATAAATTAAGCAAGCTTTGGACAGTTTCAGCAGACTTTGTTTACTACACAGGCAGGGCTTTAACCCTACCAGCAGGGCGTATTTCTGTACCTATTAATGGTTCACTCTACGATGGTAATTATTATGATTTTACAAGCCGAAATAATGTAAGGTTACGAAGCTACCACAGACTTGATGTAAGTTTTTCCAACAAAAAAGTGGTAAAGTTTTTTGGCAAAATGTATGAAAGGGAATGGGTAATTGGTGCATACAATATTTACAGTAGGCTCAACCCCTACTTTGTTTATTTAACTACCAATCCCGATACCAAACAGCCCGAAGCAAGGCAAGTTTCTTTACTCCCAATTATCCCTAGCGTAAGTTTCAATTTCAAATTTTAAATTTTATAAAATGAAATCACACATCATCTTTTCGATAATTGCAACAAGCATATTGTTTGCTTCTTGCGAAAAAGTAATCACCATTTCACCGCCACCATATACCAGCAAACCAAGCATTCAATGTATGCTTGAACCAGACTCTTTGCCAAAAGTGTATTTTAACCAAACCGTTCCTTACTTCGATAAAAAAGTTAGTTTTCAAGATTTGGTAATTCGCAATGCACAAATAAAAATTCAAAGTACAATAGGCATTGATAGCTTACACTTAGATAGCACTTACAATAAAATCTATTGCCAGTACGATTATTTTTACAAAGGCAATACGCCAATTCAACGAAATCTGTCTTACACTTTAAGTATCAAAAACGGAGTAGATATTTTTACTGCAAATACCCTTACAGACCAATTGTCATCAACAATTGATAGCGTTTCTTTTACCCCAATATTTAAAGATTTGTATGGAGAACATGAAGGTGTAATTACTTATTTTAAAGATTTGCCAACACAGGTAAATTACTATCGTTACGAAATGGTAAGGTATGTAGATACTACCACCAAATTAGCCAGCGAAAAAATTGCAAGTATTTGTTTAGGCATAGATAGTTTAAGGGTTAACGAAATAGGTCGTTCCGTTTATGCAGATGAAGGCTTATCAGGTCAACAATTCAAAATTGTAATAGAGCCAGCCTACTCACACAAACAAGGCACAAAAACAATGGTTTACATTACAAGCATAGACAAAAACGCCTATGATTTTTTCGACCAGTTAGACAAGCAAAAATTAGCCCAATTCAACCCTTTTGTAGAGCCAGTATTTTTAAGAGATGGGCAATTTGGCACAAATGCAATTGGCTATTTTTCAGCCATGCGAAAAAGTAATCCAGTATCATTTATTTATCCTGAATAATGATTAAAATTTTTAGTAACCAACAAAACAAAACAAAAATGAAAAAGTCTGTAATGACCATTGCATTAATTGCAACAATTTCCTTGGGTGCAAATGCACAAAAATTAGATGCCTCAAAAGTACCAGCTGCTGTAAAAGCATCTTTTGCAAAACAGTTCCCAACGGCTGCAGCCAAATGGGAAAAAGAAGATGGCAAGTATGAAGCAGGTTTTAAAAAGGGCGACTTAGCAATGTCAGCACTATTTTCTACCGATGGCACAATGACTGAAAGCGAAGTAAGCATAAAGCAAACTGAACTGCCAGAAAATGTTTTGGCTTATGTAAAAGAAAATTACAAAGGCAAAACAATTAAAGAGTCTGCAAAAATTACTAAAGCCGATGGTACAGTTGTGTATGAAGCAGAAGTAAACGGTATGGATTTAATTTTTGATGACAAAGGCAAGTTTATCAAAGCAATGAAAGCTTAAACCCTAAGGGTCTGTTTGTGCTAAACAGACCCTTTTTATACTTCACTTTAAAATGCTACAATGAAAGAACAATCTAAGCTGCCGCAAATAACTAATGCATTACTGACCATCTATTAAATATTGACGGTATTTTTGACCAATATGAAAATGATGACGAACAAAAACCTCATATACCTATTCAGACGGAACTAAAGAATAGATTTTCCAAAAGGCAAAACGCAGTATATCTTTTGCCTTTTTTAATTAAGATAAATATCATGTATAAATTGATTTACTTTTAAAACTATGAATAAACTACCAGCAATCACCCTTTCATTTTGGATAATGAAAATTTGTGCAACAACACTTGGTGAAACAGCAGGAGATTTACTTTCAATGATAAAAAATATTGGCTATGCCATAAATAATTTGTAATAAAACCAATAACAAAATTCTGATCACCTTCAAGAGACAAGACATTAATTGGAAAGTCACTAAAACACAACTAAACAAAAGTAAGCTCTCCTATAATTTGGCAGCTAGTCTTAATTTGTTATATTTGCGACAATGAAAATTTTCATACTCTTTTTTAGTTTTTACTTGTTAGGACTGTTTTGTTTGCCATGTGGCGACAAGGAAGAGTGTACAGAAAAAACAAGAACAAACATTTCAGCACTCATTAATCACAACAAACACAGTAAAGATACAGAACATTGCACCCCATTTTGTACATGCTCTTGTTGTGCTGCATCAGTTTCATTTCCTACAATTACCTCTTTCAAAATCTTTAAAAGGATTTTCCCCAATACAAAATATCCGATGTACAATGTTTCGTACAATACCCGAGTTTCGTTTTCTGTTTGGCAACCGCCTAAATTAAGTTAAGTAATTACATAAAATTTTGCGGCTTTGCCCCAAAGCATAATGTGGTGCTACATCACACCTATGCACATAATTATTTCTATAACTTAATATATCATTCAATGATAAATAAAATCATTCATTTTTCAGTTAATAACAAACTGATTACTGGGGTATTGTTGGGCATCTTTGTTCTTTGGGGCTTTTATTCGTTCACTCAATTAAGCGTTGATGCCTTGCCTGATGTTACCAATAATCAGGTGCAGGTAAATACCACAAGCCCAAATCTTGCCACTCAGGAAGTAGAACAGTTTATTACCTATCCTTTAGAAACGGAGTTTAAATCTTTGCAGGGTCTGGTGGAGTTAAGAAGCACAAGCCGAAGTGGCTTATCCGTAATCACCATAGTTTTTAAAGACAATATGCCAAGTAATATTACAAGGCAGTTGGTAGCTGAGAAAATCAAGATTGCCACCGAACAAATTCCAAAAGAATATGGAAGCCCAGAATTAGCACCGCCGACAACTGGCTTAGGCGAAATCTATCAATATGTAATTGTTCCAAAGAAAGGTTATGAAGATAAATTTTCTTCAACAGATTTACGAACTGTACAGGATTGGATTATTAAAAGGCAATTATTAGGTACAGAAGGTATAGTGGATATCAGCAGCTTTGGCGGCAAACTAAAACAATACGAAGTAAGTGTAAAGCCCGAAAGATTGGCAGCGATGAACTTAACGCTAATTGATGTGTACAATGCTTTGCAGAAAAACAATTCCAACACCGGCGGCAGCTACATTGATAAAGGACCAAATATTTATTTTATCCGTGGTGAAGGTTTGATAGAAAAATTAGATGACATCAACAATATTGTTGTTGCCAATGCCAATGGTATTCCAGTTTTAATAAAAGATATTGGCACAGTTGATTTTGGTTTTGCCCCACGTTATGGAGCAATGACTAGGAACGGAAAAGGAGAAACTGTTGGTGGTGTTGTGCTAATGCAGAAAGGCGAAAATGCAGTAAGGGTTATTGAACGGGTTAAAGAGAAAATGAAAACCATTGAAAAATATTTGCCAGAAGGTTTAGGTATTGACGTATTTGTGGACAGAACAAAATTAATTGATCGAACCGTCAGCACGGTAAGTACCAATTTATTAGAAGGTGCATTGATTGTAATTTTTGTATTGGTTGTTTTCTTAGGCAATTTCAGAGCAGGTTTAATTGTGGCAAGTGTTATTCCTTTAGCTATGTTATTCGCTGTTGCAATGATGAATTTATTTGGCGTTAGTGCAAACCTTATGAGTATGGGTGCTTTAGATTTCGGTTTAATTGTTGACGGTGCAGTTATCGTTGTTGAAAGTTTATTGCACAAATTTTCAACTCAGTTCCGAAACCAAAAACTATCCCAAAGCCAAATGGATGCAGAAGTTACAGATGGAAGCAGTAAAATAATGAATAGTGCAGTTTTCGGACAAATCATTATCCTCATTGTGTACATTCCAATTTTTGCATTGAGGGGTATTGAAGGAAAAATGTTTATGCCAATGGCACAAACCGTAAGTTTCGCAATTGTTGGTGCATTGCTTCTATCCATTACATATGTACCATTGATGAGTAGTTTATTTCTAAATAAAAAAATTGCTGCAAAAGATACATTAACCGACAGGGCAATAAAATGGTTGGTTAGCAAATACCAACCTGCACTAAATAGAATTATAAAATTCCGTGTAGCAGTTATTGCAGTTGCCATTTCTATTTTTATTTTATCAATCTTCGTTTTTAATTCTTTGGGTGGCGAATTTATTCCAGAGTTAGACGAAGGTGATTTTGCAACAAACTATACAATAAGGCAAGGAAGTAGTTTGCCACAAACAATTGAAGTAGGTACACAGTTAGAAAAAATTGCACTCACATTTCCCGAAGTAAAAGAAGCAGTAAGCAAGATTGGTACAAGTGAAGTGCCTACCGACCCTATGCCAATTGAAAGTGCCGATTTGCTAATGGTGTTAAAAGATAAAAAAGAATGGACATCAGCAAATGACAAAGAAGAATTAGCCGAGAAGATGAACAAAAAAATGAGTACCATCCCAGGCATAAACTTATCTTTTGAGCAACCAATACAAATGCGTTTTAATGAATTAATTGCTGGTGTAAAAAGTGATATTGCCATAAAAATATTTGGCGATGATTTGGATAAACTATTTGCCAAAGGAAATGAAGTTAGCAAATTAGTAAGCAGCATTAAAGGACTTACAGATATTAAAGTAGAGCAAATTGTTGGTATGCCGCAACTGGTTGTAAAATACAATCGTAGCAAAATTGCCCAATACGGTTTAAACATCAGCGATGTAAACGCAACACTTAACACAGCTTACGCAGGTGGTTACGCAGGTGTTATTTACGAGGGCGAAAAGAAATTTGATTTGGTGGTACGCATTGCAAAAACTGCCAACACCGATGCAGATGCTTTAAGAGCTTTATTAATTCCTTTACCTAACGGAAAACAAATTCCACTCAATGAAATTGCCGATGTTAATTTTATTGCTAGCCCAGCACAAATAAGCCGTGATGATGCAGAACGCAGAATTGTAGTAGAAGCAAATGTAAGAGGCAGAGATGTTGAAAGTGTGGTAAAAGAAATTCAGCAGGTGTTGGATACAAAACTAAAATTACCTGAAGGTTATTATATTGCTTATGGCGGACAATTTCAAAATTTACAAGAAGCTAAAAGCCGTTTGTTAATTGCAGTACCAGTTGCATTATTATTAATCTTCTTTTTATTATTCCTAACCTTTCGATCTACTAAAGAAGCCTTGATAATTTTTTCAGCCATTCCATTAGCAGCTATTGGTGGAATATTGGCTTTATGGATGAGAGGAATGAATTTTAGCATTTCAGCAGGTGTTGGTTTCATTGCATTGTTTGGTGTTGCAGTTTTAAATGGCATCGTATTAATCAGTTATTATAACCGCCTAAAAGAAGAAGGAATTACAGATATTACCCAGCGTATTTTAAAAGGCAGTGCAGCAAGGTTGCGACCAGTGTTAGCAACCGCTGCTGTTGCTTCATTAGGTTTTATACCAATGGCATTTAGTACAAGTGCAGGTGCTGAAGTTCAAAAGCCCTTGGCGACAGTTGTTATTGGTGGCTTATTTTCTTCTACACTATTAACGCTTTTTGTGCTTCCAGTCCTCTACAGTTTGTTTTATCAAAAAAGAAAAAAGAAGATGAAAATAAATACAACCGCAAATACTTTGCTATTGCTCATATTTTCAATGATTGGTTTTAATATAAAAGCACAAACAAACACATTGTCTTTACAAACTGCGTTGGATTTAGCAACAAAAAATTACCCAACTATTCAGCAAGCAACATTACAAACACAGCAACAACAGGCACTCACAGGCACAGCTACCATTTTAGACCCTTTTAATATCAATACAGGTTTAGGCCAAATAAATAGCAATGTGTTTGATTACAATGTAGGCGTAGCACAGGGTTTTAAATTGCCCAATGCTTACAAGGCAGAGAAAAATTTGTTGAAACAAAATGTATCTGTTGCAAAATCTTACGAAGCCGTTACAAAAAATGAATTGATAAAAAATGTTTCCAACGCTTATTACAATTGGTTATACAGTTGGCAGGAGTATAATTTACTATTACAAACCGATAGTATTTTTGCCGACTATGAAAAGTATGCCAACAAAAAATACCAAGTAGGCGAAAGCAATAAATTAGAAAAAATCAATGCAACCCTGCAACGCAAAGATTTGATTTTGCAATTGGCACAAGCCAAAACAAAGGTTTCATTTTATTTAACAGACCTGCAAAAGTGGATGCGTACAAGTGAACAATATAAAGCACCACTAGAGTTTACCCAATTACCTGCAATTAATTTAAACGATAGTATTTTGGTAAACAAACATCCAGTATTACAATTTTTACAACAACAAGTAATAGCAAAAGAGCTAGCCATTAAAGCAGAAAAAGCAAAAGGGCAACCCTCATTTAATTTAGGTTTAAATGCACAATCCTTAGACAAAGTTAAATACTTTTATTATGGTGGTGTAGGTATCAATATTCCCTTATTTAAAAATGGTGTAAAGGCAAGAACACAAGCCGCCAAAATTGAAAAAGAAATTGCAAAAAAAGAATTGGATAAAACACAACAGGAAATTTCAACTCTTTTTTTACAGCAAAATCAATTGCAGCAACAAAGTTTACAACAGTTGAATTATTATCAAACCGAAGGTATGCCAATGGCTGAAAGTATTATCAACGCAGCACAACTCAGCTATAAGGCAGGTGATATTGGCTACATTGAATACATTCAAAACATAAAGGATGCCATCAAAATAAAAGCTGATTATTTGGCTGCTATCAATAACTACAACCAAACAATTATCCAACTTAACTATTTACTAAATCGCTAAAATAAATCAATAATGAAAAATATATTTTTAATAACACTCACTTTGTGTTTTGTGATTATATCTTGCAAAAACAAAGCAATAGAAACCAAAGCAGAACCATCAATAAAAGATACTACTGCAATAAAAGAAAAAAAAGCAACAGCAACCGAAGTAGAACTGACAGAAGAACAAATAAAAGCTATTGGTTTAGAAACAGGCAGCATTGAACAACGCAACTTAAAATCTACTATTAAAGTAAATGGCAAATTAATGTTGCCCCCACAAAATCAAGCACAGGTAAGTATTTTAACAGGTGGTATTGTAAAAACAATAAATGTAACAGAAGGCACATTTGTAAAACAAGGGCAAACATTAGCCACAATTGTAAACAACGAGATAATACAATTGCAACAAGATTATTTAGAAAACAAATCGCAGTTGGTTTTTCTTCAAACAGAATTTAAACGCCAAAAAGAATTGCAAGAGGATAGAATAAATGCAACCAAAACATTGCAGCAAGTACAAAACGAATTAGGCATGGCAGAAGCAAAACAAAAAGGTTTGCAAACAAAATTACAATTGCAAGGCATCAATGCAGCCAACATCAGCACTACAAATTTTACAAATCGTATTTCTGTAACAGCACCTATCAGCGGATTTATTCATCACATCAATTTAACGATGGGTAAGTTTGCCGATGCAAATACAATTTTGTTTGACATTGTTGATAATCGTTTTCTGCATTTAGATTTAACGCTCTTTGAAAAAGATATTTCAAAAGTAAAGATTGGTAACAAAGTAGTGTTTACAGACGCCAACGATGTAAGACATACACACCCAGCAACCATATTTGCATTAAACAAATCTTTTGAAGATAACCAGCAAGCCATATTAGCCCATGCAAAAATTGACGAGCAAACTGAAACCCTTTTACCAGGAATGTATGTAGAAGCAAGAATACAAATTGATAATTACAAAACCAATGCCTTACCAAATGATGCTGTTGTAAGCAGTGGCGATGAACATTATATTTATGTTGAAACAAAAAAGAACCTTTACACACAAATAGCTGTTAAAATTGGTTTAAGCGATATGGGATTTACAGAAATATTGCCTTTAGAAGAAATACCAGATAGTGCAAAAGTGGTAATAAAAGGAGCGTATTATTTATTATCACAACTTACTAAAGGAAGCGGCGAAGAGTAATTATTAAATAAAAAATCATGGAATGCAAAAAACAAAATTGGGAAAAAATATTTACCACTAAAGCATCCAACGAATTAAGTTAGTTTCAAGAGTACCCAAAAACTTCTATGTAGTTTTTGCAGCTTTTAAATTACCGCTAACTGTCAACATCATTGATATTTGCGGCGGCAATAGTAATTTAGTTGATACCCTTTTAGAAAAAGATCAAAAACGTTGGATATTAGAATCTCCTTATGCAAAAAATGTTTATAAGAAAAATACAAGTTTAGTGCATTGGGTTGTTACCGATGCAACTGAATTTACACCAGCTGTTCAATACGATTTTTGGCACGACAGAGCAGCCTTTCATTTTCTTTTAATAAATATGTAGCCATCGCAGAAGAAGCTATAATTAATAAAGGCTATTTAATATTAGGAATGCAGTGGATTACAAATTCAATAATACAATGAAACTTTGCAGTTGCCTTCGGAAAAGAAAGCTGTATACCCACTTCGAGAGCAATAAACACCATTAAGATATTTATAATCTTCCTTTAAAATCCTTTTCTTGGATTGTCTTTTTTATTCCACGACTGGTTATCTTTTACCATATAAATCCATGATATTCCCATAATTATACCCAACCCTAACATCACAGCCTTCGGCACCCAACTCGTCTTTTGATTAGTTGCTATTTCTTTGCTTTGAGCCAGCGGCCCATACTCTTTAAATTCCATTTTTTTACTTTTTATAAATGTGAAGAAATCTCATTTCATCTTTGTGTGAAAAGGTAAAATAATACTCGCCAACAATATGCCAAATTTCTCCTATGGAATTAATATAGGTTCCATAAAAGGCATTTTGATCAAAACCTTTTTTTAATACCTTATCATAATCAATTCTTGACTCTCCGGATTCGGGTTGCAACTCATTTAGAATTTTATAATTCGCATAAAGTCCCTTTTTTATTTGAGCAGCAAGTCCATCAACAATCGATTGCCTGTATCGTTTTTCTGCATTTCTGCATTCACCACCATAACAATATTTTCTAGTTCCTTTCGCAACAAACACTTCACCACAATAGGAGCACTTTACGACTTTTCCTATAATCTGTTGGCGTCTGCCGGCGTCTGCTAACATCTGTTGGGTAAAAGTCGTCCCTTCCTTATATTTTTTACCCATTAATTGTTCCGTTTTTCCTTTTTTGTTCACGAAAAAATCTTCTATTATAGGTTCTCTTCTTATTTCTAAAAACTTTTTATCGTATTTTTTCATGTTATTTAGTTTTTTTGTCTAAATTAAGTATATTTACATTATGAAACAAAAAAATTTAGATACTTCCTTAATTTCCATATCGGAATTTCGTGAATTTATGTTTGAGAGAATCGTTCCTATTGACGATATTTTGGATTCCAAAGGAAAAAAAATAGAACAGATGTTACCATATTGGAGAAAACACGAAGTCATCCCCTTTGTTCCAAAAGGCTTAAAATTTGAAATCAGTTTTGCGCAACTTTTTTGGTTACGAATTCTTGACCAGTTAAGACTATTTAGTTACACCATTAAGAACACGCAAAAAATTTGCGACTACTTTTTTAAGGATGCCTACGAGCATGATTTACCAAAGAAGAATCTGAAGTACAACAAGGAAATTTTTTTAAAGAAAATAAAGGAGAATGTTATTTCTGAAATGGAAGAAGCCTCGTTGAATTGGATAGAAGAAAAATTAACAGATGATAAGTTCCTTAATATTTTAAAATACGATATCAACTACCTTACTAATTTAATTACCATTAGTCTTGAACAAAAGGAACAAGCTGGTATTTTGATTTTTTTAGATGGAGAAGTATTAGAGCATATTGGAGACATTTATTTCAACCACAACAATATACAAATTGACAAAAGAAAACCACACATTTACTTTTCAATCTCCTACTTATTGGAAGAGTTCATCAATCAGGAAGAATTACAAACACTCATCCTACCGCAAATTTTGACTGATGAAGAAAAAATGGTTTTGAAAGAGATTAGAACTTCCAATGTAAAGGAATTGGTAATCAAAAAAGACAGCGCCGGGGAATTAACTACACTATACAAAATAACGGAGCGCATCATTACCGGCGAAGAAGTCAATAAGATAAAAAATATTTTTGGGCTTGGAAATTATGAAGAAGTAACACTTACAACCCGAAATGAAAAAACAATAACATTTAAGAAAACAAAAAAGAAACGACTCCGATAATCTCGGCTCAATGGTATCACCACTTGTTCACTCCGCTTAACCGGCTGAACTGCATACTCGGTGAATAATGAACATTAAAAACAACACAGATGTAAAAAACAACAACTTAAAATTAACCAACGAAGAAATAAATAGCGTAGATGGATTTGCTGATTTGTCTGCTCAGGAAACTGAAGAACAGGCCAATTTATTTATCTATGCTGATATAATCGCAAACTATATTGTTAATGAAATACTGAAGAACAATGAAGAATGAAAAAGAACTCTCCGCTGATTTACAACAGCAAATGGGCAAAAAAAGCAAAGCACTCAAATGGAGAACAGGTAATATAATTGTTGCCTACACAAGGGTGTCTGATTCCTCACAATTTGACAATACCAGTTTAGATACGCAGAAAAAAGATGCTGCCGCCTATGCTGCTAAAAAAGGGTTTGTCATCAAGGAGTATTTTGGTGGAGGAGTTGAATCGGCTAAAACGGATGAGCGGAAACAATTTAAGCGCATGCTGGATTTTGTAAAAAAAGATAAGAGTATTTCTGCAATCCTTGTTTTTTCTTACGAGCGATTTTCGAGAAGTGAACATGCCATGGATTTAACTAGAGACTTGGCAAAAATTGGTGTAAAAGTAATTAGTGTGATTCAGGAGGTGGATGTTACTTCAGCTGCTGGTCGTTTACAACAGAATATTTTTTATGCTTTTGGAAATTACGATAACGAACTGCGTAAAGAAAAATCATCAAGAGGAATGATTGAAAACCTGCTCAATGGATATTGGGTGAGCGCCTGTCCTTTCGGTTATACAAACCTTAAACGAAAAGAAAAAGCAAAGTACCATGAGTATGTAATCAATGATGAAGGTAAAATATTGAAACTCGGTTTCAAATGGAAAGCCGAAGGGAAGTTGAATAATCTGGAGATAGTTGAGAAAATGATAAAAATGGGCTCTGCTATCAACTACAAAAGTTTTGTTCGTATGATTAGCAATCCTTTTTACTGTGGTTTTATAACCCATTCTTTAATACCCGGGCAATGTATTCAAGGTCATCATCCTGCGCTGGTTTCTGTTGATTTGTTTCAGAAAGCAAATAATATTATAGAGGAGAATCCACATAAAGGAATTGCCAAAAAATTTAAAATAGAAGAACTTCCGCTCAAGAGTTTTGTAAGAGATGAAATATCGCTGTCACCTTTTACTGGCTATACGCAAAAAGGTCAATGGTATTATAAAACACGAGACAAGGGAACGAATGTTAATCAGAATGCAAAAATTGTTCACGAAGCTTTTTTAAAAGAGTTGGATAATATTCAGCCAATAATAAAAGATGAAAAGAAACTGGAGCAAACTGTACTAACTTTTGTAAAAGAAAAATTAGCCGATAGATTAGTAGTACAAGAAGAATCGAAAAAAAATATTTCTTCGTTAAAAGGCAAAATAAAATCATTAGAGGAGCGCTATGTAGAAGATGAAATTGAAAAGGAATTGTACATCAAATACAAGAGCAAATATGAGTTGGAAATTAAAGCCATAGAGCAGGAATTAAACAAAAGTCAACTTTCGAGTTCGAACTTGGAATTAGCGGTAAAAAAAGGAATTACAATTTCTAAAAAAGCCAGTCAGTTGTGGGTTTCAAGCGATTATAGTGATAAGCAACGATTGCAATATTTGATATACCCCGACGGGATTTTGTATAATAAGGAAAATAACACAGTTCGAACTCCAAGAGTAAACAGTCTATTCACCGCAATCTCTTGCCTGTCCTACATTTCAACGGAAAATAAAAATGGTCAACCTTCTAAGATTGACCAAAATTCTCGCTGGGTGGAGCTGCAGGGAATCGAACCCTGGTCCAAACATATTCGCCATAAGCTTTCTACATGTTTATTCTGTAATTATTTGTAGGGGAAATACAGGGAACAGACAAACCAATATTTTCCTTAGATGAATGGTCTTAAGCCAACGTCACATCATTCGCGGGCAGCAACCTGTGTTTGTTTTGAGTCGGCGGCGGAGCATGGTAACAGATCAACCTGCTCGGCGGCCCGAATGGATGCTAATCTATCGATTAAGCAGCCATGGCATACGAAGTATTGCCATTTAGAGTTTGAATATTCAGATTTAAGTGCTAATTATCCAACGCACTACATGCTTACACTTACAAAGA
>Ga0114972_10000828_pt1 | contig 23333 bp, 23 predicted proteins | sample M_140807_EF_Meta_FD_87354 | JGI IMG/M metagenome (GOLD analysis project Ga0114972, IMG submission 87354) | Freshwater microbial communities from Lake Montjoie, Canada to study carbon cycling - M_140807_EF_MetaG | ecosystem: Environmental > Aquatic > Freshwater > Lake | place: Lake Montjoie...
AGTCAATTTACTTCTGGGTTTATTGTAGGTGGATTTGGTGGTGCAAGTGTAGCTTATGCATTATTAAAATTTATTAATTTAGATTCATTCACAATCTAAAGAATTCAAAATTGATTTTTAAATCAACTTTTGATAGGATTTTGTTGTTTCTTTATTAAAAATTAATTATTAAATACTTACATCTCTCATGGCAAAATATAAAGTTAGACTATTAAGTGAATCTCATAATTTAGATGTTACAATTGATTGTCCAGATGACAAATTTATCTTAGAAGCAGCAGAAGATAACAATATTGAATTACCATATTCATGTCGTGCAGGATCTTGTTCTACTTGTTTAGGTAAAGTAAAATCTGGATCTATCGATCAACCAGATCAAACATTCTTAGATGAAGAACAAATTGGTAATGGTTTCGTTTTAACATGCGTAGCTTATCCTACATCTAATTCAACAATTTTAGCGCACGAAGAAGAAAACTTATATTAATCTATTAAAAAAAATAAATAGAGTTAATTTCTCTATTTATTTTTAATTTATTTTTAATTTATTTTTTTACTATTAATGTTTCAACTTCTTTTTCAACTTCAGATATATACTTTTTTAATTCCGGTAACATAAAATCAAATAAAGAAGATTCTCTACTTGTATAAAGTACTTCCATGCTTGTTAAATTTGATAAGTATTCACGTGCTAAAGTTCTTAAATCTTTTCCAGTTAACTCTTCTGAAATCATAAGTTGATCTACTAGTCTTTCTCCTCCAGGTCTAATAGTTTGAAGAAAAGCTAAAACTTCATTATAAATAATATCCATAAAGTTTGTTGTAAAATTATCAACGATATTATTTAATTCTTGTTTTACATCACTTCCTAAAAAGAATAAGTTTCTTTGTTGTGCTTGTTGTTTTAATTCTTGTAAGCGTGACATAGCATATCTTAAGACCATTGTTCTTACAGTACGCGTCATTTGTACTAAATCTTGTTGAGAACCAACTGTACATTCACTAATTCCATTTACAATTTCTTCGGCAGCACGACCAGCAATAGCAATTAAAATTTGATTTAAAAATAAACGTCTTGAATTATATTGACTTGGTGACGGAACTGTCCAAGTAGTACCTTGTGTATTTCCTCTTGGTACCAAAGTTAATTTTTCAATACCATCATTCTCATTGATTAAACTACCTACAAAAGCATGGCCCATTTCATGAAAAGCAGTTAACTGTCTAGCTTTTACACGCATTACTTGTCTACCTTCTAAACCAATAACAATTCTATCAATACTAGTATTAATTTCTTCCATACTGATAGTTGCTTTTTTACGTCTAGTAGCTAAAATTGCAGCTTCATTTAATAAATTCGCTAGATCTGCACCGGAGAAACCAATTGTTCTTTGAGCTATTTGTGCTAATGAAACAGAACCATCAAGTTTTTTACCACGAGCATGTACTTTTAAAATAGCTTGACGATCTTTTAATGTGGGGTTATTAATAATAATTTGACGATCAAATCGTCCAGCACGTTTTATTGCAGGATCTAATATATCAATTCTATTTGTAGCCGCAATAACAACAACTCCACTATCTGATTGGAATCCATCCATTTCAGTTAAGATTTGATTCAGTGTTTGTTCACGCTCATCATTTGCACCACCACCCATACTGTTATTACCAGAACGTGCTCGTGCAATAGAATCAATTTCATCAATAAAAATAATAGAAGGTTTTAATGAACGAGCTTTTTCAAAAAGTTCTCTAACTCTAGCTGCTCCAACACCAACTAATAATTCAACAAATTGTGACCCTGAAACTTTTAAAAAAGGAGTTCCTGCTTCTCCGGCAACAGCTTTTGCGAATAATGTTTTCCCAGTTCCAGGTGGACCTCCTAATAAAACTCCTTTAGGTATTCCAGCTCCTAATTTTGTAAAAGTACTTGGGTCTTTTAAAAATTTTACAACTTCTTTTAACTCTGCTTTTGCTTCCTCATTCCCTGCAACATCATCAAATTTTATTTTGATATCAGTTACGACTTGAATAGCATTTTGGTCTAATCCTGTAAATTCACCAAAAGGATCATAATTTTCATTTGAAGGTTCGTATAACTGTGTTGATAATCTTGTCCAAATTTTTTCAAAAACAACTAAAATTTTATCCGCTAATAAAACAATCAGTAAAATTGCAATTAATATAAAAGGCGAATTTGAATTTAAGTTATTTAAGAAATTTATATCTCCAGACTCAATGTCTGAAATTAAAAAGATATTTTCCATAATTTTTAAATACATAAGCTTTGTTGAATATTTTTAAATAAAAAACTCCTCAAATTTTTTCTCTTGTTTAACTAATATGTTTGTTTTTTTAGTAATATTTGTTATTTGCTTGCTTATAAATATAAATTTAATATTAACTAAAAATAAAAATAAAATATTAACTTATGTTTATATTCATCATTAAAAAAAATAAGACTAATAAAAAAATATTAAAATAATATTATAAATTTATTAAAAAAACTAAAAATATGGTTAGCAAAGGAGATAAAGTTCGTATTTTAAGAAAAGAATCTTATTGGTTCAATAAAGTTGGAGTTGTAGTAAGTGTAGAAAAATCTGAAGTAATTAGATATCCTGCAGTAGTACGTTTTGATTCTGTAAATTACAGTGGAACAAATACAAATAACTTTGCAATAAATGAATTAGAAGTTGCAAAATAGTATTAATAAAACAAAAAGGGGTGTATTGAGAAAGTTTAAAATCCTTTCTCAGTATACCCCTTTTTTGTTTAGTTAACTTTAAACTGCGCTCCAATCAACATCTACATTTTCTAAAATTAAAGAAGAATTGTAAATTTGAAGAATAATAACTAAAAATACTAAAAATAAAGCCATAAAAAGCCCCATTAAAGGTGTTGTACCCCAATTTGGTGCAACTTTACCATACTCTACATTTAAAGGTTTAAGAATTTCACCTAAACGAGTTTTTAATGCCATATAAATTTTATATAATTATAAATAATAAATTTCTGTTTTAATAGAACTATAAAATATTTCTTTTTTAAATATTTAATATTAAATTTACTAACTATTTATGAACACTGACACAGCTTTTGTTGCATTTGGAATTGCTTCCTTAACAATATGTATTACTGTACTAACTATCTATAGTTCTTTTGGACCAGGTTCAGAAAACCTTATTGATCCTTTTGAAGAAGATGATGATTAAAATTAATTTAATTAAAAATTAAATTACGAACGAATAATTTTTGGAGTTTCACGGAAAAATGCTGAGAAGAAAAGCACCATTAACGTACCAATTAATAAAAAGGTATAAACTAAAGCTTCCATATTTTTTCTTTTAAATTTAATATTAAACAATTAATAATAATTATTATTAATTGTTTTTGTTGTTTAAAAAGGTAATAAAGTTATACTTCTCCTTTACGAGGAGTTGTTCTATCACCAAGTTTTCTGAATGCACCAAATTCTACTTGTTCTGTTACTTCTGGACCAATACCTGTAAATACATCTCTGAAAATTGTTCTTGCACCATGCCATAAATGACCAAAGAAGAATAATAAAGCAAAGTTTGCATGACCAAATGTATACCAACCACGTGGACTGCTTCTGAATACTCCATCTGATTCTAAAGTAGTTCTATCAAATTCAAAAACTTCACCTAATTGTGCTTTTCTAGCAAATTTCTTAACAGTTGGAGCATCTTTAAATGTTTGACCATTTAATTTACCACCATAGTAACTTACAGAAACTCCTACTTGTTCAATACTATATTTAGATTCAGCTCTTCTAAATGGGATATCTGCACGAATAATACCGTCTTTATCAACTAAGATAACAGGGAATGTTTCAAAGAAAGCAGGCATTCTACGTACTGTTAATTCTCTTCCTTCTTTATCTCTGAAAATTGGATGACCTAACCATGCTTCAGCGATACCATCACCTTTGTTCATTGGACCTGAACGGAATAGACCACCTTTTGCTGGATTGTTTCCAATATAGTCATAGAAAGCTAATTTATCTGGTATTTGTGACCATGCATCTGTTTGAGAAACACCTTGAGAAACAGCAACTTCAACACGACGTTCAATTTCTTGTTGGAAATATCCACTGTCCCATTGGTAACGAGTCGGACCAAATAATTCAATAGGCGTAGTAGCAGAACCATACCACATAGTACCTGATGTAACAAAAGCAGCGAAAAATACTGCAGAAATACTACTAGATAATACTGTTTCAATATTACCCATTCTTAAAGCTCTATATAATCTTTGTGGAGGACGTGTAGTTAAGTGGAAGAAACCAGCAATAATACCTAACGTACCTGCAGCAATATGATGTGATGCAACACCACCTGGATTAAATGGATTAAATCCTTCAGGACCCCAAGCTGGAGCTACTGGTTGAACTCTTCCAGTTAAACCAAAAGCATCTGATACCCAAATACCAGGACCAAAAAGACCTGTTACGTGGAAAGCACCAAAACCAAAGCATAAGAAACCAGATAATAATAAATGAATACCAAAAATTTTTGGTAAATCTAACGCAGGTTCACCTGTACGTGGATCTTGGAATAAATCTAAATCCCAGTATACCCAATGCCAAATTGCTGCTAAGAATAATAAACCTGAAAGAACAATATGAGTTAAAGCAACACCTTCAAAACTCCATAAACCAGGACTTAAAGAGCTTTCACCAGTAATTGTCCAACCACCCCAAGATTCTGTGATTCCTAAACGAGACATGAAAGGCATAACAAACATACCTTGACGCCACATTGGATTTAAAACTGGATCTGATGGATCAAAAATTGCTAACTCATAAAGAGCCATTGAACCTGCCCATCCTGAAACTAATGCTGTATGCATTAAATGAACTGCAATTAATCTTCCTGGGTCATTCAGTACAACTGTATGAACACGATACCAAGGTAATGCCATAATTTTAATTTTTTAAAATGAAATAAATTATTCCTTTCTTAAATCTCAATAGTTTTAAAAAGATAAAAATGATATTAGTTATTTATTATATAATTAAGTTTTTATCTAATTCTTAAAATTATAATAAAGCTTTTTTATATGATAGATAAGCAATAACTGCTGGACCCATTGAAACAATAATAAAAATTGTTAATAACTGACTAATAACGTTTGAGTTCATTGCACATACGTTTTATTCTTTTGTTCATCATTTAATACACTCAAAATATGTTTGGTGAAAAAGCCTTTAATTCTTTATAATTATAATTATTACAAGGGTCACTAACTCAACGGTAGAGTACTCGGCTTTTAACCGATAAGCTCTGGGTTCGATTCCCAGGTGACCCATTTACTAATTTATTTTATGTTAAATTTTTCTGATAGATACTGTTTTTCTAATAAATTAAAGAAAAACTCATTTCCTTTCACTTTTAAAGAATTATTTTTCGTTAATTGCAATAATTTTTTATAAATATTTCCTATAACTAACAAATCAGATTTCGTAGAAAAATTTTCTTGTTCTAATAAAATTTTAAAATTAAGTAATTTTTTATTATTAAATAATTTATTTTTCTCAATAGAATAAAAAAAAGAAATAATCTTATTTGTATTAGGATTATACAATTGAAAAATATTTTTTATTTTAGTTAAATATAAAATATTTATAAAATAGTTTCTTAAGAGTTTAAATAAAAAATAATTAACAGTTAATATTGTAATGAAATAAATAATTGCTAATAAAAATTCGGTACACATTAAATTACTTTTTTATAAATTAAAATAAGATATATATACATTAGTATATATCTATCCTATTTTGAATTACAAATTAATCAATTAATAAAAGAAAATTAAAAAGTTTTACTTGACATTCCTATTTTTTTTTTATAATATTTAAACTATATGCCCCCATCGTCTAGCGGCTTAGGACACTTCCCTTTCACGGAGGTAACAGGGATTCGAATTCCCTTGGGGGTAATTTTTGTTAGTTTTATTTAACGTGAACTTGCCTATTTAAGTTCACGTTAAATAACATTAATTACTTTTTAAAAAATTTACCAGCGATCCATGCCACTCCATAAGTTATTGTTGAGTAAGCATATGTATTTTCTACAATACTAAAGGCACGACTCTCAATTTCTCCTACAAAGGGAGATATAAATAAACAAATAGTTGAAGTTGCTCCTGTTACTGTTCTTGTTGCTTGTAAAGCTTTTGCTGTTTTACTAACATCTTTTTTTAGTAAAACACTAACACCTGTCCAATCTTTTGCAAATTGTGACCAAGTACGTTTGCTAGATGTATTATTAACAATTTGTTCAGCTGCTTCTACTGTTAATACGTTACTTAATATAATTACCGATAAAGGTAGAACAATAAATTTAAAAGCCGTAATTAGCTGTTGATCATACTCATTAGCTTTTAATATTTCAATTTCTGAAAGTTCGGGTGCATAATAACTTATAAATTCAGTTTCAAAGTATCGAAAATTCGATTTTTTATCCATAATTAAAATAGGTTTTGTTAAACAGATAAATAAGTGATGTGCGAATATTATTAAGCAAGTATATTTTTATGCAAAGTAGAAAAGTATTTATTTTTTTTACTTTGAAACGAGGTAAAAATACTGCTAAAAGAAAAACCATCATTTCACCTCGTTATTATAGTAAAATTAAGATAGTAGTAGAATATTATATTCAACTAAGTTTTTAGTTTAAATAAATTCGGGATGGCAGGATTCGAACCTGCGACTTTCTGCTCCCAAAGCAGACACGCTACCAAACTGCGTTACATCCCGTAATTGAATAAAATTGAATTTTATTTAAAATAATAAAACACCAATAGAAAAATTATATATCGATAAAAAAAGTTAGTCAATTATTTAAAAACTTTTTCTTTTTTAATTAAAAAGCGAATAACTATTGCAATATCAAAAAATTATTGTTAATTTACTTATTAATAGTTAAGAGTGAATTAAATGAAGTAATAAATAATTATTTGTATATTATGGCATTTGCAAAAAAATGGAAATCTAATTGGGAATTAAAATCTTTAACACGTGACCAATTATTTAATGTTATTGTTGAAGTAGTTACTAAACAATTAGATGAAGTTGAAAAATCTGATGTAAAACTAGAAGCTAATTTAGTAATTGATTATGAAGCAGACTCAGTTGATGTAGTTGCAATGTTATTATATCTTGAAGATATGTTTAAAAATGCATCACAAACAACACGTACTGTTGTACCTACAGATAAATTAGGACAAATTGTTTTAGTTGAAGATATTTTTGATATCATTTATGAAGTTTTACTAGGAATTGAAGCTAAAATGGATTCATTTGTAGCCATTAAGCCAGATTTTGATGCATTAGAAAAGCGTCAAAAAATGGGTGTTTAAGTAATATATTAAAAAAAGAAATCAATATTTTAAATATTGATTTCTTTACAAAATCCTTTACTTATTTAACTGTAACTTTTCCACCTGCAGCTTCAATTTCTTTTTTAATTGCTTCCACATCTTCTTTAGTTGCTCCTTCTTTTAATACTTTTGGAACATTATCTACAATGTCTTTAGATTCTTTTAATCCTAAACCTGTTACATTACGAACAATTTTTAAAATAGCAATTTTCTTATCTGCTGGTACATCACTTAATGTAATATCAAAAGCAGTTTTTTCTTCAGCCGCTTCTGCGCCTGCACCGTTATTAGCAACAGGTGCTGCAGCAACAGCACTAACAGCTACAGAAGTATCTACACCAAAAACTGTCTCAATTTCAGTAACTAATTGAGAAGCTTCTAATAATGTTAATGTCTTTAATTGTTCAATAATTGAAGTAAGTTTCTCGTTCATAATTTTTAAAATAACTTGATTATATTGCAATTTATATGCTTTTTCTAATAAAATTTAATGCTAGTAATTATATAATAAGATTCTAAAAGTTTCAATGCAATAAGTGTTTATTGTTTCTTAAAGGTATTTAAGTCAATTGAAATACCTGGACTCATTGTTGTGCAAACATTAAAAGATTTAAAATAGCGACCTTTAACACCTGTAGGTTTATTTTTTTCAACAGAATTATATAATGCTAATAAATTTTCTTTTAATTGTTCTTGTGAAAAATTAACTTTTCCAAAACTTAAGTGAACAATACCTGTTTTATCAGCACGATATTCTAACTTACCTTTTTTAAATTCATTAATTGTTTCTTTTAAATTTGTTGTAACAGTACCAGATTTAGGCGAAGGCATTAATCCTTTAGGACCTAACACTCTACCTAATTTAGCAAGTTTTGGCATTAAATTCGGTGTAGTTACTAATAGATCAAAATCTAATTTTCCGGCATTGATATCTTCAATTAAGTCATCTGAACCTGCAATATTTGCTCCCATTTTAAGAACTTCTGGAACATAATCAGGTTCTGTAAATACTGCGATTCTTAAAGTTTTTCCTGTTCCATTTGGTAAAACTAAACTTGTTCTTAGTTGTTGATTTGCATATTTTGGATCAATATTTAAAGATATATGAGCTTCTACGGATTCAATAAATTTTGCTGTTCCAAATTCTTTAAGTAAGCTTATTGATTCTTCAAAAGAATAAGTATCTTTCGTTAATTTTTTTCGTAATTCATTGATACGTTTTGAATATTTTTTCATAATTTTATAATCCTTTTTACTTTTATTATTTTTAAACTACTTTAATTCCCATACTTTTTGCTGTACCAGAAATAATAAGAATTGCTTTTTCCATATTATCTGTATTTAAATCAGCCATTTTAATAGTTGCAATTTCTTTCACTTGAGCTATCGTAACTGATCCAACATTTTCACGATTAGGTTGACCTGCTCCTTTTTTAATATTAGCAAATTTAGCTAATAATACAGAAGCTGGTGGAGATTTTAAAATAAATGAGTAAGAACGATCATCATATATTGTAATCTTTACAGGAATAATTAACCCAGCTTTATCCGAAGTTTTTGCATTATATTCTTTACAAAAACCTGCAATATTTACACCGTGTTGACCTAAGGCCGGTCCTACTGGAGGAGCAGGCGTAGCTTTTCCTGCAGGTAAAGCTAATTTTACAAATGCTTTAATTTTTTTTGCCATAATTTTATATAAATTACTAATTGTTTCTATATTTTCAGAATAATTTCAAACCACCAACAATATGTTCAAATCAATAAATGTTTATAATCACGCGCCCTGTAGGAATCGAACCCACGACATCAAATTTTGGAGACTTGCGTTCTACCAACTGAACTAAAGGCGCAAAGTTAATTTCTTATTTAATTGTATTTTTTATAAAATATAATTATATTATTATTTTATTTTTTATAAAAAAAGTCTATACTTTTAATTAATGTATAAAAATTTTCTTTAAAAATCAAGCGTTAAGAGGTTTTAATTAAAAATAAATTGCATAAAATAATAGTTACTATGAATAAAACTACATATTCAAATTTAACTGAATTACCAAATAATTTTTTAGCCGAACAAGGAATTTTAAATATTCTTTTAACAAATCCTATATTAGTTAAAACAACAATTAGTTTATTAAAACCAAATAGTTTTTATTTTGAAAATCATAGGCTGATTTATGAAATTATTGTTGATTTAAATAAAGAAAATAGTTCAATAAATTTAACCACAATAATTACAAAATTAGAAAATCAAGGAAACTTAAAAAAAATTGGCGGTATTGAAAAGATAATTAATATTATTAATAGATTTGAAAACTTTTCTGATCTTGAAGATTATATTAAACTTGTAAATGAAAAGTATTTACGTCGTTTATTAATAGAATTAGGAAGTCAGATTATTGTAGGGGGATATACTACTTCCACAAATATCAATGATATCCTAGATAAAACTGAACAATCTATTTATAATCTAACTCAACAAAAGTTTTTAGAACAAGTTTATACTTCAGCAGAAATTATTGATGATGTTTTTAATGAATTAAAATCAAAGATTAAAAAAGATAAACCTTCTTCACTATTAAGTCAGTTTAAAGATCTTGATTCTATTATTCAAGGCTTTGAAAAATCTGATCTAATTATTATTGCAGGTCGTCCTTCTATGGGAAAAACTGCATTTTCATTGTGTTTAGGTACAAATATTGTAACAAACTATAATATTCCACTTATTATTTTTAGTTTGGAAATGTCACGTCAACAAATTATTTATAGATTTCTTTCTACATATTCAAAAATTAATACGAATCGTTTAAAATCTGGAAAAATGAGTTCAAAAGAATGGCAAGTACTTAGTAATTCGATGAAATCTATTTCTGTACTACCAATTTTTATTGATGATAATCCTAATTTAAATTTAGTTGATATGAAATCTAAAATAAGAAAAATTTTCATAGATAAAACAAAACGTGGGTTTATTATTATTGACTATTTACAACTTATTAAATTGAATATTAAATTTGAAAATAGGAGTCAAGAAATTTCATATATTACAAGAAATTTAAAAATACTTGCAAAAGAATTAGAAATTCCAGTTATAGTTTTATCTCAACTGAGTAGAACAGTTGAAACAAGAATAAATAAACGTCCTATGTTATCAGATCTTCGTGAAAGTGGATCTATTGAACAAGATGCAGACATTGTTATTATGTTATATCGTGAAGATTATTACACAGATAATAAAAGTGATGAACAAATTACTGAATTTATTGTTGCTAAACATAGAAATGGACCAATCGGAACGGCTCGATTAATGTTTAACCCTATAACAACAAGTTTTCATAATTTATAAGTTTTATAAAATGCCAAGAACCAGACTTGAACTGGTGACACGAGGATCTTCAATCCACTGCTCTACCAACTGAGCTATCTCGGCAGTTTTCGATAATATTAAAATAGTTTGACAACAAATAAATTATATTCACATAATTACTTTGATGTCAAACTATTTTAATTAAATTTTATTGCTTAACGATTATTTCATCATTTTCATTTAATTGAATTTTAATCGTTCTAACTTTTTTACCAGTTTGAGTTTTTAATATATTTTCTGAAATTAAATCTTCAATATATTTTGTTACTAAACGTCGTAATGGTCGAGCTCCAAATGCTGGATTATAACCTTCTCGAGTTAGTTTTACTTTTACCTTATCATCCACATTTAATAAAATTTGCTTAACTTTAACACGTTCGCTAACTTCTTTAACCATAATATCACAAATTTTACGTAATTCTTCAGGACGTAATGGTTGGAATATTATTATATCATCTAAACGGTTTAAAAATTCAGGTAAAAACATAGTACTTAATCTTTCTAGAACAGCACTTTTTAAATTACTTGTTTGTTTTTTATTTGTTGTTTCTCCTGAATTACTAGATTTTTTAATTTCTTTTTCTAAAAACTCATATTCTTTTAATGTTCTAAAAGATTTTTCAAATTCTACTCTTAATTGATCTTTAATATCTTTTAAGAAATTTTCATTGATCGGTGATTCTAAAAATTGGATAGCACCCGAATAGTCATCTTTATATTGTGTAATAGAAGTATTTTCTATATCTTTAATTTCTTTTACTTCCTCATCAATATTTTTAGCACGTTCTTCTTTAATAATTTGTTGAATTTCATCCGCTGCAGCATTAGAAGTCATAATAATAACAGTATTTTCAAACGGAACTAGACGTTTTTGACTATCAGTTAAACGTCCATCTTCTAATATTTGTAATAAGATATTTAAAATATCTGGATGAGCTTTTTCTAATTCATCAAAAAGAACAACAGAATAAGGTTTACGACGTACAGCATCAGTTAATTGTCCACCATCGTCATATCCAACATAACCTGGAGGTGAACCAATTAATCTTGATACCGTAAATTTTTCCATAAACTCAGACATATCAAAACGAATCATGTCACTTTCTGCTCCAAACATACTTACTGCTAAAGCTTTGGTAACTTCAGTTTTACCAACTCCAGTAGGACCACAGAACATAAAGCTTGCAATCGGCCTGTTAGGATTTTGAATTCCTAATCTCGATCTTCTAATTGCTTTTGCAATAGCTGAAATTGCTTCTTCTTGACCAATTACTCTTTTATGTAATGTTGATTCTAAATTAATTAGTTTCTGTGACTCCACATTAGAAATTGATTGAATAGGAATACCCGTCATACTAGATAGTAATTCACGGATTTCATTTTGAGTTATTTTCTTTTTTAAACCAGTAAAATCACCTAGTTTACGAGCACGACGAATTAAGTCTGGGTCATCTAAATTTGATAAAAAGTTTCTTCCTGTTTCTGTTGAAAAATAACCTAATAAAGTATAAATAGTTGATAATTCAGATTCTGAAACTTGGATTTCTGAACTATATTTTAAACTTTCAACGACACCTTTGCGTAAAATTGGTTTTAAATCTATTAAATATTCTTTAAAAACTTCAATTCTTTTTTCTTCTAGTTCGCTTAGTACTTCAAAAGTTTCTTCATATGTTTCAACATCACTTTCACAGAAATCATTTTCTAAAGAGAATAGCATTGAATTCTTTAGATTATTTTTTCGATATTCACAAATATAATTATATAAACCAAATTTCTTACTAATTGATGCTAAATCAATAAAATATTTTTCTTTAAAATTTGGAATTAAAAAATTAAATTCTTGCCCTTCAATCCATTCTCCAAATAAAAATAATGATACACGGTAAACACTTAATTTAGGAATAACTTGCTGATTAATATCAATTGTTATTTCATTATAAATATCTTTATTTTTTTGAATAGATAAGTTACTAATTTTCTTTACTGTTTTTGTTAAATAACGTGGTTTATTCGAAGAAAATAATAACTCATCTACTCTTTTTAACACAGATATACGCATTTGATTAAACAATGCTTGTGATATTGGTGATAAAATTGGTTTTGATTCTTCTGGAACAGTTAATGGTGATTCAATCCATCGTAATAAAAAGTTACGGTATGCGTTTTCAATTTCTTGGAAAATAAATTCGGAAGCAATATCTCCACGTCGAAAAGCTTCAACTCTTAAAGTTCCAATATTATTTAAACTGGCATTTACTAATGAAGAAATTACGGAACCTTCGGTTACATTTGTTAATTTAATTACTTCTTTAGCAGCTGCTCTATCAATTAGATCAATAGCTTTATCTGGTAAAAAACGATCATAAATATAACGAGAAGATAATTCAGCAGCTAATCTTAGAGCTCCAGGTAAGATTTCAACATTATGAAAAGCTTCTAAACTTGGTCTAATTCCATATAAAATATTAACTGTTTCATCAATTGATGGTTCTAAAACTTTAATAGGTTGAAAACGACGATTTAAAGCGGGATCCTTTTCAATTCTTTGATACTCCTTAGTTGTTGTTGCTCCAATACATTGAAATCCACTTCTAGATAAAACCGGTTTTAAAATATTTGCTGCATCTAAAGATCCTTCAGCAGAACCTGTCCCACCAATATTATGAATTTCATCAATAAAAATGATAATATTAGGTTGTGCTAATACTTCATCAAGAACACGTTGAAAACGTAATTCAAATTCACCTCGATATCTTGATCCTGCTACAATTCTTGCTAAATCAATACTAATTAAACTACGTCCTTCTAAAACAAAAGGAACTAAATTATTAACAATTTTATTAGCAAATAATTCAACGATTGCAGTTTTACCAACTCCTGCATCACCCACAAGTACAGGATTGTTTTTTTGACGTCTTACTAGAATTTCCATCATTTCTAAAAGTTCTTTTTCACGCCCAAAACATTCTTCAAGTTGTCCTTGACGTGCAAGTGCTGTCAAATCAGTACCATAAATTTCTAAAGCAGGTCCTTTTTCTTCATCATCATAATCGTAATCTTGATATTCATCAAGAATTGAATTATTCAAGCTATAGTTTAATAAATTTAAAAAACTCATTATTTTTAATATGTAATATTTACAAAATTATTATTTTTTTATTTTTTTTTCTTTATATATTTGAATTAAACTTTAAATTCAATATTAAATTGCTTTATTAGTTTAACTTTTAGATTTTCTAATTCTTTTTCAATATTTTCACTAATTAACGTCGTTGTTTTGGATTGGAATTGTAAATTTATAGCAACACTCACCGTTTTTTCATTAGTTTTATTAAAATAAAGATCAAAAAATGAAATTGCTTTTAAATCCGGAACATTTTCTTTAATAAATTTTTTGATTTGATATAAATCTGTTTCTTTTTGAATAACAAAAGATAAATCTTTAGTTATTTGAGGATATTTAGAAGAATCATTATATATTTTAATTTTATTATTTAGTTTAAAAGAATTTAAATAAATTAAATTAATTTCAAAAATATAAATCGGCGATTTGGCTATTATATTTTGTCTTATTTCAGGATGTAATTCACCAAATTTTCCAATTACTTTATTTTTTGACTTAATTAAAATACTTCTTGTGGGATGATAATTTTTTTCAATACTTTCTAAAACTTGAAACGAATAATCATCAAATCCAAAATTTGTTAATAAATTCTCTAAAAACCCTTTTGCATAAAACCAATCTAAATCTATATTACTAATTCTATCTAATTGAAAAATGCACCCTACTTTTTCTTGTTCAATAATTTTTCCTTTATGTATTTTAAAAACACGTCCAATTTCAAAAAATTTTTTTTGTAAAAAACCAGAACGTAAACTATTTTCAAAAATTGGAATTAAATTAGAAATTAAATCATTTCTTAACAATGCCAATTCTTTATTTAATGGATTGGTTAACTTAATATAATTAGTTCCTAATTGATCATTATCAATTAATGAATTAGTAAACACTTCAAAAAAATTATTATTTAAAAAATATTGTTTAATAAAGCTAACATTTTTTCTTTTTCTTTTTGAAAAAATAAGGTTTTTAATTGGTTTAATTTGCTCAAAATTTTTGTACCCAATAAATCTACTATATTCCTCAATTAAATCAATTTCTCTCTCTAAATCATTTCTAAAAATTGGAATATTAAAGTATAACTCTGTTGGTGTTTCACAAATAATTGTTAAACCTGCAATTTTAAAAATTTCTAAATCTAATTGTTTTAAATTTAAAATGTTTTTTAATTTTAATTTTTTTAGCTTAATAATTTTTAAAGGTGTTAATTCAATTTGATTATTGTTTAAGCAAGTAATATTAGAATTAATTTTGAAAGGTGTTAGTAATTCAATTAAACTTAATAAACGTTCAAAACCTTTTTTATAATTTTCCAAATAGCTTTTTCTAAGATAACGTAAAGATAATCTAGTGTTAACACTACTTAAATTAACTTTATTTTGATGAATATCATAATAAATGTATTCTAGTTCAAATGTATTACTATTTTGAAGTACTTTTTGATTAGTGTAACCTAAAATGCTAATAATTTTATCATTAGATTTTACTACAAGTGTATCTTGAGGAACTTCAATTAAGTTATTATTTAAATCTTTAAAGAATTCATTTTTACTAATTTTCTCTAGATGTAAATTCGTTAAAGATTCCTTTTTTATTAAGTTAATTGTTGACCCATATTCAAAATTAGTTAGTGATAATAAATCAGATAATAAGTTTTGTGACACAAAACCATTATTTTCTAATTTATTTTTAACCCATAGTGGTGATTCTAGTTCTTTATAGTTTTCAATCTGAATTTTATAATAAACTGTTGCTTTAAAAGGGTCAATAATATTACTTAATTGTAATGGTCTGTACTTAGAATAGATTTCTTTTAAAACAAATGAATAATCTGGTTTTATAATCTTCCATGTATTATAAAATTCGAATAAAAAAATAGTTTTTAATTCATTTTCTAAGAAAGATTGAATCATCAAATCTTCACGATTTGATGGAATTTTTAATAATAAACTAATAGTGTTGCAATAATTATTACTTTTTAATTTTTTTATAAAAATATCATCAACTTCAAATCCAATAATATTTAATTTATCGATGAAATAAGTTAAAGTTAAATCTTCTAACTTTGATGTATTGTTTAAGTAATTCAGTGAATATTCCATATATAAGACAGAGTTAAAATTTATTTAATATATTGTGGTATCAAAAAAAGCTAAACCTGTTTCTTTTGAATAACAGGCTATAAAATTTAAAAAATTAAACCATTCTTTATTATTTTTGAAAATAAAAATTGCTTTTATAATGTAAGGTTTACCTTCATTAAATATAACTATTAAATCTTTTGTAATAATTTTTTTATTTTCCCAGACTAAATATAAACCATTAATTATATTTTTATTATTTTTTAAATAGTTAAAAATATTAGGATTTACAAAAATAAAGGTAGCCGTACCTGTTTTTCCATTTTTTGATTTGGTTAATTTTATAATGGGAATAGTAAGCTCTTTAATATTTTCTAAAAATTGTATTTGAACATTCATATAATGTGTAATAAATATAAAACTGGGATGGGAGGACTTGAACCTACGAATAACGGAGTCAAAGTCCGTTGCCTTACCACTTGGCTACACCCCACTACAATGTAGTATAATTAATAATATACGAATAGATATTATAGCATATTGATTAATTTTAAAAAATAAATTTTAAAGATGGGCAAGGAGGGAATCGAACCCCCGACACCGTAGTTCGTAGCCACGTGCTCTAGCCCCTGAGCTACAAGCCCTAAATATGTTATTTAACTATATCTGTATATGAGATTATATATATCATATAACCTCAAAATTTACTTTATTAGTTAAATTAATAAATTATTAAAAATTATGAAAAATAAATTTTCTTTATTTGAACAACTGGAAGATAATATTAAAACAATTGAAGAAATTGATGATTCTGTAAAAATTACATTAGGTCCCACAGGTAAAAATGGAATTTCTTTAAATAAAAAAGGAAATTTAATTTTTTTAACTAGTGGATCATTATTATTAAAAGCTTTAGAATTTCCTACTCGCTCTGGAAATATTATTCTAAAATTATTAGAACAAGCATCAAGTAAAACATCAATCATATCTGGTGATGGTTCTACGACAACGGTTCTAATTGCATGTCAATTATTAAAAACGTCCTTAAAATTTCTTATAAATGGCTATAATGCAGTTTTTTTAAATAATGGATTAAAAAAAATTTGCTATTTTTTAATAGATAAAATTTTAGAACTTTCAATTCCAGTTTCAGATGTAAATCAATTGATTGGTATTTTAAAAACATCTTTAGGAAAAAAAGTTAATCCAGATTTTTTAAATCTTTTAAAAAACTGTGTTTCTCAAGTAACAAAAGATGGAATTATTTTAGTTGAAGAAAATAAAACAGCATCTAATGAAATTGAAATTGTTCAAGGTATTGAACTAGACAAAGGCTATGCTTCGTCTTACTTTGTAAATGATGTAAAAAACTTTGAAGTTGTTTATGAAAATCCATATATTTTTATAAGTCATGTTGAGATTAACTCTTTAAATCAAATTAGAAAAATCATTGAATTTGTAAAAGAAAATAATAAACCATTAGTTATAATTGCTGAGAAAATATCTAAAGAGATTGTTTCGACATTAGTTTTAAATAATATTCAAAAAAAATTAAAAATAGTTGTAATTAAATATAGCTCCGTAACATTTATCAAAAATGGTCTTTTAGAAGATTTAGCTACATTAACCTACTCAAATTATTATGTCCCAACTGCAAAATCAAATGAAGTTGTTACTTTTGATATTCAAGATTTAGGACAAGCAGAAAAGGTTATTGTTAAAAAAGATAAAAGTACCTTTGTAATTTCGAAATTTGTTAAACTTATTGCCAAACGACGTGTTAATGAATTAAATCGAGAGTTATTGTTATGTGAAACAGATTATGAGAAAACTATTTTTAAAAATCGTATTGCTAGACTTTCTGGTCAAATAATGAAAATAAAAATAGGAATTTCTAACCAATATCAAATTGAAGAAGAACGACAAAAAATTGAAAATGCAATAACGACAATTAAATCATCATTAGAAGAAGGTGTTTTACCTGGTGGTGGGTCATTTTATTTTCATATTCGTGAAGAACTTTTTAATTGGAGTTCCTTAAATTTAATTGGTGATGAATTTTTTGCTAGTCAAATAGTAGGAGAAGCTTTTATTAGACCTTTTAAAGAATTATTAGCAAATACAAATAACTCAAGTGTTTATATTTCTGAAGAAATGTCTAATTTAGGTTATCCTTTTGGTTACAATTTATTAGAAAATAAAGTATGTAATACTTTAACAGAAGGTATTTTAGATTCTACGAAATCCGTTAGAGCTATTATTTGGAATGCCATTAATATTGTTTCGATTATTATTACGAGTGATTAATTAACATTTAAGTATATAAATTTTTTATATACTTAAATGTTAATTAACGTTTTATAAATTAAGTGACGTACAGTATCCGTAGGATATGCACCACAATTAATGTATTTATGTAAGTTAATTGTATCAAATTTAATTTCTTTCGTTAAAGGGTTATAATAACCTAACTCTGCAATTGCTTTACCATCACGTTTTGATAGGTTTTCCATTAAAACAATACGATAAAATGGATTATTTTTTCTTCCTGTTCTTTTTAATCTAATTTTTAACATGAACAAATATAGTTGTTAATTACAAGATAATTATAATCAAAATTTATATATTTTACTAGTATGAGTTTAAGAATTAATTAATTAATTTTTTCTTTTTCTTCTAATAGAACTATTAAAATATTTGTAAATCTTACACAAAAATAAATTAAGGCATTTAAAGCTTCAAGACCAACAATTCCTGAAATTTCAATGGAAGACTTTTCAAGTTTTAAATTTGGTAAGATTTTTGACCAAAAAGCAAAATAAGGACCAGTCATTAATTGGAAAAACGAAAAAGGCCAAATATAAGGATTTATCATTGGCATCCAATCAAACGTCATTCTTGAATAACAAAGAACTTTATAAAATTTTAATAAAATATATAAATATGAGACAACATTTATTAAAAGAACAGAAAGTTCATGAATAAAAACATCAGTAACATCCATTTTAAACATAGATGCAATTGTAGGATTTAAATTATTAAAAAATTCAAGACTTACCATTTTAATTTTTTTTATTTTTAAAATATACTATTAAATGAATTAATAGTATATTTTACCACCACCCCATTTTTCAGCAACAATTTTTGGTTGTACTAAAATATGTCCAGCAATTGCATATAAATCGTCTTCTGTTAAAGTACGCATTTTAGGAAAAATGTCCGCACTCTTAATACTAGGATGAATTTCGGCAATAGATTCTAAACCATCAAAAGTTGTTGGGTTTTTCATATAATCAACTAAACCTTCAATTGTATTTCTTTGCGGAGTAGCTAAAGTTAATGCTTCAGTATCTAAACCTACGTTAGGATTTGTTTTTGTAATACCACCTGTGTGACATACACTACAAGAACTAATAAATAATCTTTTTCCTCTTTTTACTTGTTCTGGAGTTAAAGTAACACTTTTTGTTGCGCTTAATTGTACTGTTCTTGAAGCTTCATCTAAATCAATAGCCCAAGATGATGATGTAATACCTAAAGAAATAACTAATGTAAGAATGCTTTTAGAAATTGTTCCTGTTAAATTTTTCATATTAAACTAATAAATATTATAACTTTTGTTTATAAGTATGTACCACATGAACATATTATAAAAAATCTTGTTAGTATAAACAATTTAATTAAATTATTTAAACAAATAAAAAATTTATTTATTAGTTTATTAAATTTAGTCATTAATAGAAGTTTAGTTTTTGTATTGAAAGACAGAAATATATATTAAGTAATGATATAATTATAATTTAATTAGTAATAAAAAATTATGGATGATTTAAAAAAAGAAACGAGCTTTGAAATTACTCAAGTTATTAATCAATCTTATAAATATGGATTTGTAACAGATATTGAAAAAGAAGCTTTTCCTACTGGAATAAATGAAGATATTGTCAAATTAATTTCAACAAAAAAAAAAGAACCCCAATTTTTATTAGAGTTTCGACTAAAAGCTTATGACAAATGGAAAAAAATGACTTTTCCAGAATGGGCTAATTTAACTATCAATAAGATTAATTTTAATGATATTATTTATTATTCAATCCCTAAACAGAAAAAAACACTCTCTTCACTTGAAGAAGTTGATCCTGAAATATTAAAAACTTTTGAAAAGTTAGGTATTTCTTTGGATGAGCAGAAAAAACTTTCAAATGTAGCAATTGACGCTGTTTTTGATAGCGTATCCATTGCAACAACATTTAAAGAAAAATTAGCAAAAAGTGGAGTTATTTTTTGTTCAATTTCTGAGGCAATTTTACATTATCCTGATTTAGTTAAAAAATATTTAGGAACTGTCGTTTCTTCTGGAGACAACTTTTTTGCTGCATTAAATTCTGCTACTTTTAGTGATGGTTCATTCTGTTATATTCCTAAAAACGTAGTATGCCCTTTAGAACTTTCTACATATTTTCGAATTAATGATAAAGAATCTGGTCAATTTGAACGAACATTAATAATTGCAGAAAAAAATAGTTCAGTCAATTATTTAGAAGGTTGTACAGCACCTCAATTTGATGCAAATCAATTACATGCAGCTATTGTTGAGCTAATTGCTTTTGATAATGCTAAAATAAAGTATTCTACTGTTCAAAATTGGTACAGCGGGGATGAAAAAGGAGTAGGTGGTATTTTTAATTTTGTTACTAAACGTGGTTTATGCCTAGGAAAAAATTCTAATATCTCTTGGACGCAAGTAGAAACTGGTTCATCAATTACTTGGAAATATCCTAGTTGCATTTTATTAGGAAAAAAAGCTTCAGGTGAATTTTATTCTGTAGCACTTACTAATCATTATCAGCAGGCCGATACTGGTACAAAAATGATTCATATAGGTGAAGCTACAAAAAGTAAAATTATTTCAAAAGGTATTTCTTGTGGTTCTTCAAAAAATTCTTATCGAGGATTGGTAAAAATAGGTTTAAATGCTTTAAACTCAAGAAATTTTTCTCAATGTGATTCTTTTCTAGTTGGTAATTCTTCTAATGCTTGTACTTATCCTTATTTAGAAATTTTAAATTCAAATTCAATCGTAGAACATGAAGCAAAAGTTTCGAAAATTAGTGAAGAACAATTATTTTATTTACTTCAAAGAGGAATTTCAACTGAACAAGCAATTAGTTTATTGATTAGTGGTTTTTGTAAAGACGTATTTACAATGCTTCCTATGGAATTTGCAGCGGAAGCAGATAAGTTATTAGCATTAAAACTCGAAGGAACAGTAGGATAATTAATTACAAATAAGAATATGAATTTATTAACAATTAAAAACTTAGAAGCATCTATTGATAATGTTCAGATTCTTAAGAATTTGAATTTAAAAATTGAAAATAATGAAATCCATGTAATTATGGGTCCAAATGGTTCAGGAAAAAGTACATTATCTAAAATATTAGCTGGACATCCAGCTTATTCAAATATACAAGGAAACGTTGAATTTAAAGGTAAAAATTTATTAGAAATGGATCCTGAAAAACGTTCACATGAAGGTTTATTTTTAGCTTTTCAATATCCTTTAGAAATTACAGGTGTAAGTAATTATGATTTTTTAAGAATTGCTTATAATGAGAAACAAAAATTTAAAAAAGAACCAGAATTAGATCCATTAGAATTTATGGAGTTAATTCAAAAACTATTAAATAAATTAAAAATGAAATCTGAATTTTTAAATCGAGATTTAAATGAAGGATTTTCTGGTGGAGAAAAAAAAAGAAATGAAATTCTCCAGATGCTTTTATTAAAACCAAATCTAGTAATTTTAGATGAAATAGATTCAGGTTTAGATATTGATGCAATAAAAATTATCTGTGAAGGAATTAAAAAGAATTTAGAAAAAGATGCTTCAATTTTATTAATTACTCATTATCCAAGAATTTTGGATATACTAGAGCCAACTCATGTTCATATTATGATTAATGGAAGAATTGTAAAAACAGGCAATTTAGAATTAATCGAAGAATTAGAGAAAAAAGGTTATGAACCTTTTTCCTCTAATTTTATTTAAGTAGATTGAATGTCTGCTAATACTTTTGTAATTGCTTCTTTCAATAAAGCTTCAGAATCTGGAGCTAATTTTTTAGAATCTTTAATCATGTTAAAACAACGTGTGTCTTTAACAGTAATATATTCTTGTAATCCTGCAGCAAAAGCATTTACTGATGATACAGGTAAACCATCTAAATAACCATTTGTACCCGCATAAATTAATGCAACTTGTTCTGTTACAGATTTAGGAGAACTTTGAGGTTGTTTTAATAACTCTCTTAATCTTTGACCTCTAGCTAATTGTTGTAATGTAGCTTTATCTAAATCTGAAGCAAATTGAGAGAATGCTTCAAGTTCAGCAAATTGAGCTAATTCAAGTTTTAATTTACCAGCAACTTGTTTCATTGCTTTAATTTGTGCTGCAGATCCTACACGTGATACAGAAATACCAACATCGATTGCTGGTTTAATACCTGAGTTAAATAATTCTTTTGATAAGAATACTTGACCGTCAGTAATTGAAATAACGTTTGTAGGAATATATGCAGAAACGTCACCAGCTTCAGTTTCAATAATAGGTAAAGCTGTCATACTTCCACCACCTAATTTATCACTAAGTTTAGCTGCACGTTCTAATAATCTAGAATGTAAATAGAAAACGTCACCAGGGAAAGCTTCACGACCAGGTGGACGACGTAATAATAATGACATTTGACGATAAGCTTGCGCTTGTTTTGTTAAGTCATCATAAATAACTAATGTACTTTTTCCTTTATACATAAAATATTCTGCAATACTAGCACCTGTATATGGAGCTAAATATTGTAATGTAGCAGGATCACTTGCATTAGCAGCAACAATAACTGAATAAGCTAAAGCATTCTTTTCTTCTAATGTCGAAACAGCTTGAGCAACTGTAGATGCTTTTTGACCAATAGCAATATAAACACAAACAACATCTTCAGATTTTTGATTAATAATTGTATCTAAAGCAATTGATGTTTTTCCTGTTTGACGGTCACCAATAATTAATTCTCGTTGTCCACGTCCAATTGGAATCATAGCATCAATAGAAAGAATACCTGTTTGTAATGGTTCACAAACTGATGTACGAGCAATAATACCAGGAGCTGGAGATTCAATTAATCTTGTTTCTGTTGATGAAATACTTCCTTTTCCATCAATAGGTACTACTAATGCATCTACAACACGTCCTAATAAATCATCACCTACAGGAACTTGGGCAATTTTACCTGTGGCTCTTACTGTACTACCTTGTTTAATATTTCTACCAGTACCCATTAAAACGGCACCTACA
>Ga0114972_10000832_pt1 | contig 23267 bp, 18 predicted proteins | sample M_140807_EF_Meta_FD_87354 | JGI IMG/M metagenome (GOLD analysis project Ga0114972, IMG submission 87354) | Freshwater microbial communities from Lake Montjoie, Canada to study carbon cycling - M_140807_EF_MetaG | ecosystem: Environmental > Aquatic > Freshwater > Lake | place: Lake Montjoie...
CCAACCACGTCGGCCGCGGAAACACCGCTCAGGGTGTAGTCGAACTTCGAACCGGCCGCGACATTCGTCGTGGTCAGCGTGAAGATCGCCGTGCCGCCTTCGTTCACCGAAGCGGAGCCAGCAGCCAGGGCATAGGTGGGGATCGGGGTGGTCGAGGTGTCGTTGACAGTGGTGGAAGCGGTCTTGCCCGCAACCGACACGGTCATCGTTTCCGCGCCTTCCGTCGTGGCGTCAGCCACCAGGGTCACCGGAATGATGGCCTTACCATCGGCACCAACGGTCGCAGTGCCAGCCAAGCTGCCGCCGGCGACATCGGCCGCAGAGACGCCCGTGATGGTATAGTCAAACTTCGAACCGGCCGCGACGTTGGTCGTGGTCAGCGTGAAGTTCACCGTGCTGCCTTCATCGATCGAGGCAGAGGAGCTGGCCAAGGCGTAGGTGGGGATCGGGGTGGTCGATGTGTCGTTCACCGTGACCGCAGCCGTCTTGCCCGCAACCGACACGGTCAGGGTTTCGGCACCTTCCGTGGTGGCATCGGCCGCCAGCGTCACCTCAACAATGGCCTTGCCGTCAGTGCCAACGGTTGCCGTGCCGCTGAGGGCGCCACCAACCACGTCGGCCGCGGAGACGCCCGTGATGGCGTAGTCGAACCTCTGACCAGCCGCGACGTTCGTCGTGGTCAGCGTGAACATCGCGGTGCCGCCTTCGTTCACCGAAGCAGCATCAGCAGCAAGCGCGTAGGTCGGCACCGGGGCGATAGAGGTGTCGTTCACCGTGGCAGAGGCGGTCTTGCCCGCAACAGTCACAGTCAGCGTTTCCGCGCCTTCGGTCTTGGCATCGGCGGCGAGCGTCACCGAGATGGTGGCCTTGCCGTCAGTACCAACGATTGCCGTGCCGCTGAGGGCGCCACCAACCACGTCGGCAGAGTCAACGCCGGAGAGCACATAGGACAACTCCGTGCCGGCAGCGACCTTCGTCGTGGCTAGGTTGAAGTTGATGGCGCCGCCCTCGTTGACCGAGGCCGCGCTAGAAGTGAGCGTGTAGGTGGGGGCGCTTGCGCTCGGCAGCGCTGCAACAGCGGTCGGCACTGTTGCAATGGCGCTTGCGGCGCTTGCCTGGGTGTTCACGCCCTGCACGAAGCTGCGGGCGCTGGCCGCTGCGTCACCGCCGCCGGCGAGGGCGAGGTTTGCGCTTGCATCCTTCACCAGCTGCTCGCTGTAGGCATTCATCGCCACAAGCTTGGACTGGGCAGGGAGCTTATAAGCGTCGGGCACGTTGGTCGCGCCGAGATAACTCTTGAAGATCGTCCAGGCGGCGGTTTCCTTGGACATCGTGCCGTTGGTGATCAGGTTGCCCCAGGCAGTCTGCTCGAAGGACGAGGCATTGAAGCCAAAAATGTTCTGGAAGATGTGGTTGACGAGCTCCGAGGGGCTGTCATTGGTGTGGAACACGCCTTCCGCGACGGCGGCGTTGTAAAAGGCGCCTTGCAGCGCCGCGGAGGGCTGGCCCCCGTTCAGCAGGTTGGCGGTGGAGCTGGCCCATTGGGAATCAAGGCTCCGGCCCATGAAAACCAGCGCAAGTTGCTGGGCGATAGCGGTTGACATGAAAATCTCTCCTGTTGGATGGAAGATCGACTAACGGTTTCGGAATGCTGAAAGCCCGGAAGCGGGAACCTCAGCCGGAAAACGATTGCAGACAGGCCCGACACCTCTGAAAAATATCGGAAATCCGCATTCGTCACGCATGAGGTTTTCTCCTGGGCAGACACGCATGGGCACTCCGAATCCGGGTACCGTGTGGGAGTTACTATACACCCGCCCGCTGTCTGGCAAGACGCAAAAATCTCCCTGGGCGGTCATTGATGCAGATATATCACCTCAAATCTCACCACCGCCTTGATTCGTCTCATTTTCGCATGGAATGACGCGTTGCGATCATTCCCTCAGGCGATATGCATGCAAAACTAAGGAAAATTCAGCCTGCAATCCCCTATAATTTTCCTCGCCATCGGCGCAGCCTTCGGTATATAGTAACTCACTAACCACCCCCCACCCACGCCCATCGGATCCGCAGCATGTACGCCCACCCACAACATAATGGCGGTGACAGCACCAAACTCCTCCGGCGCGAGGCCGGCGTATGGCTGAAGGAAATGCGGGAGGCGCGCGGCCTTTCGCAGCGTGACCTGGCGACCATGGTCGGCGTTGACTATTATACCTTCGTCTCACAAATCGAGTCCGGCCGCGGCCGCATCCCGCCGGATCGTTATGAAGCCTGGGCCCAGGCGCTTGGCATGGATGCCGGTGCATTTGTTCGTAAATTGCTCCGCTTCTATGATCCGATCACCTATGCGCTGCTTTTTCCCAATGAGTTGCCTCATCCGGCCAATTCGGTCTAATACAGGGTCCCTTCCCTTCTTGGCGCGAGGATTTGCATAGAATGGGTGCTGCAGTTCTACCCTTCGTCCCGCGGCGCGCCCCCTCACGCTGGCAGGTTGATGAAATCGCCGAGTGCTACAGGGTTATCGATATCCTCCATGGCGTGGGCATGGCGGTGTCGATGGAGGTTGGGGTTTCCGATGAGGGCGATCCCTGGCTCGTCTTCGTGCGTGAAGACAGTCAGGACGTTATTTTCCACATCGCGCGGATGGGCGGCCCGCTCGTTGCGGCCACCGCGGCGAGCGACACGCTCTTCCATGGCCGCAACATGCGCGACCTGTTGCAGCGCATCCTGCAAGCCCAGCCCTTTGTGCTGCCCGCCAGCCGGCCCCTGGGTTCGGATGACCGCCTGCTGATGCACCCGGCCACCATGCTGGTTGCGGTCATTGCAACCGCCTTTTTGGCAGCGCAGGACCCGGCGGCATTGGCCGGCGGAGAGGACAGCGCCGCCGCACCGGAGGGAAGCCAGGCGGCAGAGGCCGCCAGCCTCAGCCGCAAACCGCTTGACCCGAATGGCTCGCCCGGCCGCAGCGCCCCGGCCGCCGATCATCACGCCACCTCCGCGATAGCCGTCACCTCGGCCGTGCTGGCAGCGGTGACGGTGATTGCCGGCGAGCAAATCCTCCGCACGGCCGATCTTTCGCAGGACGAGACACTGCACTTCTCGGCCATGGGCGCCGAGGCGGCGCGTCATGCCCTTGGCCAACCCGCATCGCCCGTCATCGGTATTGAGGCGGAAGCGGCGCCGCTCTACCAGCAGGCTGCCGCAGGATCGTTGGGGTTGGACGATAGCCGCAACGCCGCCTTTGCTGCCGCCCATGAGCCGAGCACCGCGGGCCTGGCGGAGCTGCAAGCGTTGAGCATCAAATCCGATGCCCGTGATGCCGCCCCCGCCGTGACGCTCGCCATGCCCCAGGCACTAAAGGCGGGCTTTGACCTGGATGCGGTCATCATCCGCGGCCGAGAGTTTGTGTTCGGCGCCGATGGGCTGCCGGGCTCCGAGTTTGCGGTTAAGGCGCCGGCCCTGGCCGAACGCGGGCTGGATGTGTCATTCTATCTGCCCGGGGTACCGGAAGAAGGTGTGGATAAACCGGTCGCCGCAGCGCCGCCGAGCGCGAGCGTGTCGCTGGCGGGCATCCTGGCGCAATCCGCCATGGGCACAAACGGCTCTCATCATGCCGCAACGACGATCCAAGATCTGCCGGCCTCCACAATCGATTCCAGATCGACGACTGCCAAGATGTCGCTCTCCGTCGCCGATCTCTTCTGGTACGGCGCCTCTATCATGCGCATGGCGGGGATCGACCCCTGTATTACGGGCCGCACCAATGCAACGGTCACCGAGCTTGCCGACACCAAGTCGTTCACCGACAAATCCATGGCCGCTCTGCCGCTGGATGGCCAAGGGTTGGTGATCACTCATCCCGGCCCCAAAGTGAGCGCGGATGCATTATGGTCGGATTCCATAGCCAGTCCGGTTGCCAGCAATACAGCGTCCGACACAGCAACAACAAACGTTAGTCAATCCGATACGGCCCTGCCCGACACTCTGCCATTGGACAGCGCCGCTGGCGCGGCGGAACCGACCGGGCCACGGTCCGGGATGGAACTCTCTCCCTCCGAGATTGTGCAAACGGCATTGTCTATCGTGAATTTTGTCTACGATCCACGCCACGAAATCGTTCTACAAGGCCAGGACTTGCAAATTCTGCAGGTTCTTGTCAAAAATAATCCTGCGATTGCCAGTGCGGATCGAGTATTATTGTCACACGGCCAAATCTTATGTGGTGATGGCGTCATGTTGATGCCTGGCGTAGCCTTGCTTCCGGCAGAAATTTTTACACCAAAAATTGCATCCGATTTGCCCACAGTGTCGAAAGGGGCGCTTGAGGTGTTTTTCAGTCATGATTTGACTGTTACCCTAGCCGGCGTTATCGATATTTAAGCCTCGTCACGTCCTGTCGGACGTCATTTATTCGTTCCCTCCCTCCCCATGGTGGCTTCCAATGCAACTCTCCATTAGCGACGCCGCGCCTGATTTCGTTCGGCCGGTCTCACAGGCCTGCACCCAGGCACAGTTCCGCACGGCGGAATTCGAGTTCTGGTGCCGGGAAATTCGCGAGCCATTCCGCTTCCACCGCAAGCTCTGGGAGTACTGCTATCTGCTCCAGGCCCTCTCCACCCGCGGCATGATCGCACCCGGGCGGCGTGGCCTTGGCTTTGGGGTTGGCAAGGAAATGACGGTCGCCGTTCTGGCGGCGCGCGGTGTGCGGGTAACTGCAACAGATCTCGACCTCACCTCGGCCGGGCCCGAATGGGTGGATACCGGACAGCATGCATCAGGCCTTGCGGACCTGAACGACAAGTGGATTTGTCCCACCGATCTCTTCGCCAAACTCGTTGATTTCCGCGTTGAGGACATGAATGCGATCTCGCGCGATCTGGAGAATTACGATTTCGCTTGGTCGCTCTGCGCCTTTGAGCATCTCGGTTCGCTGGAACACGGGCTGAACTTTGTCAAAAATTCTCTGCGCTGCATCCGGCCTGGCGGGATTCTCGTCCACACGACCGAATTCAACATTTCCTCGGACGAGGCAACGCTGGATTCGGGCCCTGCAGTGCTGTTCCGGAAGCGGGACTTTCTGCAACTTGCCGAAGAATTGACCAAGGACGGGCACCACCTCGAAGTGAATTTCAACCTCGGTGGTGGCGAACTCGACGATTATGTCGATGAGGCCCCCTGGAATGACCGGCGCCATCTTCGGCTGCGGCTGGGCGGCTTCGTGTCGACCTCGTTTGGTTTCATTATTCGGAAGGCGGGCTAAGCGCATGGGACAACCCATTGTTCCCTTGGCGGCACGCCTTCAGCGGATTCCTCTTATTGGCCGGCCATTGGCGCTTCTTGCCCGGATTTTGGCAGCCGGCCGCACGCAGGATCGCGTGATGGAGGCCGAAACACAAATAGAAGCATTGCGGCATCCATTATCGGATATCTGGACTGTCCACCGGCAATTGGTTTCAGATGTACAGGCCTTCCAAATCGCCTCGCATCAGGCTCTCGGCACGACAGAGGCGAGACTGAAAGACAATATCCTGGCCGCGCGGGATGAGGCCGTTGAAGCCATCCATCAAACAACGAGCGAACAACTCGCTTCATTCCATGGTAAGCTTCAGCACGATATGGCGCTGCTGCGGAATGAGTGGCGCGCCACCCTCGCGCGCGACAGCCGCGCGCTAGAGCGCTCCGCCGATGCGCTGTCCCGAAACATCCGCCCCCCCTCGCTCGGCACTGCGGAGCTTTCGGCCCCAGCCGTTTATGTCGCCTTCGAAAATGCCTTCCGCGGCGCCTGGAAGGTCAAGGAGCGCATGCAATGGTATATGCCCCATATCCGGGCGCTATATCATCATAAGGAGCCGCGGCCGGTTCTTGACCTCGGCTGTGGCCGTGGTGAATTCCTGCAAGAGCTTGAGCGCAACAATATTCCCTGCGTTGGAATCGATCTCAACCCCGCGATGGTGGATGCATCACGGGCACAGGGCCTGAATGTCTCGCTCGCCGATGCAGTGGCCCATTTGCGGGACCGGGAACCCGGCTCGCTGGCAGCCATCTGCAGCTTCCACATGATCGAGCATATTCCTTTCGAGCAAGTCCTGCACCTCATTGAGGCTGCCAAGCGCGCGCTCATGCCTGGTGGTCTGCTGGTTCTCGAAACGCCAAACCCGGAAAATCTGGTCGTGGGCGGCTGTACCTTCTGGTACGATCCCACGCATATTCGTCCCCTCCCGCCGGCCATGATGGCGTTTTACGTCCAACAGGCTGGTTTTGACCCGGTGCGGACCGCCCGCTTCTTCCTGCGTACGGATGAGCCAGATGTAGCAACCATCGATATTCCAGTCTGGCCTTCAGTGGATGGCCCGCTCGATTATTCGATTATGGCCACAAAGCCTCTACCTGCTGCATGAGTGATCTTACGCCCTCGTTTATGCTGCGTCTATTGCGCGTTATTGGCAGCCCAAGGCGTTTGTTCATCGCTATCGTTGCGCGCTCGCCTTTTCGCCTAATATTATCAGAATTCAGGGCGCTTCAACAAATGAAGCAGCGTATGGCTGAGACGGAGCAGCGCGTAACCCAGGCAGAGCACAAACTGCCATTGGTCGATGTCCATCATGAATGGTTTGGCGGCATCGACAGCCGTGCCAATGCCCACCAGCAATGGATTATTGGCCAACGGAAGCTGATCGACGAGCAGGCTGCGCGAATGTCAACGCTGGAGCGGCTCGTGGATACCCAGCAAAACCTGCTGCACTTCCAGAGCATGCAGCAGATAGCAGGCATACACGCCACGGCTGCCGGCGCCGAATTGTCCGTGCTTTTCGATATCCGCATCACGCAGATCGAGCGGCGCGAGCGCGGGATTTCGCGCTATGTTGCTTCCCTGGCGCTCGCCCTCGGGGCTCGCCTTCCCCATCAGGTTGCTTTCCTGATCGATCCCGACCAACCACTGCCCGACCAATTCGACGAACTCCGCGCCTGTGGTCGCATCGTCAACGGCATTGGAGAGATTTCTAAAATACAAACGATTTCCCATTTTTTGCAGGGCTGCATCTTCCATCTTTCCGAGACTGCGGAAGATTTATTCCCGATACAAATTGCCCCCTTCCAGCCAAAAATTTGGGCAATATTCTATGATTTAGTACCAACAATATTTCCAGAATACTATTTGACCGATTCATTTGCATCAAATCGTTATAATTCTCTCGTAAAAATTTTGCCATTCCTTGATAAATATTTGGCGATAAGCGAGACGACAGGCAGCGATCTCACCCGCCTCGTTGGCATCCCGCCCAGCCGGGTGGATGTCATCATGGGAGGGATCGACACCCACCGTTGGCCGGGCGATGTCACACACATCGCAGCCCCCTTATCCATCACGAACAATGCGGGCGAGATCTTCCACCTCAGCGCCCCATTCTGGCTCTATGTGGGCGGCGGCGATTTCCGAAAAAATATCAAAGGGCTGATTGAGGCTTTTGGCCTTCTGCGCAAAGCCGGCGTCTCGCCGGCGCCGCAACTGGTGATTGCCTGCCATTTACCAACTGAACTCCGCGATGCGCTTTATGCCCAGGCAAAGGAGTTTGCTCTCGAAGAGGGTCGCGATCTGATCATTACCGGCTGGATCGACGATCAGAGCCTCTCCCTCTGCTATCGCGCTGCCTTCGCGACGATCTTCCCCTCCCTCTACGAAGGGCTGGGCCTGCCAGTGTTGGAATCCTATTTCTTTGGGACACCAGCGCTGGCCTCGGAGACATCCTCCCTGCGCGAGATCACAGCACCTGAATGCCAGTTTGATCCGACAAACGCCCAAAGCATCGCCGGTGCGATGCTCCGTATGCACCAGGACCCGGCCCTCAGCGCTGTGTCTCTCGCCTATGGGCAGGAGATGCTCAAGCGCTGCAACTGGCCCGCCATTGCGGACCATGTGGCGACGCTTCTCGATAACGACCTCCCAAAGCAATCATGATTCCCAAAGGGTTACACAGGCCGCGCCACCTCTATCGGGAGCGCTGCATGCCTCGGGGCGTGATGGGAGATGCAACCCGCATGGTCGCTGGCAAAGCCCAGCTGAACCACAGCGAAATGGGACCCCACGATGAAACCAGCGCCCCGCCTGCTGCAATCACTGCGTTTCTTACCGGAGCCGACCAAGCGCAAGCTACGGCCGCTATTTCGCCAAGTGGTGAGCGCGATACGCCGCCTTCCCGGTGGCCAACTCCCCGGTAAGGCACTGCGCATGCTCGCACCCGGCGCGCATCGCTGGCTGCTGCGGCGCTATGTCGGCTACCAGGAAATGGCTGCCATCGTGGCGCAATTCGAACAACCGAACGCCGCGCCGAGCCTCCTGCAATCATTCGGCTTCTTACCAGCCGAACAAGCGAACCCGGCACAAGCTCGGCCACCGGCCGGCCTACCAGCGGATGCCCTGTTGTCCTATGCCAGGCTACACGCCATTGCTATGCGCAGCCATTGAGGCCCGTCATCAGGAAGTCACCCCCCATGCGTTTGGTCATCGACCTGCAGGGCGCCCAGGGCGCCAGTCGGCTGCGCGGTATCGGTCGCTATTCGCGCGAATTGGCGCTTGCCATGGCACGGGCACCGCAAGGCCATGAGGTCGTGCTGGCACTGAACGCGTCCCTGCCCTGTGATGACCTGGTTGATGCCTTCTCCACCCATCTGCCGGCGGCGAATATCCGGCTGTGGCACAGCCCTGGCGGCACCGGGGAGGTGCTCGACGGTGCCATTGGCCTGCGCCGTGCCGCCGAATTGCTGCGCGCTGAGTTCCTGGCCTCCCTGAAACCCGATCTATTGCATGTCTCCTCCATCTTCGAGGGCGCGAGTGACGACGTCATCACCCGCTGGCCAGCCGGGCTGGAGCGGCCGCCAATGGTCGCCACCTGCTATGATCTCATCCCGTTGATCCGCCGCGCCGAGTACCTGGATGGCCCCTGGAAGGGCGGCGTGGTGCGCGATTGGTATTTCCGCCAGTTGCGGGAAATGGCGCAATGCGAAGGCCTGCTGGCGATTTCGGAGAGCAGCCGGGAGGAGCCGATCAGGCATATCGGCTACCCAGAGGATCGGGTCTTCAATATTCGCTCCGGCATCTCGCCCAGTTTTGCACCGCGCCATCTGCCCCCCGCTGAAGCCCAGGCCACGCTGGCCCGCTACGGGCTGGCACCGGATTTCGTGCTCTTCGTCGGCGCGGGCGACTTGCGCAAGAACGAGGCCGGGCTGATCCGCGGCTATGCGCGGCTGCCCGAGGCGCTGCGGCTGCGCCATCCCCTCGTCATCGTCGGCAAGACCGACCCGGACCAATTGGCCCGTGCCGCCGCAGCGGTCAGCCTGCCGATGGAACAGCTTCGCTTGGTCAACTTCGTCGAGGAAGAGGACCTCACCGCGCTCTATTCCCTCTGCGCGGTCTTCATATTGCCCTCTCTGCATGAGGGCTTCGGCCTGCCGGCGGCCGAGGCGATGGCCTGTGGTGCTCCCACCATCGCCAGCAACAATTCCAGCCTGCCTGAGGTTTTGGGCCGGGCCGACGCACTGTTCCGCGCCGAGGACCCGGCCGATATCGCTTCCCGACTGGAGCAGGTGCTGACCGATGCAGCCTTCCGCGCGGCACTGGCGGCGCATGGCCCACGCCAAGCCGGGCTCTTCACCTGGGAGGACAGCGCCGCCCGCGCCTGGGCAGCGCTGGAAGCCATCCATGCCCGCGCTGGGCGAAGCTGGCCGGCGCGGCTGCGTCGCCTGCCCCGTCTGGCCTTTGTCTCGCCCCTGCCCCCTGATGAAACCGGAATTGCCAATTACGCCGCCCAATTGGCGCTGGCCCTGGGGCAGCATTATGACATCACCTTGGTCTGTGAGCGGGGCAGCACCGATGCTGAGCCGCTTGGCAGCGTCCAACCCATCCTGACGCATGAAGAGTTCCTGGCCCGGTCAGAGCAATTCGAGCGCGTGCTGTACCAATTGGGCAATTCGCAATTCCATGCCGTGCAGGTCGAACGCCTGCTGCCTGTCGCGCCGGGGGTGGTGACGCTGCATGACAGCTTTCTGTCCGGCCTGGTGAATTGGCGCGCCTGGAGCAGCGGCAACCCAGAGCGCTTGGCCGCAGACCTGTTGCGTGAGCATGGCTGGGGAGCGCTGGTCATGGCCACGCGCGAGAGTATGGACGCGGCCTTGGGGCAATATCCGTGTAGCCAGACGGTGCTGCGCGCAGCACTGGGCGTCATTCAGCATTCGAACCATGCGCAGGCCGTGCTGACGCAGCATTTCGGTGCGGCTCTCACGCAGCGGGTGGCGCTGATCCCGCATTTGCACCAACCGGTCCTTCTGCCCTCGCGCGCAGAGGCACGCGCGGCGCTGGGGGTGCCGGATGATGCCTTCCTGATTTGCAGCTTCGGCATCATCTCCAATTCCAAACGGCCGGATGTGATGCTGGAAGCCTTCCAGGCCGTGCAGGCAGAAATTCCAGGGGCGATGCTGCGCCTCGTGGGCGAGCCATTGCAGGAAGTGCTGGCACTGCTGCCCGAGCGTGTGATGACGGGCCGCACCGACCTGCACACCTACCAAAATTGGCTTGCCGCTGCCGATGTGGCCGTGCAATTGCGCCTGGCCTCGCGTGGTGAGACATCGGGCGCGGTGGCTGACTGCCTGGGCGCAGGCCTTCCCACCCTGGTGACCGACCTTGGTGCTGCCACCGAACTGCCCGACGCGGTGGTGTGCAAGCTGCCTGCCGCGAGCGATGCTTCTACCCTGGGACAGGCGCTGCTGCGCCTGGCGCAGCAACCCGCCGAGCGGGCAGCGCTGGGCGAGGCAGCCCATGTCTACGCGCGCGAGGCGCTGGCGCCAAAACACGTCGCCGAAGCCTATAGGGACGCTATCGAGGCCGCCTACGCCGATGGCCCCGCCATCCAGCGCTGGCAATTGGAAAGTGAGGCCGGCGCCGGGCTTGGCGCCTCAGCGCCCAAATTGGCGGCGCTGGCGCGTGGCATCACCCGCACCTTCCCCTCGCCCCGCCCACAACAATTGTTGCTGGCCTGCGGCGCCGCCGAAGCTTTACCAGCACCGCTGGCAGACCTTATTCGCGATTGCCTCACCAACCACCCCATTTGGTGTCGCGTGCACACCGTGGCCATGGGCGAGTTTGGGCTGGTGCAGGATTGGGCGACAGCAGCCGCGGTGCTGGGGATGCCGGTGCCGAGTGGCGAACCGCCACCAGCAGAACTAGGACCAGGAGACGTCCTGTTGGCGCTGCTGCCAGATGGGCTGGACGCCTTGACACTGACCGCAGCGCGTCGACTGGGCGTCGCGACCCCGAGCCTGGAAGAAACCGGGCTCACCGATGCCGCGGCCATCGCCGCGCTGCTGTCGCGTCACGCGCCCGGCTAAAGCTGGGCGCCGATCAGTTAAGCCATGCGGGCACGGTGGCGGAACAGGTCGGCATCAACCATCTCCGCCATCATGTCCTCAAGGGTGGTCTCAGCCTTCCAGCCGAGTTTCGCCTGCGCCTTGTCGGCATTTCCAAGCAGCACATCGACTTCAGCCGGGCGGAAGAAGGCCGGGTCCGCCGTCACGTAATCCTGGTAGTTCAGGCCGACATGGGCGAAGGCGAGGCGGCACATATCGCGCACCGAGGTGGTGCGGCCGGTTGCCACGACATAATCATCCGGCTCGGCTTGTTGCAGCATCAGCCACATGGCCCGGACATAGTCCCGCGCATGGCCCCAATCGCGCTTGGCGTCGAGATTGCCCAACTTCAGTTCCTTGGCCAGGCCGAGTTTGATCCGCGCCACACCGTCGGTGACTTTGCGGGTCACAAATTCAATGCCCCGCAATGGGCTTTCGTGATTGAACAGAATGCCAGAGGACGCGTGCAGGCCAAAGCTCTCGCGGTAGTTGACCGTCATCCAGTGGGCATAGAGCTTGGCCACCGCATAGGGGCTGCGCGGGTAGAAAGGGGTCGTCTCGCTCTGCAGGGGTTCCTGGATGAGGCCATACATTTCAGAGCTGGAGGCCTGATAGAAACGCGCCTGTGGCCGCATCAGGCGTACCGCCTCGAGCACATTGCCTGCGCCCAGCGCTGTGACCTGCCCTGTCAGCAGCGGTTGGTTCCAACTGGTCTTGACGAAGCTCTGGGCACCCAGATTGTAGACCTCGTCCGGCTTCACATCCTGGATCACCCGCAGCAGGGCGGAGAGATCGATCAGGTTGCCGTCGACAATCTCAACCTTGCCGGCAATGCCAAGCCAGCGCAGGCGTTCATCCACCACATCGGATGATGAGGAACGACGGGCCATGCCGAAGACCTCATAGCCCTTCTCCAGCAGCAGCTGCGAAAGGTATGCGCCGTCTTGTCCGGTCACGCCGGTAATAAGTGCCCGCATAATACGCCCTGTCCAATTTCACATTTCTGAGAGTTTTCGCGCTCTAGTCTATGAGTGCCACTCAGGGCAACCCCTCACTATCAGACTGATTTGGCCGCCGCGCCATCCAGCAGCGCCAAGGCTTTGGCACCGCAGATCGCTGGCGTGAAAGCGGCCATCCTCACTCTTCCTGCCGCCGCCAGCCGCGCCCGCAGCGAGGCATCCCCAGCCAAGGCGCGCAAGGCCTCCGCTGCCTCGCCTATATCGGCCTCAGCCCAATAGGCCCCCGGCACCGAGTAGGTACCGCGCTCATCTTGAGCGGGCACCGCCCGCCAGCCCACCAGCATGGCGGTGTCAGCATCCATGAAATCCATGTTGCCCGACCAAGCGGTGGTCACCACCGGCACGCCGAGTTGCATCGCCTCGCACAGCGCCAGCCCCACGCCTTCGGCACGATGCAGCGAGAGGAAGGCATCGGCGCAGCCGATCAGCGCCCAAACCTCGCCCCGGCTCATCTCTTGATCCAGAATACGGATATTGGCCACCCCGGCGGCCGCCTGACGCACCGCGGCCCAAGCGGCGCCGCCCTGTTGGGTGTTGTAGGTCTTCAGCACCAAGATGCGGTTCGGGTCATCGCCAAAGGCTGTGCGGTGTGCGGCCATCGCACCGAGTGGGTTTTTGCGTTCCACCGAGGATGAGGCATCGAACACGGACAGCGCGATAAAAGCTGCATCAGGAAGGCCAAAATCGGCGCGGCCGAGCGCCGCCGGCGCTGGCTCCGGCACGGGGTAGTGCACAACTTGCACGGGCAGCCGACCAGAGCGCTGCAGGGCAGCATCGGCGACGAAGGCCGAGGAGCACCAGATCCGGTGAACGAAGCGGAAGCCGCGTTGCCAGTCCCCAGGCATGACCGGCAGTTCCCAGTTCCAAAACCCGATCACGTGCTTACCAGCCACGGCCCGCCGGCCCAACGCCGCCAGGCCCCAAGGCAGCATCGGCCCATTAACATGGACGATGAGCGTGCCCGGCCCCTCGGGCGCCTCAGGCGGTGGGCCCGCCGGCCCCTGGCGCAGCGCTGCAGTCAGATCCGCCCGATGGACGGCGGCACCAGCTTTTTCGAGCATATCGGCGAGGCGTCTCGCGCCCTCGCCCAGGCCTGAGGGTGCCTGAAAATAACCAGCGATGGTGATCGGCCCTAGTGGACTGGGCGCAGGCATGGTGAGGCGGGGAGCAATGGCTGCCATGGCCGAAAACAGTGCCCAACGCCGCGTGTCCGGCGGCAATAGGCGCCAGGCGCGATGCCCAAGGCTGAGCATGTGACGCTGTGGCCCCGACTGAAGTCGCAGTTGTGCAAGCCAGTTGGATGGCGGCAGATCACGACCAATCGCCTTACGGGTATCAGCCACCGGGTATAGAGCCCCAAACCAAGATGCAAAGGATTAGCCTTCGACGGAACGGCCTATCACTGTGCGAATTTTTTTGCAAAACATGGCGCTCTCCATTCTTGCCGCTCCGAATATGCCTTGTTGATCCAACACGGCGTTCGTGAAGTTGGGCGGCGGGAATGGCTCAACATCTTCAACCTCAGCCGGACTGCCGGGACCAGGGTGGAGCTGATTGAACGGCTCTTTGTCAGGAATCCGCAGAGCTTGGCTGGAGAGGAGCAATAGCCTGCCGGGTCAGTGCGAATCAGAAGACAGCCCCGTGCATCTCAATTGCCCTGCCGTCGTGGAAGCCTTGGCTATCCCTGGGCTGGCCAGACTGAATTCGGTGAATTCTTCGCTTGAATGAGTTTGTTGTTTCGCCAAAAGCCAGTCTGGGGCAATCACTGGTTTGAGGAATAGACCAAGCCCCGCACGTCGGGTGGGTTTCCCCTGAGCGCGCCGAAGCACCTCTCGCCGCTGGGGGGTGGTAACGTGCCCTGCCCGTTGCGTTTGTTGTCTCTGAACTCGCCGAGATACCTGTCGCCGCTGGTCGGAGGACACGACTGATACCTGCCGGTGGCGTTGGTGGTTCCTCCACTCGCCAACATAGCTAGCGCCGCTGGGGAAGGTGTAAGTGCCCTGCCCGCTGCGTTGATTGTCCCTGAACTCGCCGACGTATCTGTCGCCGCCGGCAAAGGTGTAAGTGCCCCGTCCGTGGTACTTACCATCCCTGAACTCGCCGACATACCTGTCGCCACTGGGGAGTGTTACAGTGCCCTGCCCATCGGGTTGGTTGCCCCTGAACTCGCCGACATACCGAGCGCCATTGGAGTAGGTGAAACTGCCCTGCCCGTTGCGTTGGTTGCCTCTGAACTCGCCGACGTACCTGTCGCCGCCGGGGAAGGTATACGTGCCATGGCACATATGCCGAGGAACACTCTGGTCTGCTGGGCAGGGCGGCAGACGGCTTTGGGCGAAGACCGGCACCGTGAAAAGCACGAACAACCCAGCAGACAAAACCAACAACATTCGATTACGAAGCGTACGTCTGGACATTTTTTTCGCCTTATCCGCGACCAAGTCTACTCAATTTTTATTATACCATCGAGCGAGATCACACCAGTTCCACGGCTTTTTGCTGAGGCATAACATCAATATTGATGTACCGGTGGGTACCCGTTACCATGCAGCCAATCGGCACTGGGCCGAAATGCAACGGCGTACGGTTTACGCTCGTGGCGGAAACTGCACAGCGGCGTTGCGAACCCGCCCTACGCCACAGGATGCGAGGCCCTGCTTGAGAAATCCGGTCTCATCAATGACCAGAACCGCATCATCGGCGGCGAGTGTCTCGACCACATAGTCGCGCATAAGGTCGCGCAAGGCGTCAGCATCCCAATCTCCACGGCCCAGAATGGCCTGCTGACGCCATGGGCCGGGTTCACTCGCAGCCTCCGCGCGCATCCATCCGATTTTGCGCCGCTCATCGCCCTGCAGTCCATCCAGGAACAGGCCCGCCGAGGCCGCCACCCGCGTTTGTGTGAACAAGGGCCGCATCCGCGCCTTGATATCGCGCAGCGATGCCGCGCGCGGAGTTTCTGGCCGGCTTGGGGGGGTGATGAGCCGGTTGCGCATCACCGCGACAGACCATCCGCGCTTTGCCCGCGCCTGCGAATTGCTGAACAAATCCAACCAGTTCAATACAACCGTCCAGCGCTGGTCACCCCAGGCGATGCATGGCTTTTTGGCCGGCGGCGGGCGGATTGAGGCGTTTGAGGTGGCGGATCGGTTCACCCGATATGGCCTGGCGCTGATCGAGGGTGCGGCCATTGTGCAATATGTGATGAGTTGCCGGGATTTGGGGCTGGAGGTGGAGGCCTGTCCCATTGCTGTGCTGGCGGCGGAACTGGCCGCGCAACACGGTGAGGCGCGCGGGGTGATGGTGGCGACGGAGGCGAATATCCTCTGCCGCACGCTGTATGAGAAGGCGCGCTTTGTGGCCCTGGATGGGCATTGGGTGGTGCGGGCTGGGATGCTTGGGCCGGCACCGGTGCATATTAGGCTGGGTTAGGCTCGGCGCCGGCCCGGCCGCTACCCAGGGAACATCGGGTTGGCCGGCCGGGGCAGGCCCAGATGCTCGCGCAGGGTCGTGCCGGTATAGTCGCGGCGGTACAAGCCGCGCTGCTGCAGGATGGGCACCACGAGATCGACGAATTCGTCGAAGGCAGCAGGGAAATAGGCCGGCAGGATGTTGAAGCCATCGGCCGCATCGGCCTCGAACCATTCCTGTAGGGTATCGGCGATGCTCTCAGGCGTGCCGCAGATCACCCAATGGCCGCGGGCGGCGCCGGTGAGGTTGGTGAGGTCGCGCCATGTCATCTTCTCCCGCCGGGCCTTGCCCAGCATGGCGCGGGCGAAGCCGTGCGAGGTGTCGGGCAGCGGCAGGTCGGGCACCAGATCATCGGGGTTGAAGCCCGAGACATCCATGCCCATCCGGTTGGAGAGCATGGTGATGGCATTGTCGGCGCTGACGAAGCTTTGCAGGTAGTTCAGTTTTTCCCGCGCTTCGGCGTCGGTTGCGCCGATCACCGGCATCACGCCGGGCAGCAGCGCCACATCGGCCGCGGTGCGGCCGAAGCGGGGCAGGCGGGATTTCAGCGCCTGGTACGCGGCCTGGGCCTCGGAGAGGTCCTGCACGACGGAGAACACCACATCGGCGGTGCGGGCGGCGAGTTCTAGGCCCGGCTCGGAGGAGCCGGCCTGGATGATCACGGGGCGGCCCTGTGGCGTGCGGGCGGTGTTCAGCGGGCCTTTTACCTGGAAGAACTCGCCCTTGTGGTTCAGCGACTTGACCTTGGAGGGTTCGACATAGAGCCCGGTTGCCTTGTCGGCCACCACGGCACCGTCATCCCAGCAATCCCACAGGCCGCAGACGACATCGACGAATTCCTCCGCCACCTCGTAGCGCGCGGCGTGGCGGGGATGTTCGCGGCCGTAATTGGCGCCGGCCTCGGCGCCGGAACTGGTCACCGCATTCCAGGCGGCGCGCCCGGCGCTCAGATGGTCGAGCGAGGCGTAGAGGCGGGCGACATTATAGGGCTCCATATAGGTGGTGGACATGGTGGCGCCGAGCCCGAGATGGGTCGTGGTCGCCGCCAGGGTGGCGAGCATGGTGATCGGCTCGAAGCGGACCAGGAAGGAGGGGTGGTCGCCGATCTTGGCGCTCAGGCCGTCGCCTAGGAAGAAGAGGTCGAACTTGCCGCGCTCGGCGGTGGCGGCGATGGTCTGGATCCCCGCCAGGCTGAGGAAACTGTCGGAGGCGCCGGGATAGCGCCAGCCGGCGGTGTGATTGCCGGTGCCAAGGACGAAGACGCCGAGATGCATCTGCCGGTGCGAACTGGACAAGCCAAGAAACCCCTTCTGAACGACGCCATGCTGCCCATGCTGGGCGGCGTCAGCCAACAAGCCTGGGCCGGTTTTGGCCCCGCGCCAATGCCCCGTTGCCCGCAATACTGGCATTCTCGCCCAAAGCCGGGGCAGGGGGGCGATGGGCGGGCCGGTGCATGCCGCGAGGGGTGCTTGCGCACATTGCCGGTACGGCTTCAGATGCCGGCCTGTTTCGGAGAACGATCCCATGAAGCGTCATCTTCTGCGAGCCTGCCTGGCATTCGGCCTGCTGGCGGCCCCCCAGGTCACGCAGGCGCAGGCGCAGGCGCCGCGGCCGCTGGTCTGGGGCGATACCCTGCCGGCCACGCTGGACCCGCATGCGATCTTCGATGTGCCGAGCCAATTCGTGCTGCTCAATGTCTATGACGGGCTGTATCGCTACCAGGGCAACCCGCCGCGGCTGGAGCCATGGCTGGCGGAGAGCCACACCGTCTCGGCCGATGGGCTGACCTGGGATTTCACCCTGCGGGCGGGGGTGAAGTTCCATGATGGCAGCGTGATGACAGCCGAGGATGTGGTCTATTCCTTCCGCCGGCTGCTGACGATGAACCGTGGCCCGGCCTCGGCCTTCACCCCGGTGCTGGCGCCCGAGCGGGTGACGGCGACGGGGCCGCTGAGCGTGCGCTTCGTGCTCAGCTCGGCCTATGCGCCCTTCCTTTCGGCCATGCCGCTGGTGGCCATCGTCAACCCACGCGCCATTGCGCCCAATGTGGCGAATAATGATTGGGGTGCGGCCTGGCTTGCGGTGAACAGCGCAGGCTCGGGCGCCTATTCGGTGGTGGCGGGCAATTATCAGACGCGCGTGTCGCTGGATATTCAGCGCTTTGCCGATTTTTTCCGCGGCTGGGCGGGCAATCCGCGCCCGGTGGAGACGGTCCGCGTGCGCCCGGTGATGGAGACCTCCACCCGGGTGCTGGCGCTGCTGCGCGGCGAGATCGACGCCACGGACAGCTATCTGCCGACCGACCAGGTGGAGCGGGTGGAGCGCAATGCCCGCACCCGGGTGGCGCGGGATGAGAGCATGCGCGTCTTCACCATTCGCATGAACAATATGCGCGCGCCCTTCAACAACCGCGACGCCCGGCTGTGTCTGACCCATGCCTTCAATTATGAGGGCTTCAACAATGTCATTCTGCGGGGCTTCGTGGTCCGCAATGCTGGGCCGAACCCGAATAATCTCTGGGGCAATCCGCCGGATCTGGCGCCCTATGCGTTTGATCTGGCCAAGGCGCGCGAGCATTGCGACCGTGCGCGGGCGGCGGGGGTTGATTTCTCCCGCCCGCTGGAAATCCATGTGCAGAACGAGTTGGAGCAGACGGTGCAGGCGGCGCAGATGTTCCAGGCCGATCTGCGGCGGGTGGGCATTACGCTGCGCATCGTGCCCAATACCTGGCCAGGCATTACCGGTTCCACCAGCCGTTCGGAGACGACGCCGGATATGTGGATCCACTGGGTCTCGACCTATTTTGTCGATCCGGAGAATTGGGTGGGCCAGATGTATGACAGCCAATTCCATGGCACCTGGAAGGCATCGAGCTGGTATTCCAACCCCGAGGTGGATCGGCTGTTGCGCGCCGCGCGCACCAATCTGAGCCAGGAGGAGCGCCAGCGGCTTTATGCCGAGGCGACGCGGCTGGTGGTGGCCGATGCGCCGGATATCTGGGTCTATAACACCGTGAACCTGCGCGGGCTGACGCGCCGGGTGCAGGGCTATTCCTTCTCCCCTGTGGGTTCGGGCGGTGAGATCCGGCTGATGTCGCTGACGGAGTAATGCTGCGTTATATCGCGCGCCGGATTGCGCTGGCGCTGCCGGCGCTGTTCGGGCTGGTGGTGCTGACCTTCATCCTCTCCCGGGTCATTCCAGGCGACCCGGCGGCGACGCTGGCTGGGGATTCGGCGACGCCGGCGCAATTGGCCGATATCCGTGCCCGCTATGGGCTGGACCGGCCGATTATGGAGCAGGCTTGGGTGCATATGCGTCAGGTGCTCTCAGGCGATCTGGGCAATTCGATCTTTTCCGGTCGGCCGGTGGCCGAGGATATCGCGCGCCGGCTGCCGGCCACGCTGGAGCTGACTTTCGTGGCGCTGCTGATCGCCACATGCCTCGGCATTCCGCTGGGGCTGGTGGCGGCGCTGAACCATAATGGGCCGATCGATCATTTGGTGCGGGTGCTGAGCGTGGGTGGGCTGGCGGTGGCCTCCTTTTGGCTGGCGATCATGCTGCAACTGCAATTCTCCATGGAGTGGGATGTGCTGCCGCTGCGCGGGCGGATGGATGTGCCGCTGGGGATGCCCGCGCGGGTGACCGGGTTTTTGTTGATCGATACGCTGTTGGCCGGGCGGGGGGATATGTTTGTTGATGCGCTGCGGCATCTTGTGCTGCCGGGGGTGACGCTTGCGCTGCCGGGGCTGGCCACCATTGCACGCTTCACCCGCTCGGGCGTGCTGGAGGCCTTGCAGAAGGATTACGTGCTCTATGCCCGCGCTGCCGGTTATGGCCGGTTTCGCCTGGCGACGATTTTTGTGCTGCGCAATGCCATCACGGTGACGGTGACGCAGATTGGCCTGCTGTTTGGGGCGCTGATCTCGGGGGCTGTGGCCATCGAGGCGGTGTTCGACTGGCCGGGCCTGGGTACTTATGCGGTGCAGGCCATTCTCTCGGCCGATTACAAGGCGCTGCTGGCGGTCACCCTGGTGGTGGGGGTGATTTATGCCGTGGTGAATGTGCTGGTGGATATCGCCCAGGCGATGATCGACCCGCGGGTGGCGCTGCAATGACCGCGCTGCGTCATTTGATGCGGGACCCGGTGGCGGCGTTTGGCCTGTTGCTGGTGCTGTTTGCGCTGTTTGTGGCCGCCTTCGCGCCTTGGCTGGCGCCATTTCCGGATGATGCCTTTGAGAGCAATATCATGCAGCGGCTGCGGCCGCCCTCGCGCGAGTTTCTCTTCGGCACCGATAATCTGGGGCGGGATATTTTCTCCCGGGTTATTCTGGGCACGCGCAGTGCACTGCTGGTGGCGGTCTCCGTCGTGCTGGCCGCGATGATGATCGGCGTGCCGATTGGCCTGCTGGCGGGGTGGCGGGATGGCTGGGTGTCCGAGGGGCTGATGCGCTTTACCGATGTGTTCCTGGCGGTGCCGCAGCTTATTCTGGCGCTGGCGCTGGGGCAGCTTTTGGCGCCGGGCATTTTCACCGCCATGGTGGCGTTGGCGCTGACCTATTGGCCGTTTTTTGCCCGCACCGTCTTTGCCGAAACGCGGCGGCTGCGCGGTGCGTTGTTTGTCGATGCGCTGGCTGGGATTGGCGCCCATCCGGCGCGTATTCTGTTCCTGCATGTGCTGCCCAACGCGGCGCCCGCTGTGCTGGTGCGGGCCACCATTGGCATGGGCTTTACCATTCTGACCGCTGCCATTTTGGGGTTTCTGGGTGTGGGGGCCACGCCGCCCACGCCGGATTGGGGGCTGGCGGTGGCCGAGGCGCGGCAGCATTTGCCGGATGCTTGGTGGTTTGCCACCTTTCCGGGCCTGGCCATTCTGTTTCTGGTGCTGGGCTTCAACCTGTTGGGCGATGGGCTGCGTGACGCGGCCGACCCACGGCTGCGGCGGAGCCGGCATTGAGCCCGCTGCTCGACATCCAGTCGCTGCGCGTGGATATGCGCGGGGGCGCGCAGATCCTCGATGGGGTTTCCATCAGCGTGGCACCGGGCCAGATCATGGGCGTGGTGGGGGAGAGTGGCTGCGGCAAATCCACCCTGTTGCGCGCCATGCTGGGCATATTGCCCAAGGGCGCCACGGCGCGCGGGCGGGTGATGTTTGAGGGGCGCGATATCCTCGCGCCGGCGGCGATGGCCCGGGCCCGTGGCCGGATCGGCTTTGTGCCGCAGGACCCTTATTTGTCGCTCAACCCCACCTTTCGCGCGGGCGACCAGATTTTTGAGATCATGCGCCGGCACGCCGCGGGCGGCCATGCGGCGCATCGTGAGAAATTGCTGGAATTGTTCCGTGCGGTGCAGCTGCCTGACCCTGAGGCGGCGCTGCGCAAATACCCGCATGAATTCTCCGGCGGCCAGCGCCAGCGGCTGCTGATTGCCGCGGCCCTGAGCTGCGAGCCGAGCCTGGTGGTGGCCGATGAGCCGACCACCGCGCTGGACGTCACCACCCAGCGGGAAATTTTGGGGTTGTTGCGCGAGATCACCCGGGCGCGGGGGCTTTCGATGCTCTTCGTCACCCATGATTTCGGCGTGCTGGCCAGCCTGTGTGATGCTGTCTCGGTGCTTTATGCCGGCCGGGTGGCTGAGGCAGGGGCGACGCGGGCGGTGCTGGATAGGCCTGCTCACCCCTATACCCGGCTGCTGCTGGCCTGCCACCCGGACCGTGCGGTGGAGCTGGCGGGCATTCCGGGCACTGTGCCGCCGGCCACCGCGCAGCCATCGGGCTGCCGCTTCCACCCGCGCTGCCCGCAGGCGCAGGCGGATTGCGCCGTGGCGGTGCCGCCGCTGCTGGCGTTGCCCGAGGGGCGCGCCCTGGCTTGTGGTCATCCGGAGGCTGCCCTTGTCCAGTGAACTTCTGGCGGCCCGTGGGCTGGTGACTGATTTGGGCCGGCCGGGCGGGTTATTCCGCCCGGCGCAGCCGCTGCGGGCGGTGGATGGTGTGCAGCTCAGCATTCGGGCTGGCGAGGCCTATGGCGTGGTGGGCGAGAGCGGCTGCGGCAAGACCACGCTGGCGCGCACCCTGTTGGGGCTGCAGCGTGAGGCTTCGGGTGAGATTGTGCTGGATGGGCGGGTTGTTTCGGGCCTGGCGCCTGCTGCGGCCCGCGCGGCGCGGCGTGATATTCAGTATGTCCATCAGGACCCTGGCGCGGCGCTGGACCCCTGGTGGCGGGTGGGGGCAACGCTGGCCGAGGGGTTGGGCATTTATGGTGTGCCGGCGGATGAACGCGCGGCCCGGGTGGCGGAGATGCTGGAGGCGGTGGGGCTGAGCCCGGCCATGGCCGAGCGCTATCCGCATGAGCTTTCGGGCGGGCAGCAGCGGCGGATTGGCCTGGCGCGGATTCTGCTGCTGCGGCCGCGGCTGGTGATTCTGGACGAGCCGACGGCGGGGCTGGATTTATCCGTTCAGGCCTCGGTGTTGCGGCTGCTGGATGATTTGCGCGAGCGGTTTGGGCTGACCTATCTGTTCATTTCGCATGACCTGACGGTGGTGCGGCGGGTGTGTGACCGGGTTGGGGTGATGTATCTAGGGCGGATTGTGGAGGAGGGGCCAGCGGAGAGCCTGTTTGCCAGCCCGCGCCACCCCTATACGCGGGCGCTGCTGGCGGCGGCGCCGCATCTGGATGGGCGGGCTGCCGGGCCTTCACTGCCGGGCGAGCCGCCCTCGCTCAAGCGGGTGCCCAGCGGCTGCCGTTTTCACCCGCGCTGCGCCCTGGCCACGGCGGAATGCAGGCAGGATGCGCCGGGGATGGAGGTTGTGGCGGCCGGGCATGGTGTGGCGTGCCATCACTGAGGTGGTCCCCGATCATCGGACAGGCGGTTAAGCTCGGTCTGAGCGAGAGAATGACAGCCCCTCATGGCGGGCAAGCGGACGAGATATTCGGCGGAATTCAAGGCGCTGGAGGCGCTGCGTGGCGAGCTGGCAGCGGTGCAGCTGGCGGCGAAGCACGGCATCCACCAGACGATGGTCGGTGAATGGAAGCGCCAGGCCACAGAGGGTCTGGCAGCGGTGTTCTCGGCGAAATCGGCGGCGTCGGAGGCGGCGAAGGCGGTCGAGGCGGATGTGGAGAAGCTGCACGCGAAGATCGGGCAGTTGGTGGTGGAACGGGATTTTTGGCGAAAGCCTTCGGTCGATGCGTGTCGAACGCAGGCGTCAGATGGACCACCTTCAGCACGGTTTCCCAGTTATCTTCTGTCATGTGCGTCAGCGTGGTCGGCTTCCAAAAACCGACCTGAGATGAATCACCCATTCGACCGCGCCGGAATTCTGAAAATCTCTGCTTCCGCGATTCGGTCCACAGGGCCTGGTCTCAGACCCGTGGTATGCAACGA
>Ga0114972_10000833_pt1 | contig 23256 bp, 21 predicted proteins | sample M_140807_EF_Meta_FD_87354 | JGI IMG/M metagenome (GOLD analysis project Ga0114972, IMG submission 87354) | Freshwater microbial communities from Lake Montjoie, Canada to study carbon cycling - M_140807_EF_MetaG | ecosystem: Environmental > Aquatic > Freshwater > Lake | place: Lake Montjoie...
ACATCGAGGACAAGATACTCATTAGTTCCAGGAGGGATATTCTCGACTGCTTGATCGTAAATCCAATTACGCGGCCAGTCCAAAATGATTCCAGTGGCACCCGAGGGCAACCCATAGGGATTTCCAGGATAATAAGTAGTATTGTAGCTATCTATAATCGACTGGCCTGTTAAAGTCGAATAATAAGGGCAGGTGTTATAGCCTGTAGTATTGAAAACCGGCGACCCAGATGGAGAGTTCGGAACTTTCATAAGAACCTCACAATACTGGTAATTGAACATGTCTGGCAGGTAGGTTGGGCCTGAGGAAACTGGGTATGCGGCCATCGCAGCAGAAGCTGAAATTAGAGATGCCGCAAACAATGCACCCCAACTTGCTTGGGTAGCAATTTTAAATTGAACCATTTGGAGTTTGGATTTAGTTTGTTGACTTCGTCAGATTATCTAGCTCCAAATTTTTTTGGGTGATATTTAATGTTGATTTTATTATTCTCTAGTTATCTTTCCGGCACCCCCCCCATATGGGGGGTATTTCGAGAAGTCGAGCATGGCCTATCGGAACTGTGCTAGCTTTTGGATGGTTTTATTTTTTTCTTAAAATGGTTCAAACTTCTTTGACGAATTCTCTTTTGCCCTCAGGTTCAGTGCTGAAATGGTACGAGGAACAAGTTGGCATGAAGGCGAAGCCCTTGCAAGCAAAAACCACTATTTACAACCCTTGGAACTATGCCCCAAATGGGGTAACTAGTTCTTTTAATTTAATTCAAGGCATAGGGGCTGGAGCTTCGAAAGATACCTACACTATTGTTGGAACCTACGGCCAGTTGGACAACGGCGCTGTTGGGGTCGTCTACCAGGGAGCCATTAACGGAACCAACACCAAACAAGGCTCCGGTCCCGGTACTTGGACAACCATGGTGGTGCCGAAAAGTTTTAATTCCCTTGGCACCAGCATCTACGGGGTTCATAACAAAGGCCGCGGTCAGTTTGATTTGGTCGGAACCTATGTTTCCAAGACCCAAACCACTAATATCGCTGGCACAATTGTGAATGATACCTTGGGTTTTTATTACACTGGAGAAATCACCAGTAAGCCCAAAGACAGTAATTTCAAAAGTTTCCAGGCCCGGGACCCGATTACCGGTCGTTTGGCCAATGAAACCTACCTACATAGCGCCAGCGGTGGTCTGGCTGCCGGCAACTACGATTTCTTTGGGGAAGGTCAGGCCGCCGGAGACGCCTTTATTGTTGATATGAAAAGTGGAAAGCAGACCAATCTTCGCTACAACGATGCCGCCGTCTCCCACACCGTTTATGGCATCTGGTCCAATGGTGGTTCCAGTTACACCGTTGCCGGAGGCGTAAGCAATGTCAGAAGTTCGTTCATACCTGGCTTAAACAATTCCCCCTCGGTCGGTGATGCCTCATTGGCTGATTATGACTCGATCACAGGCAAAGTCAACCATCTCCATAACTATCGCTATCCCGGTTCTGGTGCTGGACCCTCTCTCGAAACCCATTTCGAAGGAATCTGGTCCAATGGGGACGGCCTCTACAAGCTTCCCTTCTTGAGCTTCGACGCCAACCTCAAACCTGCTGGTTCCGGGGTGGCGATCGTCCAACGCCTCAAGAATGGCGAGTTTAGCGACGCCTCCTGGATCACGTTCCCCAATCCAGCTGGTGTGACGATTTATTCCAACGACTCGGTCTGGGATGGGGCCAGCGTCGGCAGCCAGATCAGCAGTTCCAACCCTGGGGTGCTCAATACCTACGCCGCCCTGACCAGCATCAGCTGAACCACAGCCCCTTCAGGTTCGCCATCGCCGACTGTCGGTGCTGCCATCGCCGACGATCGGCCGGTGTAGTGGCCCTGGAGATCCAGGGACACCAGGCCAATGCGGCTGCGCAGCTCCCAGAGGTTGGCGGTCTCAGACCCGAAGAACCGCAGCCAGGAGCCTGGCTGGCCCCAAGCCATGCCCGCTGGTCGATGGTCGCTACTGGGCCCCCTAATCTCCTGTCAGTGCCCGGAATAGGCCTACCACGGTTGAAGCATCCACCTGAGCCTGCCCTGCGCCCAGATCCCAGGCAGGATGGGCAGGTTGAGGTGCCCTTGGGCGCCGGCGGTTGGCGCACCTTTCTGCGGGTTCTGGGGCCGGCCTACCTGGTGGCGGTGGGCTACATGGATCCGGGCAACTGGGCCACCGATCTGGCCGCCGGTTCCAGTTACGGCTACCAACTGCTCTGGGTTGTGGCCCTCTCCAGTGGCATGGCGATGTTGTTGCAGTCGTTGTGCTGCCGGCTGGGCATCGCCACCCGGATGGACCTGGCCCAGGCCAGTGCCCGCCTGTTGCCCCGCCCCTGGCGCTTGCCGCTCTGGCTATTGGCGGAGGGGGCAATTGTGGCCTGTGATCTGGCCGAATTGCTGGGCAGTGCCATCGCCCTGCAGATGTTGTTTGGCTTGCCTCTGCCCTGGGGGGTCTCCCTCACCGCCGTCGATACGTTGCTTTTGCTGGCTCTGCAGCGTTTTGGCATCCGCCGCCTGGAGGCCCTCGTGATCGCTCTGGTGGCTTTGGTGGGGGGATGTTTTGTGGTGCAGCTGCTGCTTTTGCAACCGGACTGGACGGCGGTGGCCCAGGGATTTGTGCCCCAGGTGGCCACTTTGAAAAATGGAAATCAATTATATCTGGCGGCCGGAATCCTCGGGGCCACGGTGATGCCCCATAACCTCTATCTTCATTCGTCTCTTGTGCAAACGCGCCAGTGGCCGAAGGGTGATGGCACGCAGCGGAAGGCCCTGGGTTTCAGCATCCTCGATACCGCCATTGCCCTCACCCTGGCCTTCCTGATCAACGCCTCAATTCTGATCCTGGCGGCGGGTCGTTTCCATCACAACCAGCTGGGACCCGTCACCGACTTGAGCCAGGCCTATGACCTGCTCTCCCCCAGCCTGGGCACCTCCCTGGCCAGCACCTTGTTTGCGGTGGCGTTGCTGGCCTCCGGCCAGAGCTCCACGCTGACGGCCACCATGGCGGGTCAGATCGTCATGGAGGGCTTCCTGGAGATTCGCTTGCCCGACTGGCAGCGCCGCTTGTTGACCCGGGGGCTGGCCCTGGTGCCCGCCCTGGCCACGGTGCTGTGGCTGGGGGATCGGGCCACCAATCCGTTGCTGGTGCTCAGCCAGGTGGCGCTCAGCCTGCAGTTGCCCTTCGCCGCCATCCCCCTGGTGCTGTTCTGCAGCCGGCCCGAGCTGATGGGCCCGCTCAAGACCCCCCTGTGGTTGCTGGTGGCCAGCTGGGCCTGTGCGGCGTTGATCGTGCTGATCAATGCCACCTTGGTGATCAACCTGGTGCTGGGGCGCTGATGACCATTAATCGACAAAACGACCGTACAACCAACGCACAAAGCCACCCAGTACAGGAACGGGTTGGAAGGTGGGTCCCACGAAGTCAAAGTAATCCCGATGGTCGACGATCTTGCCCTCTTCGTTGAGCTTGAGCCGGGTGACTCCGGGATAGATGAACTCGATGCCCTTGATCTTGAGTCCCATCTCCCATTCGATGAAGGCGCTGTCGCCTTCCATCACCATGGTCCCGGGCACGACGTAGACATCGTCGCAGCGTCGGACCAGGCCCTCTTGGGCTGCGAGGAAGGCCGTGAGACCGTCTTTTTCCTGGGTGGGGTCCTGAAAGTGGACGTTTTCGTCATAAAGGGCCCGCCATTGCTCGGCAGTTGGGAACGCCGAGCCATAGGGCTTACTGAATAGGGCTCGCAGGCTGGCGGTATCCATGGGTCGGGTCGTGGCTGCTCCCATTGCAGCGCAGCGGGCCGTACGGTGCGAGCCGCACCAGCCGAAATCCCCTGCCCCCCCTCCCCGTGGACCTGCTCGACCTCCAGACCCAGGCCGGCTGCGGCCTGGTGATTGGGCGCTACCCGCGCTTTGGCTACGACGCCAAGGGCGGTGGCGGCACGGCCCAAATGGGACCCAGCGACGCGGAGGGTTGGCAGGCCCTGCTGTTTGATCCAGCCAGCCTTCTGATTCCCGATCTCAACGGGCGCACCACCCGCTTTCTGGGCCTGCCCCTACCGCCCGGGGTGGCCATTGCCGTCCTTCCAGAGCAGTTGCAGGGGCGCTGGCAGCAGGCCAGCGGGGCGGTGCAGCTGCGCTTTCGATCACGATTTCGCTTCAAGCTGGCCGGCCAACAGGCGGCCCCCGATCTGCTCGTGGACACCCAGCTGGTTACGGCTGCGGTGCAGGGTCAACGCCATCGCGCCCAGGGCCGTCCCCTGGATTCTGGTGGCGAGGGCCTGCTGGTGGGCATCGCCACGGTGCAACCCAGCGGCGAGCCCTGGTTTGATCGGTTTCTGGGCCTGCCCGATGAGGCCTTGGCCATGTTGCGTTGTCGGTTCAGGCTTGAGAGCCTCCACGCCTAGCCGCCCCACAGGCCTCTGAAACGTTGGCAGGCGCCTCAGGCGCCCTGATTACGATGGCCCCCTCGTTCACGGAGACCAAATCGTTGGATCCTGCCTCCCTGCTCAAGCTGGTGTTGCTGCTGGGTGTGGTGTTGCTGGTGGTTGGTATCGGCACGCGGGTACGGCTGGAGGAGCCGTTGATGTTGCTGCGCCGACCGGCGCTCGCCCTGCGCACCCTATTGGCGATGTACGTGCTTTTTCCCGCCTTGGTGCTGCTGCTGGTGGGGCTGCTGCAACTGCGGCAGGGGGTGGGGGCGGTGTTGTTGGGCTTTGCGGTTTCGCCCGTGTTGCCACCGTGGGCAAAGAAGGGAACAGCGCTGGGTGCCCGGGGTGATTACGTCATCGGTTTGGAGCTGCTCTCTACGGTCTTCTCCCTGCTGGTGGTGCCGCTGATGATCGCCATCGCCGAGCGGCTGTTCGGGGTGTCCATCGACTTGGAACCCAGGGCCATGGTGCTGGTGCTGTTGGCCACCGTGGTGCTCCCCCTGACCCTCGGCATCGGGCTCGCCCGCTTCTTTCCCCACCACGCCCCAAGGCTGGGTGCCGTTGCTGATCGCCTGGGCAGCGTCGTGCTGCTCATCGGTGCGGTGGTGCTGCTCGGCGTCCACGGGCCCACCATGCTGGCGGTGATCGGCGAGGGCACCGTGCTGGCCATCCTGGTTGTGATCGTCTTTGGCCTTTTGTTCGGTGAGTTGCTCGGCGGGCCGGATCGGAGCATCCGCGCCGCCCTCGCCTCCGCCACGGTGTCGCGGCATCCCGCCATCGCCCTGCTGTTGGCTACCGGCGCCTTTCCCCAGGAGCAGACCACTGTGATCGGCACGGTTCTGATCTACTTACTGGCCTCCCTTTTGCTTCCAATTTTCTTAATGCGCTGGTGCAGGTAAGCGGAGCTCCGGCCCCCTACTGGCCCTGCTGGGAGCCGCCATACCAGGTTCCCTGCCGATCGCCGGCGCTGCCCAGGGTGGAACGGGTAAGGGGAAGCCCCTGGGCTCTTTGTTCCAGTTGATGAATGCAAGATGTATCTGTACCCTTGAAGTTGGATAGATCTGAATAGAGGGCTGCTGCAAAGTGAAACGGTGTGGTTGTTCCCGCCCGGCTCATCTATCCCCATTTCGCCTTATTCGGCAGCGTGTCATTGTGTCCTGTGCGTTGGCTGAGGCGAGAGCAAAACTCTATCGCCTCCAACCGGCTCGGATCGCCACCACCCGATTCGGACATGGCGCGGGTTCCTTGAAAGAGATGGCCAATTTGATAGCAGTTGGCCGATTAGGGAGCCATTAACAACCTTTCGTAACTTGTGTCAGGTCAGGGAATGCAACGTATGAACCTGGCCTGGGGCCAAAGCAAAGTTCAGGTCACCTGCGGAACTGGGCACATGTCAGGGGCGGTAATCCTCCTCACAGCGGAACGATGCCCACCACCGGCCTGGATTACCCCCAAATGGGGACATAGGAATGGCCATGGCCATTCCTAGTTTGAAAACCGAAGTTGAAGGGAGGTGGCTCCATGCCACGGACAATTCAGCCGATTTCCATGGATGAGGGCTTGGGGTCAACCTGCATTGGGCGCACCTGCCTGCATTGGGGTAATGATGGTGAGCTGAGTGACCCTGATTACCAATTGATCGTGCAACGGCTTTGCCGGGTCGATCGCCAGGTTTCCCAGTCTCTGGCGGATTTTCGTTAAGTCAGGTTTGTGCTTGCCCGGCAATAATCTATGGCTTGGCCATCGCTTCACCGGGGCCTGTGCCACGGGGCTAGGGCCAGCCTGTTGCCCTGGGGCCAGCCCGTTGGCTTGGATGTTTAGGGCCAGCGATGGAAGCTGATCGGCTCGTATTTAGCGATCGTGATCCGCCAGGCCCGCTGGGAGAGAGCGGCAAGGCTGGTCAGCAACGTCGCGGTTTCCCCGCCCGCGAGCCAGTTGGCCTTCAGGATCGGCAACTGTTCACTCATCACCTCCATCGGAATCTCCAGCAACAGCAGACTCTCCTCGCCAGCGACCCGTTGGAGCGCCCCGTTATCGCTGCGTTGCCAGAGGCGCAGCAGCAGTTCGAGGGCCAGGGTGCGCCCATCAACGCCGGGGTCGGCGGCCTCTGCGGCGGCCGCCGCCTGGGATTTTCCGGTCAACGGCAGGGCCCGCTGACCCTGGAGTTCCACTAGGGCTAGGGCCACGAGATAAGGAGCGTCGGCCATGAAATCCATCGTCAGGACCGCCCCACCCTGAAGGGCCAAGAGCCCGCCCTGGGACTTGGGAATCAAGATAAGTACAAATACTGAGCGGCTTGTCCCGCCCCCTGAGGACTAAATTCGCGCCGCTGATCCAAGCCCCCGATCGGGGGGTGTGCCATGGCTTCGATTGCAGACCAGCTAGCTGCCTACCGCCAATCGCTTGCCGCAGCCCAAAGCAAGGACGACCTGGCCATTGCCCGCAAGATCGAGCAGCAGATCAAGGAACTTGAGGAGTTTCAGCTGCGTCACCCCGAAGAGTCTGACGCCCCTTCCCCCTTCGAGGTGTTCTGTGATCTCAATCCCTCCGACGTCAATTGCCGGGTCTACGACGACTGAAGGCGCCTATCAGGTCGCTTCGCCTAGCCGTTCCCCGCACCCTTTGCCCCCCCCACCATGGCTCTCCTGCAGCGTCAAACCCCCTATCCCCACTGGGAGTTCAGCGATGAAGCCAGCGGTGATCTCCTCCGGGTGGTGCCCGAACGGGGCGGCCTGATCAGCGGCTGGCGCGCGGGCGGCCACGAGGTGGTGTATCTCGATGAAGCGCGCTTTCTGGATCCCAGCCAGTCGGTGCGGGGAGGATTTCCGGTGTTGTTTCCGATCACCGGTGGCCTGCCCGACAACCGCTTGCCCTTGCCCCAGGGCGATTTCAGCCTGGGCCAGCACGGGTTTGCTCGCCAGCTTCCCTGGCAGATGCGCCCCCTGGCCGATGGTCACGGCGTTGAGTTGGAGCTCACCGACAGCCCCGAGACCCTGGCGGCCTACCCCTTCCCTTTCTGTCTGACCATGGAGGTCCGGCTGTCCCCAGGGGCCCTGGACATCAGTACCCGGGTGCAGAACCGGGGCGATCAGCCGATGCCCTTCAGCTTTGGCCTGCACCCCTACTTCAACCTTTCCAGCCTGGACGGCGTGCGCTTTGAAGGCCTGCCCGCCAGCTGCCTCAATCACCTGACCATGGCGGAGGCCCCGACCGCCCCGCAGATGGACCGGTTGTCCGAGGGCATCGACCTGCTGGTCAGGCCCACTGGGCCGGTGCGATTGCTGGATGGGGCCGCAGGCCGCACCCTGGAGCTGCAGCTCAGCCACCCCCTCGATCTGGTGGTGATCTGGACCGAGCCCCCCCGGGCGATGGTCTGTCTGGAGCCCTGGACCGGCCCGCGCCAGGCCCTGATCAGCGGTGACCGCAGGCTGGTGGTGGATCCGGGTGCCAGCACCCTGCTGCAGACCCGCTATGCCGTAACGCCAACTTCAGCCTGAATCCCCCCTTTTTGCCCCCATATGGGGGCATCGCCCTAGGGGCCTGGCGATGGAGAATGGGGGGGCATCAACGATGCCAACGGCCATGAGCCAGACCACCTTCAACACCCAATTGACGATCGGAGAGCTGGAAGCCAGTTATCCCATGTACTGCAAGGCGCTACGGATCTTGATTCGCGAAGAGAAAACGATGGCGTCGATCCAGCGCAGTGTCTGCTGGCATCGCCTCACCACCCTGCACCATTCCCTGCCTCAACACTACAAAGATCCCCAACATCTCTATTTTTTGCTCCGGCGTGAGCTGCAAGCGCCCGTCGCTAAGGGCTAGCCAAGGGCTAGTCAAGGGCTAGGCAGCCACCACTTCCAACATCCCCCGCACCATGTTCATGCCGCAATGGAAGGGGTAGAGCCCCGGCTCCTTCGGCAATAAATCAATACTGGTGGAGGCATCGAGGGGTAGGTCCAGGCTCCGTTGGAAATCGGGAAAGATGACCTGCGCCACGCAGCTGCTGGGGTCGATCCTGTGGAAGGTCAAGCGCAGGGGCTGGCCCGCTACCACCTGAATCCGAGGTGGATCGTAGCCACCGTCCACCGTGATGGTCACTTCCTGGCGGCCGTCCGATCCCTTGCGGGCCGCCACCCCAGAACCATGGGGGGCCAGGAACCACCAGAGTTCGCCAACGATGAAGGCCAGGCCGATTGCGGCCACCAGCAGTTTCAGGGCCGGGGGTTGGTCGATGGTGCGCCACAGGGGAGCGGTGGCCGCCAAGGCCAAGGTGCAGCAAGTCATCGGCTGGCAGGGGGCAAGGGGGCAGGGCTGAAACGGCGGAGGCGCAGGGCATTGGTCACCACCGAGACGGAGCTGAAGGCCATGGCGGCACCGGCGATCATCGGGTTCAACAACCAACCGGTGAGGGGGAATAACAGGCCGGCGGCGATGGGAATGCCAGCGACGTTGTAGGCGAAGGCAAAGAACAGGTTCTGGCGGATGTTGGCCATCGTCTGGCGACTGAGATCGATGGCCGCTGCGACCCCAGCCAGGTTGCCCGAAATCAAGGTGATGTCACTGGCGGCGATCGCCACGTCGGTGCCGGTGCCCATGGCGATGCCGACATCGGCTTGGGCCAGGGCCGGGGCATCGTTGATGCCGTCCCCCACCATGGCCACCGGGCCCTCCCCCTTTTCCTGCAATTGCCGCACCACCGCCGCTTTGTCAGCGGGGCGCACTTCGGCGATGACGCGCTCGATTCCCACCTGGGCGGCCACCACCTCGGCGGTGCGGCGGGCATCGCCGCTGAGCATCACCACCTCCAGGCCCAGACGCCGCAGGGCGGCAATGGCAGCCGCTGAAGTGGGCTTGAGGGGATCGGCCACGCCGAAACAGCCCTCCATCCGCCCGTCAACCACCACCACAGCCACGCTGCAGGCGGCACCCTCCAGGCGCTCCACCAGGGGCTTGAGGGTTGCGGTGTTGATGCCGAGCTCCTCGAACCAGCGGGGGGTACCGACCCGCACCTGCTGGCCGCCGATCGATCCTTGAACCCCCCGTCCTGCCATCGCCTCAAAGGCCTCCACGGAAGGGAGTTCGCTCTCCTGCAACTGGCTGCGGCCATAGGCCACGATCGCTTCGGCCAGGGGGTGTTCCGAGCGGGATTCCAGTGCGGCCGTCAGGGCCAGCAGGGTGGGGGCCGGCAGCACGCCACCGGGGAGCCGCTCGAAATGGGTCACCTCCGGCTGGCCGCGGGTGAGGGTGCCGGTCTTGTCGACCACGATGGTGCGCAGTTTGCCGGCCGTTTCCAGGCCCTCGGCGCTGCGAAAGATCAACCCGTTTTCGGCCCCCTTGCCGGAGGCCACCATGATCGAGGTGGGGGTGGCCAGCCCGAGGGCACAGGGGCAGGCGATCACCAGCACACTCACCAGAAACAGCATGGCCAGCACCGCATTGCCGCTGACCAGGAACCACACCACGAAGGCGGTGACGGCCAGGGCGATGACCACCGGCACGAACCAACCCACCACCCGGTCGGCGAGGCGCTGCACCCGGGTGCGGGAGCTCTGGGCCTGGCGCACCAGCTCCACGATCTGGGCCAGCACGGTGTCGCCGCCCACCCGTGTTACCCGAAAGGTGAAGCTGCCACTGCGGTTCAGCGAGGCGCCGATCACCGGGTCCCCCACCGCCTTGGCCACGGGGGTCGCCTCCCCGGTGAGCATGGCTTCCTCCACCCAGGATTGGCCTTCTTCCAGCACCCCATCCACCGGCACCTTTTCGCCGGGACGCACCATGATTTGATCGCCCACCGCCACCAGCGCCACCGGGATCTGCACCGGTTGGCCCTGGCGCAGCACCCGGGCAGTCGGCGGCTGCAGCTGCAGCAGGCGTCGGATCGCCTCGGAGGTCTGGCCCCGGGCCCGAGCCTCCAACAGGCGGCCTAGCAGCACCAGGGTGATGATCACCGCCGCGGTTTCGTAATAAACGTCGACCGGCAACCCCTCGGCCACCAACACCTGGGGCAAGACCGTGGCCATCAGGGAGGTCAGCCAGGCAATGCCGGTTCCGGCGGCCACCAGGGTGTTCATGTCGGCGCTGTGGCGGCGCAGGGCCGACCAGGCCCCTGTAAAAAAGCTGCGGCCACACCAAAACAACACCGGCGTGGTCAGCAGCAGCTGGGTCCAGGGACTCGAAAACCACGGCGGCCCGAAGGCCCGGTGGTGCCCCCCGACCATGGGCCCCAGGCTGGAGAGCAGCACCAGGGAGGTGAGTACGGCCGCCACCGTGAATTGGCGACGCAACAATGTGCGCTCCTGGGCCAGTTCGCGCTCCATGGCCGCCACCGTTTCGGGGCCGCTGTCTTGGTGGCAGCAGGGGGAGGCTTTGGGGTCGATCGTCATTCGGGAAGGGTCCACCACGATCGAAGCCATTTCAGCTTATGGCGCCAGGCCAGGCCCACAAGCACTGATAAGCCGGGCTTGGCGGGGCCATGGCGGATGGCTATCGAAAAGCCCCCCAACGGCCTGATTGATTCCTTAAGGTTCGTGACCACGACGTTTCGGTTGCCTTGATCTCCCTGGAGCCATGACGCTTATCTTTGCCCAATCGGCCTGGCTGGTTCCCCTCTATCCCCTGCTGGCGGCCCTACTTTCACTGTGCTGGGCCCCCGGGGGGCTGGCCCGTACGGGGCCCCGACCCTGCGGTTATCTCAACCTGCTGATGGTGGCGGTCGCCTTTGTCCACAGCGCCGTCGCTTTCATCACGCTGCATCAGGCTTTCACCGGCCCCACCCCCCCCGCCTTGCCCCTGCATTTCAACTGGGTCTGGTTGGAAACTGCCGGCTTGCATTTGGGCTTTGATGGCATTGTCAATGAAGCCATCCTGATCGCAATGACCGTGATCACCGGGTTGCATCTGTTGACCCAGATCTATGCGATTGGCTACATGGAAATGGACTGGGGTTGGCCGCGCTTTTTTGGTTCCTTGAGTGTATTTGAAGCCGGCCTTTGCGCCTTGGTGCTCACCGACTCCCTGTTCTTCAGCTACGCGATTCTCGAACTGCTCACCCTGGGCACCTACCTGATCGTCGGCACCTGGTATAACCAGCCCCTGGTTGTTAAAGGGGCGCGGGATGCCTTTTTAACCAAACGGATCGGCGATTTGGTCCTGTTGGCGGGCTTGGTGGCCCTGCTGCCGGTGACGGGCACCTGGAGCTTCCATGGCCTGGAGGCCTGGGCCGCCGACCAGGCCCGCTTGGGAACCGACCTGCCGCTGGGCACCAGCCTGATTCTGCTGGCCTTGGTGGCGGGTCCGATGGGCAAATGCGCCCAGATCCCCCTGCATCTCTGGCTCGATGAAGCCATGGAAAGCCCCCTGCCCTCCACGGTCCTGCGCAATTCGGTGGTGGTGGCCGGCGGCGCCTGGGTGCTGCTGCGGCTGGAGCCCTTGATTGCCCTCAGCCCCCTCGTGCAGGCCGTGCTGGTCGCCGTAGGTGGCACCACGGCCCTGGTGGCGTCGTTGATTGCCCTGGCCCAGATCGATGTCAAGCGGGCCCTTTCTTTTTTGGTGAGCAGCTGGCTCGGGTTTCTGTTCATGGCGGTGGGTCTGGGGGGGCGGGAGGTCGCCGATCACCTGTTGCTCGTCTACCCCTTGCCGATGGCCCTGATCCTGATGGCGATCGGCACCATTTTGATCGGCAATGTCAGCCAGAACCTCAACCAACTCGGCGGGCTTTGGGGTCGCCGCCCCCTGATGGGCCTCGCCTTTTTAATCGGCGCCGCCGGTTTGATGGGCCTGCCTCCCTTTGCGGGGTTCGCTGCCCTGGGCGAATTGCTGACCCTGACGGCCCAAAGCACTTCCCCGGTGCTGCTTACGGCCCTGGTGCTGCTCAGCAACACTCTGATCAGCGCTGGCCTGGTTCGGGTGTTCGCCCTCATCTGGGGCGGAACGCCCACCCCCTTCAGCCAGCGCTCGCCGGAGGTGTTGTGGCTGATGTCCCTACCGACCCTGCTGCTGTCTGGCCTGGTTCTGCATCTGCCCGTCTTGCTGGTGCGCCTCGGGGTTCTGGCCCCCACCCCCTTGCCGGGCTGGGGAGCCATGGCCTGGCCCCTGCTGCTCTCCACATTGGTAGGGGTCGGAGGGTCGGCAGGTCTCTACCTAGGGGGCAGGCCCCTGGCCCGGCCCATTCCCTCCCTGGCCGGGCTGCAGGACTGGCTGGCCCATGACATGCAAACCGAGCGTTTTTATCACCGCACCGTGGTGGCCGTTGTGTTGGGCCTCTCCCGGCTGGCGGCCTGGGCGGAGCTGCGGGTGGTTGATGGCTTCAGCGGCTCCTCCGGCGGGGCCGCCCTGGCCGGGGCCCGGCGCCTCAGCTTCACCACCTCAGGCCGCTCCCAGGGATATGCGCTGACGCTGCTGCTTGGGGTGATGGTGATGGCCGCCTGGTTGCTGGTGGCCCGCCTCTGATCTGCCTTGACGACAACCCTTTCCCGATCGACTCCTGAGTGACGCCGATGACCACTCTCCTGCTGTTGATGATCCCTGGCATCGCCCTGGCCCTGGCGCTGCTGCTGCCGCTCTTGCCCCCGCAGCGGCCGGCCCTGCTGCGCCTGGTGGCCGCCCTGGCGCCCCTGTTGCAACTGCTGCTGGGGCTGCTCTGCTGGCGCCATCCCCCCGGCGACCTGCACCAGGCCTGGCTGCCGAAACTCGGGCTGGCCCTGGATCTGGGCCTGGACGGCTTGAGCCTGCCGCTGGTGCTGTTGGCCGCCCTGTTAACGACTCTGGCGATTGGCGTCACCCCCAGCGACCAAAGCCGTCCGCGCCTGTTCTTCTGCCTGCTGCTGGCCACCAACCTGGGGGTTGTGGGGGCCTTCCTGGCCCGCAACGCCCTGCTGTTTGTGCTGGCCTTTGAGTTGGTGTTGATACCCACCACCCTGTTGGTGGCGATCTGGGGCGGCGCGCAGCGGGCTGGGGCCGCGATTCGTTTCCTTCTTTATGGCGCCGTTTCCGGGTTGGGCCTGCTGGCCGCCGTGCTGGCCCTGGGGTGGTTCAACGGCAATGGCGTCGATTTCAGCTACGGGGCCCTGGCCCAGGTCCAGCTCAGTGCCGGACAAAGCCGCTGGATCCTGGCGTTGCTGCTGGTGGCCTGCGGCCTCAAGCTGCCGATCGCCCCCTTGCATGGCTGGCAGCCCTTCACCTACGCCGAGTCCCCCATTCCCGTGGTCATGCTGCTGAGCGGTGTGGTTTCCAAACTCGGGGCCTATGGCCTGCTGCGCTTTGGCGTGGGCTTTCTGGGGGACACCTGGGTGGCCTGGTCCCCCTGGATCGCGGCGGCTGGCGCCCTGAGTGCCATCTACGGGGCCCTCAATGCCATCGGCCAGGGGGACATCCGCCGCCTGATGGCCTACAGCTCCCTGGGGCACATGGGTCTGCTGGTGCTGGGATTGGCGGCGGCCACGCCCTTGAGTCTGCAGGGATCGGTCGCCCAGATGCTGGCCCACGGCCTGATCGTGGCCCTGCTATTCGCCTGTGTGGGACTGATCGAACGTAAGACCGGCACCAGCACCATCGCCGAGCTTTCCGGCTTGATGAATCCCTTGCGGGGTCTGCCGTTGACCCTGGCCCTGCTGCTGTTGGCCCTGATGGCGGCCGCGGGCATTCCGGGCCTGGCCGCCTTTCCCGCCGAGTTGCTGGTTTTTGTGGGCAGCTGGAGCGCCTTCCCCCAGGCCACCCTGGTGGCCTTGGTGGCCTCGGGCCTGACGGCGGTCTACGCGGTGCGGCTGTTCAACCGCGTCGGCTTCGGGCGACTTGATAACCAGCGCGCCGATTGGCCCCTCACCAGCTGGGCCGAGCGGGCCCCGCTGCTGCTGCTGGCGGGTCTGGTGGTGGCCACGGGCCTCTGGCCCCGGGCCCTCACCGGCTGGAGTGAAACCACCACCGCCTCCCTGGCCCTGCGCCCCCTGGCCCCAGCCGCCTGGACCCTTTCTTCCCCTGCTTCTGCTGCCAACGCTGCCCCCACCTTCGAGGTTCTGGATTCATGACTTCCCCCACCCTCATCGAGCCGCCCACCGCCCAGGCCCCCGGTCCCATTCCCCCCTCCCAACATCGTTTTGCCGAGGTGATCCACCGGCTGGAGGCCGGCGGTTCGATGCTGCCCGACACGCCGGAGAACCTCAAGCAGATCATCGGCATTTACAAGGCCTATGCGGTGCCGATGGATTTCTATTGGCGCGATCTTCTTTATATCGCCGAACAGGTGTTTCTTGAGCCGCTGCCGGCCTTTAAGTACTTTTTGCCCCAGGAGTATCTGGACCGGCCCAATAGCTATGCCGGCGATGGGTCCAGCCTCAGGGTTTGGCGTGGCCCGGCCACGGCCCATCCCGAGCTGCTGGAGTTCATGGAGAAGGGCGAAACCGGGGCCATGCCCAAGCTGCTGCACCACCTCTGGCATGACCGCATCAATATGGAATTTGCCGAGGCCTGCATGCAGGCCATGTTCTGGCACCAGGGGATGGGGGGAAAATTCAATGAGTACCTGGATTCGGAGGCCTACCGCGCCAATGCCGATCGGGCGATCAAGGCCTATTTCCGTAACAATCCGCTCATGCTGGGGCTCCATCAGGTCTTCCCAGAGATGTTCCTCGAGAAGGTGAAGCAACTCAGCTACTACGCCAATCTGGGTCTTTTCTGGGAGGTGATGGCGCCGGTGTTCTTTGAAATGTCCGATCTGTATGATGAGGGTGCCCTCACCAGCGTCCAGCAGGCGATGGAGTTTCTGGTCAATGGCATCTTTGCGGTAGCCGGCCAGCCCATCTACCACCAGGTGCAAATCGCTGGCGAGTGGTTTGAGATTGTGCCCAAAAGTGAGGGCATGACCTGGTTGCACGAGGCGGCCCTTCCCTATGTGGAAGCGGTCTTCTATCGCGGTACGCCTTTTCGTGGCACCCAGAGCTATAACGCCCAGGCCCACCAGATTCCGGAGAATCAGGCTGATTTCCATTACGGCATTCTGTACGCCGACCTCTTCCCCGTCGGTTCGGCCGGAATCCCCCCCACCCTCTTGATGCAGGACATGCTGCATTTTCTGCCTTCCTATCTGGAAGCGGACTATGCCGTGCACCGCCGCGGTGACCACGACAAGCTGATTCAACTGGGGGTTACTTTCCAGCGCTCCATGTATAACGTCACTTCCGCCGTGCTCCAGGCCCTGCGGGCCGTGTTGCACCATCCCCTCGATGACCCCGATCCCGACCATCTGCTGGCCAATCGCCGCTTCTTTGAAGAACAGATGGATCGCTTTCTCAGGCCCGAAGCCCGTCTTGATGCCATCCAGGACCCCAACTACCGCTGAGCGCTCCCTGGGCGGGCGGGCTTGGGGCACCCGTTGCCTCAGGGCAGCAGCCAGGGCAGCAGCGCCAGCAGGCTGCCGATGGCCAGCTGGGGCCAGACCCCAGCAATGAAATAGGGAAACACCATCATCAGCACCCCACAGGCGAGGGCCGGGGTGTGGCCCATCTTACGGGCATAAACGACATAGCCCATGCCGAGGAAGCCGAGCATCAAGTTGACAAAGAGTTCGCTGGGGGGTGGCAAGTCGGGCCTGCGTTGGTCACCCATCTTGATCGGGCCTGGGCGCCTTTGGTTGGGGCCCATTCTGTTGGCTCCGTTCCTAACGGAGGCCTCGCTTTTGTTATGGCTTTCATCGGGGTTTAACCTTCGGCCATGCGGTTGCTCCACACCTCCGATTGGCACCTGGGCCGCAGTTTCCATGGCGCTTCCCTGCTCGATGAGCAGGCCGAGGCCCTCGATCGGATCGTCGATCTGGCCGTGGAGAACGCCGTCGATCTGGTGGTGATCGCCGGGGATCTCTACGACCGCGCCATTCCGCCCGCCGAGGCGGTCCAGCTGTTCACCGCCACCCTCGCCCGTCTGCGCCGCGCCGATATCGCCGTGGTCGCCATCGCCGGCAACCATGACTCCCACGTGCGCGTTTCCGTGTACGACCCGTTGCTGTCGGCCCTGGGGGTGACGATCCGGGGGGATGTGGGGCGACTCCAGGAGCCGGTGCTGGTCCAGCCCAAGGACGGGGGCCAGGTGGTGGCGGTCTATCCGCTGCCCTACCTCGAACCCAGCGTCCATGGGCCCTTGCTGCGGCAGGAGCAGCAGCAGGCAGAATTGGGGGCTGAGGCGGGGACGGAAGCAGGGGCTTCCGGGCGCTTCAGCCACGAGGGCGTCACCCGGTTGGCCCTGGAGGCTATCCGGCGGGATTGGGCCACCCGAGTCGGGATGCGCTCGGTGCTGGTGGCCCATGCCTTTGTGGCCGGCGGCCAAACCTCCGACTCGGAGCGGGAGCTGAGCATCGGCCAGCTGGATCGGGTCAGTGTTGATGCCTTCGCCGGCTTTGATTACGTGGCCCTGGGCCACCTGCATGGCTCCCAGCAACTGGATGGTCCCCGCCTGGCCTACAGCGGCACCCCGTTGCCCTACTCCTTTTCCGAAGAGCGCCAACGCAAGTCGGTGCGGCTGGTGCAATTGGCCGCCGATGGCCGCCCCAGCGTCGAATTGTTGCCGCTGGGGGTGGGCCGGCCCCTCCAGACCCTCGAAGGCACCCTGGAGGCCCTCTGCCGCGATCCCGCCTACGAGGGGGCCCGCCAGGCGCGGGTGCGGGCGATCCTTACCGATGAAACCTTGCCCTTGCAGGCCATGGCCCGGCTGCGGGAACGCTTTCCCCATGCTGTCGAGCTGCGGCACCAGCCCCCCGAGGTGCAGCGCTCCAGCACCAACCAACGCAGCCAGACCATCCGCCAGGCCCGCTCGCCCCTCGAACTGGCCACCTCCTTTTTCGTCGACCAGGAGGGTCGTGAGGCCACCCCAGGGGAGGAAACGCTGCTGGGCGAGGCCCTGGATCAGGCCCGCCGCAACGAGGAGCGATGAAACCCCACCAGCTCACGATTGAGGCCTTCGGGCCCTACGCCGAGCGGGTGAGCATCGATTTCGATGCCCTCAGCGACGAGGGCTTGTTTTTGATCCATGGCAGCACCGGCGCCGGCAAGACCTTTTTGCTCGATGCCCTGAGCTTTGCCCTCTATGGCGAGGTGTCGGGCGACCGCAGTGTCAAGGGCCTGCGCTCCGACCATGCCGGCCCCCAGGCGGTGCCCAGGGTGGAGCTGGAGTTTTCCGCCGGCGGCAGGCGCTACCGGGTGCAACGCAGCCCCGCCTACACGGCCGCCAAGACCCGGGGCCAGGGCACCACCGAAAAAGTGCCGACGGCGGTGTTGCATCGGCTGGTGGGGCCAGAGAGCCAGGCCATCGCCAGCAAGGTCACCGAGGTGACCCGGGAGGTGGAGCAGATCGTGGGTCTGAATGCCGCCCAGTTTCGCCAGGTCATCTTGCTGCCCCAGGGCCGCTTCGCCGAGGTGCTGCGCGCCAGGGCCGAGGAGCGCGAGGCGTTGCTCAAGACCCTGTTTGAAACGGTGCTGCACGAGCGGGCCAGCGACTGGCTGGAGGAGCAGGCCAAAGCCGCCCGCATCGTCGTTCTGGAGCAGAAGCGTGCCCTGGCGGTGTTGCGTGAGCAGGCGGCCCAGGAATGGCAGCCCTATGCCCTGGCCGAAGACCTGGAAGAGGCCCTCGCCCATCCCGCCGACCAGGTCGACCTGGATCGGCTGGTCGAGCGCATCACCCAGGTGGTGGCCGGCACCCGCCTGGCCCTGGAGCAGGCCAGCACCACCTGGGCCGCCGCCCAAAGCCACCGGGCCGAGGCCCTCCAACAGGCCGAGCGCTTCGATCGCCGCGCCGCCGTCCGCGCCCGCCTGGCCGAGCTGGAGCAGCAAGCGCCGGAGATCGAAGCCCTCGCTGCCCAGTTGGCTTCGGCCACCCGGGCCGAGGCCGCCCGGGCCAGCCTCGAAGCGGCCCAGCAGGCGCGCCAGGATTGGCAAAACCTCCAGACTCCCCTGCAGAGGGACCTGGGCCGGGCGACGGCCGCCCGGGAGCGGGCCCAGGCGCTACCCGATGGGGCGTTGGCCCTGGATCTGTTGCACCTACCCGCTGCCACCGACCTGCAGCGGATTCGCACGGCCCTGGCCGCCCGGCGGGTGGAGCTGGAGCGGCTGGACAAGCAGGCCCGCGAAGCCGATCTCTGCCACCAGAGGGCCGACCAGGCCGCCCAGATGCAACAGCAGGCCGAGGCCCGGCGCCAACAGGCCGAAGGTCAACGGCAGGAGCTGCAGCAGCGTCGCCAGAGCGCTGAGGCGGCCCTGCAGGGGGCCCGCTCCGCCGCCGACCGGCTGGAGGGATTGCAACAGGCGGCCAGGGCGGCCCACCAGCGCGCCACCGCCGCCGGCGAGCTGGCGGCGGCAAAAGCCGCCGAAACCGCCGCGCAGCAGGCCTGCCAGCAGGCCGAACGCCACCGGGCGGCGACCAAAATCGCCCTGCAGGAGTTGCGCCAGCGTCAGCTTGCCGGCATGGCCGCCCGCCTGGCCAGCGCCCTGGAGGCCGGCGCCCCCTGTCCCGTGTGCGGGTCTGGCCACCATCCCCAGCCGGCCCGTGCCGCCGCCGATGCGGTGGCCCCCGGCGACCTGGAGGCCGCCGAGGCGATTGAGCAGCAGGCCACCACGGCCCAGCAGCAGGCGGCCGTCGCCTTGGTCGCGATTTCGGCTCAGTGCCAGGCCTTGCAGGAGCAAGCCGGTGGGACCGCGGATGCCAACGCCGCCCGGACATCGGCCCTAGAGGCCCTGCAAGTCTTCACCAACGCCAGGGACCAGGCCGCCCAGCGGCCCCAGCTGGAGCAGGCTCTGGAGAGGCAAGCCCAGCAGATCCACCACAATGAGCTGACCCTGGCCGAGGCCACCACCACCAGCGCCCTGCAGGCCCAGACCCGGGCTGCCGAACGCCTACGGGCCGAGGCCCTGGCGGCCGAGGTGGCGGCCGAGCTGGGCCAGGCCATCGTCTCCCCCCGCCAGGTCCTGGTCGGCTGGGAGCCCCTGGAGCAGGCCCTGGCGGCCCTGACCCAGACCGCTGCCGCCAGCGACCGGCTGGTGAGCCGCCTGGAACAGGCCGAGCAGCGCCTGGCCCAGGACCTGCTGGCGGCTGGTTTCGCCACTGGCGAGGCCCTGGCGGCGTCCCTGCGATCCGCCGAGCAACGCCAGAGCTGGAGCCAGCGGATCTACGACGATCAGGAGGCGTTACGAAGTCAGCGGGCCCTCCTGGCGGCCCCCGAACTGGTCGCTGTGGCCGAGCAACGGCCCGATACGGCGGCGGCCGAGGCGGCGGCGACCACCGCCGACCAGGCCCGCAGCACCGCCTTGGAGCGCCACACGGAAGCCCGTGGCGCCTACGACGACCTCAGTCGCCTCAGTGGCGAGCACCGCCGCCAGGCGGATGCGTTAGCCGATCAGCAACAGCAGGCCCAAAGGCTCAGCACCATTGCCGACCGTTGCAACGGCAAGTTGCCCCCCTACATCTCCCTGCAGCGTTGGGTGCTTTCGGCCTACCTTGCCGAGATCTGCCAATACGCCAACCAACGGCTCGCCCTGATGACCTCAGGCCGCTACCAGCTGCGCCTCAGCGATGGCGGTGGCCGGGGCGGACGCCAGGCCGGCCTGGGCCTGCGGGTGCTGGATGCCTTCACCGGCGAGGAGCGGGAGGTGAGCAGCCTCTCGGGCGGCGAGACTTTCCAGGCTTCCCTGGCCTTGGCCCTAGGGGTCGCCGACACGGTGCAGGCCCACACCGGCGGTGTTCACCTCGATGCCCTGTTTGTCGATGAGGGATTTGGCAGCCTCGACCCCGACAACCTGCAATTAGCGATGGATGAACTCGACCGGCTGCGGGAGGGCGGCCGCCTGATCGGCATTATCAGTCACGTGGGCGCCCTGCGGGAACGCATCCGCGCCGGCCTCGAAGTCATCAGTGGTGACCAAGGCTCCCGGGTGCGCCTGGGGTTGACTATTTTTGATCAGTAAGCGATTCATGGAGGCATCAATCCAATTTGCCGGTTTTTATGCCATTTCCTCGCCCCATCACTTCTTTGAGATACGGGATCGATCCGAGCCATGGGCTATGGCCCACTGACCCGTTTGCCTTGGTTACTCCAATAGGTTTTAGTGGCGTCATAGGCTGGATTTTCGACATTAGGTAGCCCTTCTGAACCATAGAAAAGGGTGACACCAAGGGTGTTCTTGGGTTTGAAGCTTTGACCATTGCTGATTTTCTCAAACGTAAAGTCTTTGATTTTCGTCTTTCGCTCACCCAAGAGATTGGTGTATCCAAGTTCCAGATGAAGATCGTTAACCACTTGACCGGATGTATTGACCACATGACCAAGGACAAAGCCTCCGGCGGCAGGGATTAATTCCATTGAGCCCCCAGAAAAACCAGCTGATTCGCCCAGGGCTGGTGCATTTTGAACCAAGACCACACTGGCAACCATCAGGAGGCATGTATTTAGCCAAAGCACAGCCATGGATTCATTGGTTTTGACTCGATGCTAGTTTAAGCTTGTGTCATGGCTAGGAATCGATATTGATTGGCCATGGCTAGAGATTGCCTCTAGGGCCCCTATGTTTCGTGAATCACTTATAGTGTGAGTGGGAATTGGTGCCAAGCCAACGCACCAAAAGCCTGAAGGCAACGCAGTGTACTACAGATCTTCTTGATCCCCTTTGCATTCGCCCGTCAGGACCGCAGCCGTTCCCCTTGTCAGGCTGAAGTGGCTGGCGGAGACCCAGGCACCGCTGGCGTCATAGCGGCGGATCAAGCGTTCTAGGCGGCCTGGGGCCGGCAGCCAACCCGCTTCCACCGCAAAGGCCTGGCGATGGCTGACCTGCGGCGGAACCAGGGCATAGCCACCGTCGGGCTGCAGCATCAGGCGCTGATGGGAACCGTCGTTTTCGCTGACGCCATTCCCCCCTTGGGTGGTGATCTGCAAGGGCTGGCCGGCGCCACCGGCGATCAGCAGCGCACAGCTCGCGATCTCAGGCTCGGGCCAGTCCGCCGTGATTGTGGCAACCTGGCCGGTCCAGGCGCCGAGGAGGGCGTCCAACTCCAGCGCGGGACGTTCGCTGGCGCCGCTGCCGGATCGGAACTCCCGGATCAGCACCAGAGTCTCCAAGGCCCCTTCCGGGTCATGCAGTTGCACCAGCCGGTGGCGGCGATCGCCGGCGATGAAGCCAAACTCGGCGCCAAAGGCCGTGGCCGGCGCCACCTGCAACGACCCCTTACTAAAAGAACCCGAATCGAAGAACACCACCTGCTTACCCAGGCTGCGGTATTCCTGATGCACCTCTCGGATGGGGACCCCATCTTCATCGCCCGGGCTATAGCGACGCAAGCGGAAATGCACCAGCCGCTCTTCGTCGCCCCGTTCCAGGTTGAGGATGGAGGGTGTCGACTCCCCTACCTCGCCATCGGCGTTCAGCGCCGTAAAGCTGCCACGCCACTCGCCGAGGTTGCCGAGAAAGTTGTCCCACTGGGATCCCATGGCTACTGCACCCTGTCTTGCTCCAATCAATGATCCTAGGGAGACGGGTCCAGGCCCGGCCTCATCGGCGGTGGCGTGGATTGGGTCTCAAGTGCCGGTTCGGTGATCACTTTCAGGCCCAGGAGCTGGTGTTCCCCGAAGGAGCGCAGGAACGGCACATCGGCGGCATCCCGACCCCGGGCGATCAGCACCCGGCCGCTGCGGGGGAAGTTGTGGCGGGCATCGAACACGTACCAGCGATCGGTCAGGAAGACCTCGAACCAGGCGGAGAAATCAACGGGGGCCTCGCCGATCGCAATCCCGGTGTAGCCGAGGTAGCCGGTGCAATAGCGGGCCGGAAGATTGAGCCAGCGACAGAGGGTGATGGCGAGATGGGCAAAGTCCCGGCAGACGCCGGCGCCATCGGCGAGGGCATCGCTGGCGGTTTTGTGGGGCCGCACCGCCTCGTAATCGAAGCGAATCCGGCCATGCACCCAGTCACAGATCGCCTGCACCAGCGGCCAGCCCGGGGCCAGCCGCCCAAAGGTGCCCCAGGCCAGCGCCATCAACTCGGCGGTGTCGCAATAGGGGCTGGGGTTGAGGAACCGGTAGGTGTCGATGGGCAGGGCCTGAATCGGGCAGTGGCGCACCGAGGGCAGCACCGGATCCGGGCTGTCGCTGCAGGCCACGGTGGTGCTGTACCGCAGCGTCGTGGAGCCGCTGGGGGCCATCCAGCGGCTCCAGCGGTTACCAACCTGGTCCGCCAGCACCTCGATGGTGCGGTCCGGGTCCAGCCGCAGCGGCTCCGCGGCCTGGAGATCGCCCGTCAGATTGCTGTGGGGATGCACCAAGGCCAGCATTGGCGTGGGGGCCTGACAGCAGACTTCGATCTGACAGCCGATGCTCAAGTGCATGGAAAAAAGAAGGTCCGAACAGTGGTCTTCGCGAATTTTCCCTGATTTTGGCGGGCCCCGGTGACCCGGGTCAGCATTAAAACGTCAACGCAGGGCATGGTTTTCGGGCTTTGCCATGCCTCCACCCCGAAGGCAAAGCCGTTCAACCGGCCCCTAACCACGCCCTTGCTTGTTGCGCAAGAGCGAGTAGGCACAGGCCAGGCAGAGGATGACGACACCCACGGCCACCAGGGCCAGGGGATCCTTTTGGTGGCCTGGCGGCATCACGATCACCTTGCGGGCCACGGCGGTGAGGGCCGTTAACACCACCAGCTCGGTATGAATTGAGTGATCCCGCAGATAGGCGGCCAGGTTCTGGAGCACCTCCAGACCGATCAACAACAGCAGCAGCTGGTCCAGCAGGGTGAGCAGACCGCCGTCGAGCCAATTCTGGTCCATGCGCAACAATGAC
>Ga0114972_10000836_pt1 | contig 23229 bp, 20 predicted proteins | sample M_140807_EF_Meta_FD_87354 | JGI IMG/M metagenome (GOLD analysis project Ga0114972, IMG submission 87354) | Freshwater microbial communities from Lake Montjoie, Canada to study carbon cycling - M_140807_EF_MetaG | ecosystem: Environmental > Aquatic > Freshwater > Lake | place: Lake Montjoie...
CTGAAGTCTTGGTTGCGCAGCATTGTGGGATGAAAATAGCCGTTATATCGACTATCACCAATTTTGCCACTGGACTCAATGCCACCGTACATGATCATAATGAAGTAGTCAAGGTCGCCGCCCAAGGCGGGAAAAATCTTAATCAATTATTGTGTCAATGGATCAAGGACTGTGTGACCTAGACAGATGTCCACCATCCCATTACATCCTGCCTAGAATACTAGCCGGCGGCACTACTTGCTGCGGTTCCGATCGGTGCTGCGCAAATAAACGCATTCGATGACTAGGTAACCTATTCACTGCGCGCTCTACATCTGTAATCACATCTTTTGGACAATTACTAGCAGCAATTTGCTCTTTGGTCAAAGGCTCAAGGTCATTGATGATTTTAGCAGTCGCCAATGCGCTTAGAGTAAAATCCCCTTCAATGTCAGCTTTCACAGTTGTTTGAGTTTGGCGATCCGCTAAACCACCGAATATCAAAATTTGGAGGTCATTTCCAGCCTGGATAATTTTCGACACAAGATTTTGTAAAAACGACACCCATCCCTGTACGCGTAACAGCAAATTATAAATAAAGCCAGGCGTATTAACTGACCACCACAACGGTCGAAGCAGATTATTTTTTATGCTCTGCAGCGTTTCTAATATTTCTTTATTAGAATCAGAAAATACTTGTCCTGCCAGAGGTAAGCCATTGCGGACACCTTGAATAAAAAATATTCTACGTGAAAAATGACTCATAAAATCGTCAAACACCGGAACCCGAATATCCTTGATTGCTGCCGAGACTAATCTAAAAAATCCTGGTGTTACCGTATCCGATTCTTGCATGCCTTTTTCATTATGTTGCTGATAATAGCAATGACATCGGACCACTTCTTCTGCCAAAACAGCAAAATTATCCAGCACTGTTTTTAAAGGAGAATTTTCAAAATCATAAACTTCTTCAGGCGCACAGTCCATAAATTCTTGTTTGAATGTTGTAAAATCTTTTTGTTCGATCAAAGCCTTAAAGCGCAACAAAGTTCTGGCCGATTCTGCAGCATTTGAGACATTGCGAGCAGAAAAAATAATCTCCAAATCTCTAACATTCAAAGAACCGATGTACAAATCTATCAATGAAATAAATTGAGCATGCCCTAATATAGGCAGCATTTGTTCCATTGCAAGATCGCCAAGTTTGCGGCTATCTAATGCCTTTTCTTTCAAATTGAGCACTTGCTCCATCTCAATTTTAAATTTCTGGACTCTTTCGTTTAAGAAATAAACATTATTCAAACTTGGAATGTCAGCTCGCATGCGTTCTAGCAATCCCGTCGAATCTATCTCTGTCGATGTATCTGGTAACAGCCTTGCTACCTTTTCAACTTCCTCACTTATACTCAATGTAGCTTGCATTATCTGCGCGTCTGAATCATTCAGAAACTCACTCAATTTACTTTTGCAGATTGAGCTCATACAAAACACTGTTTTGACTTTGTGCATCAGCGCAGTCTTGCATTGGTGTGCTTGCTCTTCCCCATACTCTTTCGGATCTACGAGCTCCGTAGTACTAATCAAATTGGGAGATAAATGATTGAGAAACTGGCGAACCAACCTCAGTTGTTGCCCTGGCATCAGATCAGCTAATGTTAGAAAACTAGCAAAATTATCCACAAAGAAATCACACAGGAATGATGAATCATAGGCTGTCAGCAAAAACTGCTCTTTCAATGCGTCGCTAGGAATATAGCTGGCCAACAAAGGCAAACAATGGTTACGAACAATCGGCGCCAACATCGCTTTTTGACTTGACGTGACACATACAGCCTCCTTCCCCAAGCTCAAACTACTCAAATGGTCGCCTATCGTTGAACCATAATCTTGAGTGGACTGATAGGAAGCCCTAAATGCTGTATTGATCTCTTGCAATAATATTTCTGGAGTCATTGCACCAGGTCGATCAACATAACCTGCTAAACTATCCGCTAATTTTTTTACATTAGCCGGTTCTTGAGTAAATCGTAATTTTAACTTAGACCAATGATGAAATGGGAGTAGTAACGAAATAGATTCAAAAAATTCATCGGATATCAGTAAACTTTGCACCCGAGAAGATAAAAGACCTAAATCAGCCCCTGTGAACTTCCTAGAAAGAAAGTCCACCGCATAACGCGCTGTATTACTGACACCCGACCACCCCTGAGTTTGTTGCGTAAAAAACAAAGCAGAGCGATCTTTTTCTTGATCAAGATTGATTTGAGCCGGGACACTTGTACACAGAGTTTTAAACAAGAATGCGGCCATGTCCGATGGTTTATTGGCTGCAATGACAGCGCGCAGCTCATCTTGATGCGTACGCAATAAATTTCCTACTTTTTCTGGCGTAATTTGTGCTAGCAAGCCCTTTCGAGATGCCAGTGGATACAAATTAACCATTGTAGGTAGTAACTCTCGCAACATGACATCCGCAATACATGCTAGTTGATAGGCTTGTAATACATCCTTTGTTTCCTCAATTCTTTGGGGTAATAGCATAACGTCTTCTAAATCAAAGCATTGTTTAAAACAAGCAAATAAAGCAGAAAAATCATCAGCAGACGCTGAGTTCGCAATACACTGTTCTATATAGCGATCCGTAAAAACTCCAATATTTTCCGGTTTACTGCTTAAAGCAGCCAGTATTTTCTGTTTATCAGAATAGGTAACAAAACTACCAATATGCTTGGGTAACTCAGCTTGTAAAAAGGCAGAGATTGTCTCAGCAACCTCTTCTTTGAGTTCGAGATCTTCAACTAATTTAGAATGAGGGGATTGTTGAAACCAAGTGATAGCCGCTTTGACACGACTAGGATAATTCACCACATCAGAGGAATCGAGCCCTTCCAACCCAGGCACTTTATGCAAAAAAGATAAAAGCAGTGCAGAAAATTGTGCATCACTGTGTTCTTTTTCTAAATTTTGCAATAACTTTTCATTCTCTTTTAATAAAAACAATAGACCATCAAAGTTATGCAGTTTCTCTCTCACGCTAGCCCGCTTTTCAGACACTACCATTTTTTCAAATAGAGGAATAATAGAACTGTTTAAATAGTCGTCTACCTTGGCTCCTATTTCCTGCTTAAGATAATACCTTGATAATTTTTCAATGACGGCTTTGGTAGTATTGCTTTTACGCATGAACCAAGCTTTAAATTCAGCTGCAACCAAGCCCTGAGCAATCAAATCTTTAAAATGCGCATGACGAATAATCTTTAAATAAACCGCATCCGCTTGCGAAGCCTGAGCTTGATTCAGAGTCCACGCATGCCATAACATTGCCAGCCAAGGTTTGAAACGCAGAACTGTAAAATAGCACTCACAGACAAAATTAGTGATGGTCCCGACAATTCTGATAAAAAGAGACAATCGATAAGGTCGTTTGGTATGCGCTATTTCTTTGTCCAATTTTTCCATAGCATAGGCAATCACTTTGGGTAGTTGCGCACGACTAAGGTGAATATGATGATTTTCCTGAATATTCAAACGACGCAAAGCGCTAGCAACCAAATGTAATACCTTACGTTTTAGCATATCCGGATCAATCGATTCATCGCCTTCCTGATGTTGGTGATACCAAGCAATAATATCTTTGGCAACCTGCTCACCTAAAATAGCAATATACGTCTGTTTAAATTGTTCTTGAGCTTGAAATAACTCAGGATAATAATCATCCTTAGCCAATAAATTTAAATCAAAACTAGATGCCTGAGCATATCCTAATGCATGGATGTAAAACGGCAAAACCATCTCATCCAGTCCTCTTGCACGTCCTATCCCTTGAATAAGACTAATGGGATTATTATTACTATCATGTGCATGCTCTGCCACATTGATAATGGTATGTAAATTGGGATCACTGAACCCTTCTGTGTGCATATTTGAAATACATAATCCTATAAACCCCAACCGAATATAATTATCGGAAATATCTTTTGTCATACCTGCGTCATATATTGGGGTAAACGCTGACTCTTGAGCGCGATCATCCAACAGCTCGATCGATGTACGTTGGCGTCTTTTAGCGCGGGAAGCTTGCGTCCCTGAATTCGCATATAAAGAATAACGTTCTTCCCTTAAGCCTAAAAAAGGTTGCGAATCTAATATAGGCGTTTCAGACTCCTCCATACCAGACATCACACCCATCACCACATAGGCATTTGCGTACTCTATAAAACTCTGGCTAAAACGATCTCCCATTAAGGACAACAACTTATCATTTAAAAACCAATTGCTTGTGAAATCAACTAAGTCTGTCTGTAGCTCAGAATCAATTAAGGTCTGTAGCTTTTTTGAGATCTTTGCTAACAAAGAGGAGATGATCAGCGCTCCACGCGTATCGATTTCCAAACACAGTTTATCGTAAAAATAAACCTGATCCTTCAATGTATAATTGTGTACTATCAAATTCTTAAATTCTTCTTCTGACTGTTTACGTAATTGATTGTGCTCAATTAAATTACGACCACTTAGATCAGATAACACATATTCCACCAAATAATGAAACATATTGGTGTGCAATTGCTGTCGGAAGCCTTTTGTGAGCAAAGGTTCTATAATCTCTCTCTCAGCTGCACTTAATTGTTCTAAATACTGTCTTCGTTGTTTCGCTTGTTCTTGGGCGAGAACCTGTAGACCAATATTAGGGATAGAAAAAGCCTCCGACACACTACCACCATTTAGAAAGTTCCCATTATGGTACACATTACCAACATTAGAATTTAAATCACTACACTGTAAATAATGGCAGCAATTCACCAAGGTTTCATTGTCATCCACAATACATAATATCTTGGATGCCATAGGAACTTGGAGTCGCCAGCGTAGATCTTGTTCATTATCCTTACGCTTCATCACATAAGGTAATTTGTTGAAAGCAGTTAGAATAGCTGAACTACATTCTGGTTGAATGGCATGGTCAAAACGTAACATCAAGCTTTCACCTACTTTTTTTACAAATGCTCCGGCTGAAAAGCCTACCGCATGCTGGCGATGCAGATCCCTTACAAATTCGCATTGCATAGAAAGCATCTGTGGAAACTGACCTTGACCCGCTTTTTGTTTTTGCCCACTCGACATGATAGCCACCGGTTTTTTACCCGATATTGCATAGGTTTCTGGATTCGGGGTGGCCGTTAAAAAAACAGATAAATATTGTTGCGCTAAAGCCAGCAAACGACCTCTACGTCGTTCATTAGCCATTAGTAAATGTTGTTCATCAAAAATAAAATGGGTGTACTCAGGAGACGCAGCCATCAATCTCGCATAATGCTTATCCAGTATTAATTTACTCGAGGCAATCATAATCACACCAGGCTGATGCAATTGATCCAATGCATCGACTACTTTTTCAGAAGGAGCACTATCGCGCAAAATCATAATATTGGCAGTAAGCGTATCTGGCAGTAAACGATTCAGATCTTTACGAAATTGTGAGATTAATTTATCGGGAATAGCAAATACGCCATTTACCCCTGCCAAAGACAAAATACACAGCCACAAAGCTTGCACAAACGTTTTTCCTGAACCCGTTGCCAAAGCGACTAACAGGCAAGAAAGAACATCTTCTCTCTCAATTTTTTGAATAATATTAAATAATGTCACCAAATGTGGACGATACAAATCAAATTTCTTAGCCCCACCTATAGTATGCTGAGCAGTTAAAGGCAATGATACCGCGAGTTTTTCTTGAGATATGACTTCGATCACAAACGTTTTGTTAACTAATAAATCACCAACCTCTGCGTCAGAATAATCATTGGGAAACTTTGTGACGACTGAAGAGTCAGGTAAAGAGTGACGTAAGGTTACTGTAAAGAAGCCCTTATCTGCCGTCGCGCACACTTCTAAAATCCAGTCCCTATCTGCTATGCGCACGGGAACATTCGTAGAGCTGAGAGGGAAAACAAGGTTATTAATAATTTTGAACAACGTTGCAGGATGGTCGTCAGATTTTGACTCAGAATGATTCGTAAAAACGCACTCTTTGCTTTTAAAGAAGTCCAGCGCCAAGTAAGCAAAATATACCTGTTTGGCAGCATCGAGCAAAGCGGATTTTTGTTCCCTAGAAAGTTTCATTGCCTATAAAAAACACCATATCAGCAAATAATACGCATTATACCCTGTTTTACAACAAACATCCAGGGATAAAGTATTATCCCGCTCCACTTCTTCGGGTAACGCATAAAAATTAAGGGGATTTGCTATCTTTTTTGCTGACAGCGTTATCTTTACCCTTTATTCCTTCGCTTCTTCCCCTAATTTCGCATTAAAATTAAGTGCCTCCATATGTTCAGGCTGTGTCTCAAATTGATTAAAATAATCAGGGACCTTATCCAGTCGCTCTCTCGCCTTGAGAATAATATCGTAAAACTGTTTGCGAAAACCTAAAATTTTTTGATTAACAGCCTCAGCGCGCTCTATAAAGGGACGCATACTTTCCACCACCTTCAAACTAAGCGCTTCATCCAACAGCACTCTAGGTACAGGCAAAGTCTGCGCAGTCTCGATCGCAGTTTTTTGGCTCTCATTAATTAAACTAAAATGTTCAAATTGAAGAAGGTCAAATTGCTCCGCAGACTCAATTAAATCAGTCCGCATCAACTCCAGCTCCAAGCGGACACCTTCCGGTTTCGTTTGCTCAGGTGCTAAATTAGCGGCGCCTGATAATAAATAATCAATTAGGATTTTTTGCGCAAACTCACGATAGTCATTCGTTTGGCTCATGATAATACCGTTAAAAATATTTTTTAGCGGTATTTGAAGTAGTTGATAATAAGGACTGTTTTTCGATCTGCTCACCGTATGCAATTCTGCTACACTCAAACGAATTTTCATCAAAGCAAAAATACGTTCTATGGTGACTAATCCATAAGTAGAGTACCAATTTGAAACGTCATCATCCATTGATTTATTATTATTCATAGATCATCCATTCTTTTATGGCGCCATATTACGCGAAGTCTCCGGTTTAAAATCCACAGTAAAATGCTGCTGTAATGCGGGTTCTAATACACGTGCACGAAACTCAAGAAAATCCTCTTTAGTCATATAACGGGCATTTGCCCCAGCGTCTCCGATCCGGATCTTACGCCCTTCAGCAGTATCCTCAATCGTCATGGCATCGCGGTCAAGCGTCTGACTAGCATTGATCCAGTTGGTGATACTAGTCTCGAAATCTGCTTGATAACGAGTCACAAATTCTTGTTTAGCAGCGTCTGTCATTTGCGAGTTTGGCACATCTAAACTAACTGAAAGGACGCCATTGTCCGCAACTTCAGCCAAATAGGGAACAAAAACCGGAGGCAACGCATCTGTTAGACCAACTGCTCGTTCTAGATTTGCTTGTATCCAACGCGAGCCCTCAGCCACGGCTTCCAGTATCAAAAACGGACTTGATTGATAATTCACATTCAATGCAACAGCATGAGAACATTTAGCCCAAACATAGAGTTTATATTCCTGAGACATTTTGGCGTATGCTTCCAGAGCAGGCGCCATCTGCATGATCAAAGTTGGAAGGGTCTCCATCCCCATTTGTCGATTACGCTCGCGCGCTACGCTTCTAAACTTATCATAATTCTCGTCGTACTTCTTACTGTGATCGGTAACATTAGCAGCTAAATTATCTAAGGATTGTTGCGTTCGTGCTGCCGATTCACGCCGCAGCTCATCCATACGATCTTCGTATTGTTTTTGTCGGGCTATTGCTTCTAAAGTATCTTTATCCATTGCCATTTATATCACCTCAGATACACTAACGAATTGATATTTTGATTTATTATAACACAATATACTGGGATTTTCATCCCAATCACTGAGTGTATACTCTTCCCAAGATATATCGTCATGCTGATGAGCGCGTAGCCCAGGCTGATGCGTATGACCATGAATTAAAATATGTGCTGCAAAACTCTGTATATCTTTTTTCATCGCTTCTGGAACAGTTTGCAGCGTCGCAGGCAGTTTTCGGATATTATTTTGGCTATAATGGCGCACTTGGCTCACCAAAGATTGGCGCAAGGTATAAGGCAAGCGTAAAAACAAAAAACGAAACCAACGATTACGCGTGAGGCGTCGAAACCATTGATGTGCCGTATCTTGGGTACAATAAGCATCACCATGACTCAACAGCACCGATTCTGTGCCTAAATGAATAAGAGTAGGATCAACCAAAGACTGCATATTAGCTTGATGCAAAAAGGTCGGTCCGATTAAAAAGTCTCGATTACCCGCCATAAAAAACACTGGAATGCCCTGTTCTGACAAGCCCGCTAATAAACGTACAATCTCTTCACTCCACACATCCAAAGCATCATCACCCGGCCAAACATGCAAAAAATCTCCTAAAATATATAGAGAACGCGTGTTAATTGCGGCCCATGACACAAATGTACGGAATTTATCTAGGATGACTGGTTGATCTGGGTGCAAATGCAAATCAGAAATAAATACGGCTTCGTTCATAGCGGCTCGATTTGTATACAATCATCCTGAAGAAAAATTTGACAAGGTCCTTGGGCCTTTTGCATTGCATCGCTTAGACAATAAATACCAGCAATGGCGACCAACTCTGCTTCAAGTGCTTGGCAGAAAATTCTAGCTTGTTTGTCACCGGTGATCCCAGCCAAAGCCCGCCCGCGTAAAGCACCATAGACGTGAATATGACCTTCAGCCAATAACTCAGCACCGTGACTTACTGTAGACGTCACAATCAAATCGCCATTGCTCACAATTTGTTGTCCTGAACGAATGGGGGGGGTATGTAGTTTGGCTTTCGCTATTTCTGGCAATGCTTGGCGTGTTTCCGCTGCCGCAGCTTTACGCTCTTTCACTGGTTTATCATGCTGCGACGACGCATTCAGCAAAGGCAAGCCTAATTTTTGAGCCGCAGATTGAATCAGTGGCGAACTGTTTTGGACACCCACGGGATACAATCCAAAGTGTCTCATTTTTTGGCAAAACAAATCCAAATCAAAAGGAATTTCCACCAATGCAGAGCAATCTAAAACCACTGGCGTTTGTTCAAATAAGCGGGGCGCGCGTTGCACAGCATCTGCCAACTGCTCTGTAAACAGTGCCAAATCCGCGTTGAATATGTGTAACACCGTTAACGTATATAATCGACCTTTTAACTTAAAAGATTGAATACTGATTACATCATCCATTATTTTTTCCAACCTTGCATTTGTCGTATCTTTATACCAGGACTTTGTAATTTTCACAAAGTTTTTTGCACGGCAAGCACCTTATTTTAAACATGATGACAAATTATTGCCTATACTGAAATCAACATCATCTAATGATGACTCATGCGTACCGCTCAGCAATGCAAGAACAAAGAGAACGCTCTGGAACAGTAACCTCTTCTAACTCATACGACTCGTTTAAAGATGATAGTACGTCCGATAAATCCGAAGATTATCCTCATAGACGTTAGGATAGTACTCGAAATAATATGGCTTCGTATCTCGACCTTTTATACAACTTAGGTATACTTCTGAGAAGCAGTCATAGAAGGCCAGGATTTATGGATAAAATTTGGTTGAAGAGTTATCAAAAAAATATTGCCACAGAAATTGACCCGGCGACATATCCTTCTTTAAACGAATTATTTGAAGAGACCTGCAAAAAACATGCGGCCGACACTGCTTATATCAGTATGGGGACCCATTTATCTTTTAAAGCATTAGAACAAGAATCTCGGCATCTCGCCACTTATCTGCAACAGCTTAATCTCGCCAAAGGAACGCGTGTAGCCATCATCCTTCCTAATATTTTACAATATCCCATTAGTTTATTGGCCATTCTGCGTGCTGGTTTGGTGGTGGTCAATACGAATCCCATGTACACCACGAGCGAATTAACCCACCAATTACACAATGCTCAGGCGGAGGTCGCCATTGTTTTTACACAATGTATTCCAACCCTGCAGCAAGCATTGCCCCAGCTGCCTTATTTGAAACATGTAATTGTTGCAGAAATTGGCGATCTCTTTCCCTGGCCAAAACGAATTTTATACAATCTATTATTCCGTCTCAAACATTCAAAATACGCTCATACCTTGCCGGAATCTGCTCCGTTTCGCCAAGCACTGCAGGAAGGTCGTCGCAGCGAATTTCAATCCATCATTTGTCAACCAGAGGACCCCGCCTTTTTACAGTACACCGGTGGTACAACGGGCATTTCCAAAGGTGCCGTACTCAGTCACCGCAATATGGTGGCCAATGTGTTGCAAACTTCGGCATGGATTGCGTCTGCACCAATGACTAACGATGACCTGATTATTACAGCGCTGCCGCTTTACCATATATTCTCTTTAACCGCGAACTGTTTGCTGTTTTTACATTTGGGGGTACGCAATTTATTAATCGCGGATCCGCGCCGAACCAAAGCACTCCTCAAACAAATTCATCGTAACCCTCCAACTGCTATCACTGGAGTCAATACTCTTTACTCCTCTATATTAAATCATCCTAACTTCAATCCTGCAGATTTTGCACAATTAAAAATCGCTTTATCCGGGGGCATGGCTTTAAATCAGAATGTTGCAGAACGTTGGAAAGCCATAGCGCCCCACCCTATCATTGAAGCATACGGTCTCACCGAAGCCAGCCCAGCTGTGTGTATTAACCCCCTGGATCACGCGCGACAAGGCAGTATTGGTCTCCCTCTTCCTGCAACAGAAGTTTCTATCCGCGATGAACATGGACAGGCGTGTCCCTTAGGGGAAATAGGGGAATTGTGCGTCCGTGGTCCGCAAATTATGCAAGCTTATTGGCAATGCCCGCAAGAAACTGCTCTTGTTTTTCATCCAGATGGCTTTTTGCGCACTGGAGATTCTGTTCGTATGGATGATCAAGGATTTATTTATCTCACAGATCGTATCAAAGATTTAATCATTATTTCTGGTTTCAATGTCTATCCACATGAAATTGAAGAAGTAATTTCTCAAATGGACCAAGTTTTAGAAGTAGCCGTGATTGGGGTTGCTTCTAAAGCTGGGAATGAACGCATTAAGGCTTGCGTGGTTGCTCGAGATCCTAGCCTCACAAGAGAAGAAGTCCTTGCGCATTGCCGTCAACAGTTAACTTCTTACAAAATTCCAAAAATTGTTGAATTTTATTCGGAATTACCTAAAACAAACGTAGGAAAAATATTAAAACGCATGTTAAGATAAAACCTGATTTACTCAAGCGATGGCAATCTGAATGACTCAAACCCTTGCTGAATTTTCTATTCCCTACGTGCAAATTCTTAATGAGAAAGCTGAGCTCTCTGGGCCACTACCTGACTTTGCTAAAGATGTTACTAGTTTACAACAGCTATACCGCATCATGGTATTGACTCGGTTGTTCGATAAAAAAGCGATTGCATTACAACGAACAGGTAAAATGGGTACCTATGCGCCCGTGCATGGTCAGGAAGCCATTTCTGCCGTGATCGGCCATACCATGCAGCCTACAGATGTCTTAATTCCGTATTACCGTGATTATGCTGCTCAATTCCAACGCGGTGTTATGCCCTCTGATATCTTATCTTATTGGGGTGGTGATGAGCGCGGCAATGCCTATCCCAAAAATCCTCATTCCAAAGACTTGCCGATATGTGTACCCATTGCGTCGCAATGCCTACACGCGGCCGGTGTGGCTTTTAGCATTCAATATCGTAAAGAAAACCATGTTGCAGTCGTCTCCATTGGAGACGGTGGCACATCTGAAGGTGATTTTTACGAAGCTTTGAATGTAGCCGGTGTTTGGAAATTACCGGTGGTATTTGTTATCAACAATAACCAATGGGCCATTTCTGTCCCTTTAAGCCAGCAAACAGCCACCCAAACTCTGGCCCAAAAAGCGATTGCAGCAGGAATTCAGGGCGTTGTAGTCGATGGCAATGATGTGCTGGCCTTGCATCAAGAAATCTCCGCTGCTATAGAGAAAGCGCGCAGACAAGAAGGCCCTACTTTGATTGAAGCACGTTCTTATCGCTTATCTGATCACACAACAGCCGATGATGCGACAAGGTATCAACCACAAGCTGAAGTTGATGCAAGCAAACCCAAAGAACCTCTTGCTCGTTTCAAATCTTTTCTGGAACAGCATCATGCTTGGACCGCTGTTCAGGAAGAAGCTATATTAACTGAATGTAATACACTCATTCAAACGGAAGTCGATGCCTATTTGGCTCGACCTGCGCAACCTATCACTGCTATGTTTGATTATCATTATGCTACGCTCCCAGATTATTTAATTGAACAACGCGCAATTGCTATGGAGAATGCTGACCATGCCTGATATTACGTTAGCAGAAGCAGTCACCCAAGCCTTGGCTTATGAATTAGCTCAAGATGAATCGGTCGTCATTTTTGGCGAAGATGTGGGGAAAAATGGCGGCGTTTTCCGCGCCACCGCAGGGTTACAAGAACGATTTGGTGCCAAACGAGTTTTTGATTCTCCCTTGGCTGAATCGATGATCGCAGGTTTGGCAGTAGGTATGGCAACGCAAGGGTTAAAACCCGTAGCTGAATTTCAATTCATGGGTTTCATCTATCCTGCGATGAACCAAATTGTGACTCATGCCGCACGCATACGCAATCGTACCCGCGGCCGCTTACATTGTCCTTTGGTTTTTCGTGCGCCATTTGGCGGTGGCATTCGAGCCCCAGAGCATCATTCAGAGAGTACAGAAGCCTTGTTCGCCCACATTCCAGGGCTACAAGTGGTTATTCCATCCTCTCCCAAACGGGCTTATGGCTTACTTTTGGCTGCTATACGCAATCCAGATCCTGTCATTTTTTTGGAACCAAAACGGATTTACCGACTTGTAAAACAACCAGTTGAAGATGATGGGCAAGCTTTGCCAATCGGAGCCTGCTTTACTTTACGCGAGGGAGAAGATGTCACATTAATCTCCTGGGGAGCCAGCATGCATGAAACACTGCAAGCTGCCACTGCGTTGGCTGAAGAAGGCGTTTCTTGTGAAGTTATTGATGTGGCCACAATCAAACCCTTAGACAGCCAAACCATCATCAATTCCGTACAAAAAACTGGCCGTTGTGTGATTGTCCATGAAGGCGCGAAAACCTGCGGAGTCGGCGCGGAAATTACAGCTTTGTTAATGGAACATTGTTTCAGTGATTTACTGGCGCCAGTACAACGTGTTACAGGCTATGACACCATCATGCCTTATTTTCAATTAGAAAAAGAATATATACCGACAGTGAAGCGCATCAAAACCTCTGTTTTGCAAAGTTTGGAGTAGAACTTATGACAATTTTCAAATTACCAGATTTGGGAGAAGGATTGCCTGACGCGGAAATCCATGAGTGGTTTGTCAAAATCGGGGATCACGTCAATGTAGACGATCCACTTGTTTCCATGGAAACAGCCAAAGCGGTGGTGGAAGTTCCTAGCCCACAAGCTGGCAAAATAGCTGTGCTGCATGGCAACGCCGGTGATGTGATCAAAACTGGGGATGCCTTAGTGACTTTTGAAACGGATGCACCCCGCGCTGACCAAGGCACCGTGGTAGGTAATTTAGAAGTCAGTACGATCGTATCTGAAGATATATTTACGATTGGTTCTAGCCAGGCCCAATCTTCAGGCATTAAAACCACGCCCACTATTCGCCATTTGGCTAAAAAGCTAGGCGTCAATTTAAACAAAGTCAGTGGTAGTGGCGAACACGGCGTCATTACCCAGAAAGACGTTGAACAAGCTGCTCACGCATTGGCCCAACCTCCAGAGGGATTTGAGCCATTACACGGTGTGCGACGTGCTATGCAACAGAGTATGCTGAAATCACATCAAGAAGTCGTTCCCGTCAGTATATTTGATGAAGTCGACATTCAACATTGGCCTCATGATACCGATATCACCGTGCGTTTGATTCGAGCCATCATCGCCGGCATTCAGGCGGAGCCAGCTTTGAATGCCTGGTTTGACACCCAGCATTGCGCTCGAAAATGTTTTTCCGAGCTGAGTTTGGGTCTTGCAATGGATACTCCTGAAGGACTATTTGTACCCGTCATCCATCAAGCAGAGAAAATGACCGAACAACAGTTACGCGAACAAATTGATGCTTTCAAGCGTTCAGTAGTCGATAGAAGTATTCCCAAAGAACAATTACAGGGCAGCACTCTGACACTCTCCAATTTTGGAAAATTTGCCGGGAAATTTGCCAGCCCAATTATCGTACCGCCTACGGTTGCTATTTTAGCAGTCGGACGTCTTTATGAAGGCGCAGTCAGTCACCATGGTGAAATAGCAGCCCATCGATTACTACCGCTATCTTTGAGCTTTGACCATCGTGCTGTCACAGGAGGAGAAGCCACGCGCTTCTTGGGCGCGGTAATGACAGCATTGCAAAAATAAACGGCAAGAAACTATATTTGAGATTAGGTGAGTACATCCGACAAGGATCTATTCACCTGGCTTTATCAACAGGTCCTACAAGGTAACCTCAATTTGATTAGGGATAATGCCTATAATATCAGATTCATTGACATCTAAATTCAAATACTCTTGTTTAACAACTTATACATCAAAATGAAATAAATAAAAACAATTAATTTGGTTTAGGACATATCGAGAATTACTTCTTTAGAATATAAAAAAAGTATTTTATACTCATCGCCGACGTAAGCGTAATACTAAGATAAAGCAGGAGTTTCAATGAATAGGTCTAAAACAGGTGTGCTTTTAATCAATCTAGGCACCCCTGACAACTGTGATCCCAAATCCGTCTTTGCCTATTTGAAGCAGTTTTTAAATGATCCCCGAGTCATTGACTTACCAACAGTCGTTCGTTACGTTTTGGTTAATTGGATTATTATACCGTTTCGATATAAGCAATCTGCTCACGCTTATCAGCAAATATGGCGTGATGCAGGCTCCCCATTATTAACTAATAGCCAAGATTTGGTAAATGCTGTAAGACAAGCATTCGATTCATCAATCCAGATTGAGTTAGGCATGCGATATGGAAATCCTAGTATTGAATCTGCTTTTAATAGACTTAAAGACTGTCAAAAAATAATTGCCATTCCTTTATTTCCACAATATTCATCAGCAGCAACAGGATCTGCAACAGAAGAGTTATTGAGGGTGCTGGGTGAACAATGGAATATTCCGGAAATTAGCGTAATAAGAGATTTTTTCAACAACCCCAATTTTATCGCTGCTTATGCGAGCATTATTAAAGAACATTTGAACACTAAAAAAATCGATGCCCTTATTTTTAGCTTTCATGGATTACCAGAACGACATATTGATAAAAGTGCATGTCATTCTGTATGTTCTAGATCAGAACCTTGCCCTAAGCCCGATCAATTCAACACCTATTGTTATCGGGCGCAATGCTATGAAACCGCTCGTCTTATTGCGAAGGAGTTACATTTAAGCTCCTCAGACTATGTGGTTTCTTTTCAATCACGGCTTGGTAAAACACCTTGGATAAAACCCTATACCGATTTGGTTTTAGAGGACCTAAGACAAAAAAAGGTGGAAAATATCGCTATAGTTTGCCCATCATTTGTTTCTGATTGCTTAGAAACACTCGAAGAAATTAACATTCGCGCTAGATCCCAATGGTTAACGCTTGGAGGACGTGATTTTGTTTTTATTCCCTGCCTTAATACTCATGTCACTTGGGTCGAAGGGCTTGTGAAAATGATCAAAAGCCAAATCATTGAGTAACAAACTTAAACGACACCCAGCGTACACCAATTGTTGCTGGGTCAGTCGTTGAGTGGTTTGTTCGTATCCCAATGAAGGCACCGAGTTTTCCTCAATCGCATAGGCATATTGTCGTGCAAGAGCATGCGAATCTTGCACCCAGTGCATGATTTCTAAATCAGGCGTTGGGCACGACCATTCAGCTTCCAGCTTTTTGGCTAATTGCCTGACTACCGAAGGAGATATTTTGGGCACCAAAAGCCCACCTCCTTTGTCCCAATAAAGATGCAAATTATTCCCAACTTTATTTTTTCCTAAATGAAAATCATTGCCCCCGCGATCGCCCTTTTGGTGAGCATGACTAACTCGCGTGATCGTATGTAATGGCTGATGAATGTCCCCGACTACGTGTAAAATAATGCGTAATGCAATGGCCTTCTCATCTAAAGTAGCATCAGGATCCTGCAAAGTTTCTTTGGCCTGTTGCACTGCCACCACTGCATTCATCGCAGCAGGTTTCGGCACAGGCGTACCATCCACGCTTTCAGGGATATCAATATAATGCATCGGCTTGAAAGCCAAATAGCGTGGATCAAATAGCGTATCCATCCAAACCGCTGCAGCGACTAAAGTATAGCGCCGTTGTTCTTGATTTAAACTTTGATTCAAATGAGCATAATGGCGTTTTGCACGGGGGGTTAAATGATCATAAGCAATTTGCGCAATGATTCTATGCCCCGTCGCGGACCAAGCAAACCCAGACGAAGACTGAAATAAGGCAATAAAAAAAACAAAAAATTTTAGAGTACGTTGCACGTAACTTGTCTCCCATTGTCTAATATGCGATAATTTGTGCTCGATTTTTTCATTGATGGTACCATGGCAAAACTCAAATGTGCCGTGATTGGTGTCGGTTATCTTGGACGCTTTCATGCACAAAAATATCAATTACTCGAAGACACCGATTTAATCGCTGTTTGCGATAGCGACTTAAATACGGTGACGCGCGTTGCTCAAGAACTCAGTGTCCAGCCAATCTTAAATTATCAAGATTTGTTTGACCTGGTTGATGCAGTGAGTATTGCAGTGTCTACACAAGCGCATTATGCAATTGCCAAAGACTGTTTGCAACATGGCATCCATGTATTAATTGAAAAACCCATTACCGAAACAGTAGAGCAAGCTGATGAACTCATCGCTATTGCTGCCGCTAAGCATTTAAAACTCCAAGTCGGTCACATGGAACGCTTTAATGCCGCACGCGTAGCCTTGTCAGACCATTTGGATTGCCCGTTATTTATTGACTCGCAGCGTTTGGCACCCTTTACCCCGCGTGGCGCAGATGTGAACGTGGTTTTAGATTTGATGATTCACGACATTGATTTAATTCAAACGATGGTTGATAGCCCCATCGCAAGCATTGATGCGCATGGATCTCCTGTGCTCACCTCCAACATCGATATCGCAAATGCCCGTATCACCTTTGAAAATCGCTGTGTGGCCAATGTGGTGGCTAGCCGGATTAGCTTCAAAACCGAACGTAAAACCCGTATTTTTCAGAAAAAATCCTATATTTCCGTAGACTATCATCAAAAGAAAATTTCTATATTTCAGCAAGGTCAAGGCGAATTATTCCCTGGCGTTTCCTCAATTGATCAACAAGAAATTACGATTGAAAAAAACGATGCGCTGCTCGATGAAATCAAATCTTTTGTTATGAGCATCCTGCAAAACACAACCCCTGCTGTCACTGGCTTCCATGGTCGTGATGCTTTGGCGACTGCAATCCAAATTTCTGAATTAATCGAAAAAAATATCGCCTACCATGTCTCAAACTAAACACATCGTCGTCGTCGCAGGCGAAGAATCCGGTGATCAACATGCCGCAGCATTTGTCCGAGAACTCAAACAATCTCACCCTGATCTCCAATTCAGTGGAATTGGCGGTCAACATATGCAAGACGCAGGGGTTCAATTAATTTCAGATTTGGCGCGTTATGGCGTCACCGGTCTTTCAGAAGTACTCCGTCATGCCAGAAAAATTCGTAAAGCATTTGTCCAGATCACTAAGCATTTAGAACAAACACGCCCCCAACTTCTGATTTTAGTCGACTATCCAGGTTTTAATTTACGTTTGGCCAAGTATGCTAAAAAAGTTTTGAATATTCGTATTCTATATTACATCAGCCCACAAATTTGGGCTTGGAAAGCGGATCGCATTCACAGTATCCGGCAATATGTGGATAAAATGGCAGTGATTCTTCCTTTTGAAAAAGCAATTTACCAACAAGCCGGCGTCCCTGTTGCCTTCGTAGGACATCCCCTGGTGGAACGCATGACAGTGCCAGAATCCGTTGCAGAAACGAAAATCAAATTAGGCATTCCCAGCGATAAACTTATTTTGGCATTACTGCCTGGAAGTCGACACAACGAAATCAAGCGTTTGCTACCCATATTAAAAAAAATTGCGAAAAATGTAGTGCAGGCATATCCTAATATCCATATTGTAATCCCCGTGGCTCGAAGTCTGACTCAACGTGACATCACTGCCCTGGTGAATCTAAAAACATTGCCTATCACATTGATAGATCAGCAAGCAGTACCCACAGTTTATTGTAGTGATTTTGTAATCGTGGCTTCAGGCACTGCTTCGCTAGAATGCGCTTTGCTCACCAAGCCCATGTGTATTATATACAAAGCCTCTTTATTGACCTATATCATTGCTTTTCGATGCATACGGATCAAATATTTGGGTTTGTGTAATTTATTACAAAACAAAATGATTGTCCCAGAATTGTTACAATATGATTGTTCGGTCAAAGAATTAACGAAACTTATGCTAAATTTACTGAGCGATCCAGAAAAATCGCAACGAATGATCATACGCTTGCAGACGCTTAAACAAGCACTCTCAACACAAGAAGCAGATATCTCTCTGGCCGATTTAATTCTTCAGGAGCTGGCATCATGACCTACCATATCGATATCCAGCATGCATGCCACAATCCGGCTCCCGTTGACGATGCGATGCTAACGCTCTGGGCTGAAACCACATTGCAATCTTTTCGACCAGCAGGAGAAATTACACTTCGTCTGGTAGAACCTGAAGAAATAGCTGCTTTGAATCATACTTATAGACAACAAAATAAGCCGACTAACGTTTTGGCCTTTCCCATGCAGTTGCCGGCTGCAGTGCAAATGGATTGTCCGCTATTGGGAGATGTACTCATTTGCCCCAATGTTTTAGCAACAGAGGCGAATCCGAAAAAATTACAGGCACATTGGGCACATATTGTCATACATGGTGTGTTACATATATTAGGTTACGATCACATCCAATCCGAGGATGCGCGCATTATGGAAGAGCAAGAAGTCATGTTACTGGCTAAATTTGGTTATGATAACCCCTATTCTGAGGATCAACATTTTGAATAAACCAGAAAAATCACCTTGGCTGCAATGGTTAAAACACGTATTGCATATAGATCCTCAAACGAAGGGTCAACTCATCGAAATATTACGTGAAGCCCAAATACGCACGCTGATTGATGCTGAAACATTGGCAATGCTTGAAGGCGCTTTGGCATTTGCCGAATTAAAAGTTCGAGACATTATGTTGCCTAAAAAGCAAATGATCTGTATCGAACAAAAAGCACAGTTATCCGATATTATCCCTATTGTGACACAATCCGGTCATTCCCGGTTTCCGGTTATGAATGAAAAAAATGATGAGGTCATTGGTATTTTACATGCTAAGGATTTGCTGCGTTATCAAAACATCATTCCTGAAGATTTTGATTTGAACGACATTGTACGCCGTGCGCCAGTGATACCAGAAAGTAAACGACTCGACACGCTGTTACATGATTTTCGCTCGCACCGGAATCACATGGCTATCGTAGTCGACGAATACGGCTCCGTCTTAGGCTTTGTTACATTAGAAGACATCATTGAACAGATCATTGGTGACATTGAAGATGAATTTGATATTGACGAAGAGGCCAATATTAAGACGCATGCAAATGGACACTATGTCATCAAAGCACACACTCCGATTAAAGAATTTAATGCGGAATTACATGCGCAGTTTAATGACAAATATTATGATACGATTAGCGGCGTGGTCATGGCAAATCTTGGTTATTTGCCCAAGCCAGGCGAAATCGTTGAAATAAATCAATTCGAATTTAAAATCATCAGCGCAGATGCGCGTCGCATTCATTTGATTGAATGCTTTGATCAGCGTGAGATCATTCCAAATATTGAGCAAGATTAAGGACCAAACATGTTAGACATCAAATATATATTAGATCATCTCGAAGAAATACGTGAGATCAGTCAAAAGCGTCAAGTACACGCTGATCTAGACGGTCTTTTGGCCTGCTATACTGAGCGAAAAAATTCGATGCTTAATTTGGAAAATAAGCGCGCAGAAGCCAATCGGATTGCCAAAACCATTCCAACTGCTGCTGCGACCGATAAACAAGCTTTGATTGATCAGGGTCGCAACTTGAATCAAGAAATCAGTAAAATCGAAGAAACAGTACGCCATTTAGACGATGTTTACCAAACCGCGCTCTATACCATTCCCAATTTATTAGCGCCAGATACCCCGCTAGGAGCCACTGACGAAGAAAACGTCGTGTTACGCAAGCATCTGGAACCCAGAGTATTTGAATTTCAGCCTAAAGACCATTTGGAATTAGGCAAAGCGCTGGATATCATTGATTTTGATAGCGGTGCTAAAGTAACAGGAAGTAAGTTTTATTTTTTAAAAAATGATGCCGTGCTCTTAGAACTGGCTTTGCAATTATTTGCTTTAAAAGTTGCAAAGGAATTCGGCTATACACAATTAATCACGCCGGATATGGCTAAAAAATCGGTTCTTATTGGCACTGGTTATTCACCCCGTGGTGAAGAATCCAATATTTATAATGTAGAAGATTTAGATTTGAGCCTGATTGCTACAGCCGAAATCACCGTCGGCGGCATCCACAGTGGCGACATTTTAGAAGAAGCGCAATTGCCATTGAAATATGTGGCATTGAGTCATTGCTTTCGACGTGAAGCAGGTTCTGCCGGTCGGGAAAGCAAAGGCTTATATCGTGTTCATCAATTTTCTAAAATTGAATTATTTCAAATTACCACCCCAGAAACCGGAGATGCGGCACTGGAAGAAATTTTAGCACTTGAAGAAAGCATCTATCAAAAATTAGGACTCCCCTATCGCGTTGTGAGAATTTGCGCGGGTGATTTGGGTGCACCTGCTTATAAAAAATATGATATTGAAGCTTGGATGCCCGGTCGAGACTCTGCTGAAAAATACGGGGAAGTGACCTCTGCTTCCAATTGCACCGATTTTCAATCCCGTCGCCTCAATATGCGCTATCGTACCAGCGATAATAGCAAACGCTATCCCTACACCTTGAATGGCACCGCCATTGCACTCAGTCGCACGCTGATTGCTATTTTGGAGAATTATCAAGAGGCTGATGGCAGTATCCGTATTCCAGAGGTCTTACAAGCGTATATGGGTAAAACATGTATTACCGCAGAAAATTAAATGCTGACCCTACTCAGTGAAAGTTTCTCGCTGATCGCGAACCAAACCCAAAATAATATTTGGGTTTTATCAAAAATCCTCCTGCTTCTCTGGGGGATTTTTGTTATCAATGGAATGTTCAGCAATCGTCTTCTGTATTTAGGAATTCGACCTAGACAGGCGTCAGGCTTATCTGGTATTTTATTTGCGCCCTTTCTTCATGCTAATTTTAATCATCTTTTTTTCAATTCTATTCCACTGATTGTATTCGCCAATTTTATCCTCATTCAAGGTGTCCCAGTTTTTCTACATGTGACTGCGCTTATCATTCTTGTGTCTGGACTGTTGATTTGGTGTTTTGCAGTACCCGGCTTACATATAGGAGCCAGTGGCGTCATTACAGGTTATTGGGGTTATTTGGTCGCTCATGCATATTACCAAAGCACTGCCACCACCCTCATCCTTGCAGCCGTATGTCTGGTCTATTTTGCCGGCATTTTATGGTCTATATTCCCGGGGAAAAAACATGTCTCCTGGCAGGGGCACCTTTTTGGTTTGATAGCCGGGTTTGGTGTTGCTTATTATTTTTAGTAGCGCTGAGAAAACCTACATTAATGAGCTTCTTTTAAATTAAACTTTTTCCTGTTGCAGCCGATGGTAAGCTATATCCCTTCTTTATCCATTGATAAGGAACACCCTGCCATGCATACAAAAATTTTAAGCAGCCTATTATTAGCTGGCTTTCTTACCCACAATGCCTATGCCCAAGAAAAGGAAATCGCCATCACCATTGATGATTTACCTTTTGTTGGAACCAATAGCGCCACCAAAGGCAATTTAGAGCGCGCACACGATCGATTTGGTAAAATTTTAAACTATCTAGTGGATGCCCACGTGCCTGCAACAGGATTTGTCATTGCCAATTCGATTGCAACAGGGCAATGGGCTTTGTTAGAATCTTTTCGCGATGCTGGATTTGGTTTAGGAAATCATACGTATTCACATGCCGATTTGAACCGCACCTCGTCTGAGCACTATATTGCTGAGATTGCCAAAGCAGACAAGATTTTGGCACCTGTCATGACACAACCCAAGTATTTTCGCTACCCCTATTTGGCAGAAGGCCGAGGCCCAACCAAGCAAGCGGTACAGAATTATTTAATAGCGAATCAATACACCATTGCCCCGGTTACGATCGATAGCAAGGATTATCAATTCAACGAACGCTTATTACATGTTTCATGGCGAGTTCGGGACCAGTACGTTCCGAGAATTAAAAAAGAATATTTAGACTATGTTTGGAAACAAACCCTTAAAGCAGAAAAAAACTCGAAAGAAAATTCTGGCGCTCAAATCCTATTGGTCCATGCAAATTTGCTCAATTCCCATTGTCTCGGTGACTTGATTCAAATGTATAAAGATCATGGGTATCAGTTTGTCAGTTTAGAAAGAGCTCTGGCACATCATGTAGCCCCAGCTACAGAGGAAATTAACGACAAACAAGTTTCTTTCAATCAGACTGATCTGTTATGGTTATTTTTTCATGGGTATCCAATTCAATTGAAAATTGATACACTGTAGCCCAATAAAATTGATATGTGATGCACTGATGACTACGACTGTATTTTGTATCAAGCTACAAAAAGAAGGCAAACATTTGGCCGCTCCGCCATTTCCAGGCAAATTGGGCGAACAGATTTATCAACAAGTTTGTAAAGAAGCCTGGACCATGTGGTTAGGCCACCAAACCATGTTGATTAATGAATATCGCCTGACTTTAATTGATCCTCAGGCACGCGAATTTTTGCGCACAGAAATGGAAAAATATTTTTTTGGAAGCGGATCAGAGAAGCCAGAGGGATTCAAACCAGAAAAAATCAATGAAAATTGAGCTCCGTACATGACAAAAAAATCTGTCATGCCCGCGCAGGCGGGCAACCATTTCTGATTTAGCACTGAAGTAAATTAAGATAACTCGCTGACATACAATGA
>Ga0114972_10000838_pt1 | contig 23204 bp, 13 predicted proteins | sample M_140807_EF_Meta_FD_87354 | JGI IMG/M metagenome (GOLD analysis project Ga0114972, IMG submission 87354) | Freshwater microbial communities from Lake Montjoie, Canada to study carbon cycling - M_140807_EF_MetaG | ecosystem: Environmental > Aquatic > Freshwater > Lake | place: Lake Montjoie...
AACGATACCAGGTGGTTTCGGTGGAAACCTTCCGTGGAACCAACAAGGAGGGGAAGGACTACCAGCTCCAAGCAAGTCCAGCTGAACCCATCTTTGGGTATCAGGGCCGTAGGCACACCAAATTATACATGCCTCATTCCCGCTTGAGGTTTCTCTACACCGGGGAACTCACCGAAAACTATGTTTTTGGCATTGAGCAGTTGCCGGTTCGCGGGGATATACTTTTTGTTACCGGTGGGGAAAAAGATGTCTTGAGCCTGGCTTCCCACGGGTTTCATGCCCTGTCGCTCAACAGTGAAACGGCCCATATTCCCAAAAACCTCTTGCGGAGTCTGAGTTATCGCTTTAAGCATATTACCCTTCTTTACGATGTGGACGAGACCGGTCTTAAGGCCATGGATAAGTTGGTACAAGAGCACAAAGCCTTCCAGGTCAAGAAACTGCGATTACCACTTTCAGGGGAACCTAGTCAAAAAGATATATCCGATTTCTTCGCCCAGGGGCATAGTTCGGAGGACCTGATGATGCTGTTTGTCGAAATGTTGGACCAGCTCTACGAGGACACCCTGTCGGTCATTCGCAGTTGTGAGATTGATTTTGATAAACCGCCCCAAGCCCCGGTTCCCATCATCACCATCAACGATGTTACCATAGGGTCACCCGGAAACCTGTTATGCGTTGCCGGTTCGGAGGGTAGCGGTAAAACCAATTACCTGGGGGGCATCCTTTCGGGGGCCATCAAGCCGGTGGGCACCCGCATTGATACCCTGGGAACCACGGTGCAAGAAAATCCCGACCAAAAGGCGGTTCTGCTGTATGATACCGAACAATCGGAATTCCAGCTCTACAAAAACCTGAACTACATACTTCACCGGGCTGATTTGAAACGTCCGCCGGCTTGGTTTAAGTCCTTTTGCCTGGTGGGAATTGGGCGCAATGAGCGTATGAAATTGATTTTGGAGTCCATGGACCGGTTCTACTATGAGTACGGTGGGATTCACCTGATGGTCATCGATGGAATAGCGGATCTGTTGGGCGGGGTCAACGACGAGGAAAGCTCTGTAAAGCTGATTGAGGAGTTATTCAGGTTGGCGGCCATCTATAAAACCTGTATTGTTTGTGTGTTGCACCTGGCACCGTCAGGGATGAAGCTGAGGGGGCACCTGGGCTCCGAGGTTCAGCGCAAAGCGGCCGGTATCCTTCTTATCGAAAAGGACGATGACAACCGTTGCAGTGTGGTCAAGGCTCTAAAGGTGCGCGATGGGTCACCCCTGGATGTGCCATTGATTCAATTCGGGTGGGACCAGCGCGAGGGGCGGCATGTATTTATGGGGGAGAAAAGTAAGGAGGATGCCGAAACTCGGAAGGTCCACGACCTTACCGATGTTGCCCGGGAAATCTTTGCTCAAAGGCGAACAATTCCCATGAACGAACTAACCCAAGCGGTTATGGAGGCCATGGACGTCAAGGATAGAATGGCCCGCAATTACATCAAATACATGAAAGAAAAGGCCATCATCGACAAAAGCCCGTCCAACACCAACGAATTTGTCTTGAACGGACCACCTTTCTAGGCTCAATTCAGCCTGGTTCCCTCCAAAATCCCGGATAGTTACCTCAAATCCGGTCATCCTTCCCCTTTTTCTCCGGTCAAAGTTCCTCGGTTTTCCGCAGGGACTTTGTTTTTTGGTGGAAATTCCAACAGATTTACACCGGTTGACCTGATTTGGCACACAAATTACAACTTGGGCTCACACTGAGTAAATTAAAAGGCTATTTTTGACCACCTAAGGACAAATAAAGCCCCAAATTCGATGCTTGGACAAAAATTGAAGCAGTTACGTGAAGGCAAAGGCCTAGTTCTGCGGCAAGTTGCCGCTGTATTGAATGTTGACACGGCGTATGTCTGCAAAATGGAAAAAAACGATAAGCCCGTTAGTCGACAACACCTGAAAAAGTTATCAGTTCTTCTCGGAATTTCCGAAGACGAGCTTTTGACACTCTGGCTAGCCGATAAACTCTATGACATTGCGAAAGAAGAAGAAGTTGGTCTCAAGGCTATTGAAGCTGCCGAAGTAGAATTAAAAACACACAAGAAGAAAAAGAAGTGAAGAAGCCAAAATCTATACATGGTGCTAGAACAATGATGTATGCAGAACTTGAAAAGGTAATGGCCTATTCTATGGATACCGGATTGTATTTGGATGCAATGGGTGAAAATGTTTTTGGCAAAAAATCATCAGACGGAATTAAACAAACAAAAGGTTTTTTGAAAAGACTATATGGTTTTGAATTGTCCAATCAAAACTTTGTTGCGTTTGAATATTTCTGGAAGATTTGTGAAACAAATGAAAGACCATTTATTGCATTTATCTATGCCATCAATAATGACGATCTATTAGCAGAGAGTATTGATGTGTTGAAAAAAGTAAATCCAGGTGATAAAGCCAACATCGAGAACTTTGAAGAAATGATTGAGAGTAATCACCCAAATAAATATTCGCCCAAGACAAGGAGATCAATGGCTCAAAACATCGCAAGTTCATGGAAACAGGCTGGATTCATTCAAGGCAAAGTGAAAAATATTAGAACGGAACCAGTAATTACATACCGTGTAGCTTGTTTCGCATTCTTACTAGCTTACCTATCTGGTAATCGAGGAGAATTTATTTGGAATAGTATTGGTGTAAAAGCGCTGTGTCTTCTTGAAAGCAAACTTCGCGATTTAGCCTTAGAATGTGCAAGAAAGGATTTTATGCAGTATCAATATGCAGGAAGTGTTACGGCAATCGGTTTTACAAACCTTTTAAACAAGATTGGAATCAATGGCAACACGAATTGAATTATTAATCGAAGCATACTCCAAGGTTGTCAAAGAACCTTGGTCATCTGCTTTGTCTGGCCAAGAGCGAATATGGTTCCTGGTTTATGATCCCTCGGAGCAGAGAAAAATTGAATTACACTTGGGTGAATTTGAGACAGTTGCAGTAAGAGCAGGTAAATCATGGAAAAGTGTATCACTAAAGCATTGTTTTCCTTCTTGGATGGCAAACCATGAATATAAAGAAGATTATTTCACTAGCCCAGAGTATATAGTTGATCAATTAGAAGCAGAATTTATTCCTTATACTATTGATTTTTTGAAGAAAGAATTATCAAAACTGGAACAAAATGAAAATACCTTGATTGCAATCAAGGATGTTTCTGCTCTTTTTGGCTTTGCACGCTTATCAGAAATTCTTAAAAGTTGTGATAAGGAATTTAAGGGAAGACTTCTGATTTTCTTCCCCGGTGAATTTGAACAAAACCATTACCGTTTACTAGACGCCCGAGACGGTTGGGATTACTTGGCGCGTCCAATAACATTATAAAAGAAAAGAATCCGCAATGAAAAATAAAGAGCTATTTACGCTAAACCCGGAACAAGTAAATCTTAAAAACGAAGGTGTTGCTAAAATAAGAGCAATTAACGAGCAGGAAGACCTTTCAATAGTTGAATACGAGTTAAAAACATTTGTTTGTGAGGGTGAATATCACGAAGGTCTAAAGAAAATACTTGAGTTCTATTTACAGAATTATAGCAGTAGTGAACAGCCTGCTTTTTGGGTTAGTGGCTTTTATGGAAGTGGTAAGTCGCATTTGGTTAAAATGGCTAGCTATCTCTGGAATGACTTTGAATTTCCAAGTGGAAAAACTGCCCGCAGCATCAAGCCATTGCCACAAGACATTCAAGATTTGTTTGTTGAAATTGATCGCAAACAAAAATTGCAAGGTAAACTTTCAATAGCTGGAACTCTAAGAGATTTTCCATCAAAAGATATACGATATTCTTTCCTTCAAATATTTCTAAATAGTCTAGGCCTACCCCAGCAATATCATCATTTCAAATTTGTTCACTGGTTAAAAAAAGAAGGTAACTATGATGGAGTTCAAGCGATATTGGAAACAGGCAAGAAAAATCTAAAAACCGAAATTGAAAGGATATTTGTTTCAACCGCATTGGCTAAGGCTGTATTGGAATTGAAACCAGAAATGGCGGATAGCGAAGCCAAATTGCTGGAACTTTTTAGAGCTCAATTTTCAAGAGTTGAAACGATAGGTCGTGAGGATTTTGTCAAAACGATTCGGGAAGAAATATTGCCCCTTTTCTTTGGTGATAAAATTCCGTGTACTCTCATTATTTTGGATGAGGTACAACAATTCATTGGAACAGATGCCGATTTAACATTTGATGTTCAGCTTTTAGCCGAAGATTTATGTTCAAGATTTGATGGCAAGTTCTTACTCGTTGGCACTGGTCAGAATGCGCTGACCGATACGAAAGACTTACAAAAGTTAATGGCTCGATTCAGAGTCCCTGTTCAACTTACAAATACGGATATTCAAACGGTAATCCGCAAAACAATCTTAGATAAAAAGGCTACTTCGATTGCTCCATTGAACACTAAGTTGGAATCCTCATCTGGCGAGATATCTCGAAATTTAGAAGGTTCTGTTTTTGGTTATTTGACTGAAGACAAAACTAATTTGGTTGCTGATTATCCTTTGTTACCCTCTACCAGAAAATTTTGGTATAAGGTGCTTCAAGTTGTTGATGTTGCCGGAACTTCAGGACAACTTCGTAACCAGTTAAGATTAATAGATGATAGTCTCAAAACAATTGCAGAAAAAGAAGTTGGTGAAATAGTTCCTGCGGATTTTATTTTTACGCAAACCAGGGCTGATCTTATACGGGCAGGTTTATTGCTGATTGAAACCAGCAATTTGATTCAAGGTAAAAAGGCCCAAGGAGGTGATGCTGAGATTGAAGGAAGGATTCTAAGTGCTGTTTTTTTGCTAGATCAAATTACTTCAAATATTTCTGACACCGGTCTTAAATCCAATGAGAATACGATTGCTGATTTGTTGGTTGATAATCTCAATAGTAATTCTGATTCATTTCGCACTAAGATTAAAGGGCTTGTAAAAAAGCTTGTTGATGAAAAAGTTTTAATGCCTATTAATGATGAATATAAGCTTCAAACTAAAATAGGCGCTGAATGGGAACAAGAGTTTACAAAGCAATACATCAAACTAAATAATTCAGGAGACGATCAAATTCAGTCTTTACGAAGAGAAAAAATTATCACAAATTTCAAAGAAAAGACAAGAGCAATTAGTGTTACTCAGGGCTCTTCTCGAATTGTCCGTGAATTTGACTTGTGGGATAAAGACACAGTACCAAATACTGAGCACAAATTGAATTTATGGATTCGTGATGGCTGGTTTGAAAATGAAACTAGTGTTGAGAATGAAATTCGGGCAGCTGGTAACAATGCACCTTTAGCCTATGCTTTTGTAAAGAAATTTAGAGACCCTGAATTGCGTACAGAGATAATTAAATTTATAGCCGCTGGTCTAGCAATTAATGCAATGGGACTGCCTTCAACTCCAGAGGGCGAACAGGCTAAAAAGAGTATGGAAACTCGCCAATCCCAGGCAAAGTCAGCTATCCAAGACTTAATTGAAAAGATTTGCGCTGAATCCATTGTTTTTCTCGCAGGTGGAAATAAGGTTCAATCTGGGAAATTGAAGGAAAATATTCAAGAGGCTCTGAATAGCATAGCTGATCGACAGTTCCCTGAATTCAATGGTAAAGCAGACTATCTCAATTGGGGACAAGCGCTAACAAAGGCATTAGCTGGAAACCCCGATGCTTTGAATGCCATCAACTATTCTGGTGATGTAGATAAGCACCCTGTTGCATCTGAAATCCTCCGCTTCATGGGTAATAGCTCTAAAACCGGAAAAGACATTCGTAATCAATTCATGAAATCCCCTTACGGTTGGCCACAGGATGCTATTGACACTTTGCTTATCATGCTTAAAAACATGCAGCATATTTCAACCAATGAAACGGATTTAAAGGTTGCTAAAATCAACCAGGCATCGTTTAAGAAAGAAGTTCACATTTTAAGTGCAAAGGATAAAATAGCAATTCGAAAATTGCTTCAAGATGCTGGTATTACTTGTCCTCCTAATCAGGAAATTTTCCCTTACTCCAATGATTATTTAGATAAACTAAAGACGCTTGCCGGACAAGTTGGAGGCGATGCTCCTAGACCCGAACCTATTAGCATTGATTTTATCAAGGAAATTGAAAATAAGGAAGGTAATGAAAGGCTGTTGGATATACTCCAGCAGAAGGATACCCTTCAAAGAAAATATACAGATTGGAATGCAAAGGCCAAATTGGTCAGTAATCGTGAGCCCAAATGGAATTTACTAGTGGATTTAATAAGCCATGCTCCGGATGAACCCGAAATCGATAAACTTAAAACAGAAGCTTCTGCCATTAAAGATAACCGGTTACTGCTTCAAGAGCCGGATTTGGTACAACCCATATTAACGGCTTTAGCCGATAAAGTATTAATTGTTCTGAATAATCGAAAAGAACAATACAACAGTCTGTATGATTCACTAATGAATAATTTACAGGCTAATCCATTTTTCTCAAAACTAACACCCGAACAAAAGCATAGTATTCTGGCCAAACACCAATTGCTTGTAAAGCCTGAAATAAAAATGCTGGATCCCAATGCCTTGCTCAATCAACTTAACAAAGCATCGCTCTACAATTGGGATACAAAGCTTGCAGCATTACCAGGTCAGTTTCAATCTGCTTTGGAAGGTGCTATTCTCTTGTCTGCGCCACAGGCTAAAACATATAGTCTTCCGAGAAAGACAATCAGTAGTCAAGTAGAATTAGATAATTATATCTCTGAGTTGAAAAGCGAATTGGAAAAACTATTAAATGAGTCAAGCTCAATCATTTTGAAATAATGGCAGTATTATCCACTCAACAACGAAACACGCTAGAATCCGCCGTAAAGCAAGCTAGAAAGGTTGCAGAACAAGGTGCTTACAATGCGCTGCATGCAATGGCTGTAGATCATTCTGAGCCCTTTGCGCACATGGATGCAGCCGAGCGTAGCGTGCGCAACAGTTTGCGCAGTAAAGCAAGGCTTTTGGGTGATGAGTTGAAAGCTAATAGTGAACAGGCTATCCATCACCTAAGCTATGAATTGGCCTATGAGACCTGGCATAAAATGCTCTTTGCCAAATTTCTGGAAGCTAACCACCTTTTGATGCATCCGGATGGTGTAGCTGTTACCATGGAAGACTGCGAAGAGTTAGGCAAAGAGGAAGGATATGCCGATAAGTGGGATGCAGCAGCCAATTATGCCAGCCGCATGTTACCTGCCATTTTTAGGGTGGAAGATCCATTGATTAAGGTGGGCTATGCCACAGACGATAGAATAAAACTGGAGAGCATAATTGAAGGATTGGAAAACTCCATCTTCACTGCTGATGATGCCTTGGGGTGGGTTTATCAGTTTTGGCAAAGTGAAGCCAAAGCTACTATCAACGCCAGCGGAGATAAAATTGATGGCGAAAAACTTCCTGCCGTTACACAGCTTTTTACAGAGCCTTATATGGTTCACTTTCTCATTGACAATACACTTGGAGCCTGGTGGGTAAGCCGTAACAAGGGAGTAAAACCTCCTGTGAAATTTGAATACCTGCGTTTGTTGGATGATGGGACACCGGCTGCAGGAAAGTTTGAGGGTTGGCCTGATAAAACAGCAGTGGTAACCTCCCTTGACCCCTGCATGGGCTCAGGACATTTTGTTGCTTCATTGTTTCCGGTTTTTGCAGCATTGCGGATGCACGAAGAAGGTTTAACCAAAGAACAAGCTACAGACAAAGTAATTGCCGAAAACCTGCACGGCTTGGAGCTGGATGCTAGATGTACGCAGATAGCTGCTTTTAACCTTGCTCTCACTGCTTGGAAGTTTTGCGGACATTACAAAGAACTCCCTGAGATGAATTTGGCTTGCAGCGGTATTGCTCCCAAAGGTAAAGTTGAAGATTGGATTAAGCTCGTAGGGAATATCAAAGACTCAGTAGAGAAAGCCCGGATGGAAAACGGCATGAAGATGTTGTATGAGCATTTTCAGTTAGCTCCGGAATTGGGTAGTCTTCTTGATCCTACCACCATAAAAGCCGATGCCTTTACTGCAAGTTTTGAAGAATTGCAACCTGTGCTAAAAAAAGCACTCCAAAATGAAGCCGATACCGAGCAATTGGAAAGAGGTGTAATTGCTGCTGGTATTGCCAAAGCTGGGCAGCTATTGACTAAGAAATATACTTTACAAATTACCAATGTACCGTATTTATCACGAGGGAAACAGGAAAATACAATTTTAAAGTTTGTGGATAAGAACTATACTGTTGCTAAAGGTAACTTGGCAACAGTGTTTTTATTGAAGATGCTAAAATCTAATACTAAAGGTGGAATTGTGGCCTGCGTTACTCTTCAAGATTGGCTTTTTCAATCTTCATATAAAAAGATGAGGCAGCAATTGCTTAAAGAACAAAATTGGTCAATTATAAGCAGAGTTGGAGCTAAAGGATTTCAGACACCTATGTTTGATTTTAATGTAATGCTTTTGAGCATACAAAATATTCCTCCCTTGGAAGCAAGTAAGATGCTCAGTATAGATATTGCCAATGGAACTGATGCTGCACAAAAAGACTACCTGATAAAAACTGTTGAGAATAAATTCCTTAACCAGCTAGACCAATATAAAGCACTTGACTCTGTAATAAAGACTGAAGAAGATGAATATGTAAATGGGAGACTATCTGATTATTGTTATTCTTCTCAGGGTATTGGCACGACTGATAATCCACAATTTTTACAAAACTTTTGGGAAAATGGTATTATCGAAGAAGGCTGGGTATTTTTTCAAACATCTGCAACTACATCACAACCAATAAGCGGATACAACACAATATTTTGTTGGGAGGGAGTTGACAAAAAATATTTCGAACATATTAAAAAACTAAAGGCAGTAAATAGAATTGGTGGTGGATGGCAAGCGGGAAGTATTGCTTGGGGGTTTAAGGGCTTTGGTGTAAACGTTACAAGTAAAAAATTAATCACTCTTTATTCAGGAGGTAAGTTTGATACTACAGTTGGTATTATTGTGGTTAAGGATGAGGATAAATTATTACCTATTTATACTTATTTAAATTCTCCAGAATACACAGATGATTTGTATAAAATTGACCAAAGTTTAAGTGTTACAGAAGGAACATTAATTAAAGTGCCTTTTGATTTAGAACACTGGAATAAGATAGCATGCGAGAAATACCCCAATGGGTTACCAAAACCATACAGCGATGACCCTATACAATGGCTGTTCCATGGGCATCCTATTAAAACAGACAAACCATTACAAGTTGCATTAGCAAGAGTGTTGGGATATCGCTGGCCGGCTGAATCTGATACTCAAATGGAACTGGCAAAAGAAGCCAGAATGCTAATTGAAGCTGTAAAAGCCTTTGATCATTTGAGCGATGAAGATGGTATTTTTTGCATTCCCTCTGTAAATGCAGAGCAAGGCGGTGCTGAGCGCTTACGAGACTATCTGCAAGAAGTATTCAAGGAGGATTGGAACAGTCAAACTATTATTCAGCTGTTACAAAAAGAAGGTGCTAATGTTACCAATTTAGAAGCCTGGCTACGCGATGAGTTTTTTGTGCAGCATTGCAAGGTGTTTCAAAACCGACCTTTCATTTGGCAAATTTGGGATGGGCGCAAAGATGGCTTTTCTGTTTTGGCAAACTATCATAAACTTACCAAAGACAACCTCTCTAAGCTAATATTTACATACCTAGGCGATTGGATTCGCATGTGTGAATCCAAAAAGAAAGCCGGAGAAAGCGGAGCTGAAGGTTTGTTAAGTGCCGCACTCAAGCTTAAGGAGAAGCTGGAAGCTATTCTCGAAGGAGAAGCTCCTTACGACATTTTTGTCCGCTGGAAATCGTTGGAACAACAGCCTATCGGCTGGGAGCCCGATTTGAATGATGGCGTGCGGTTGAACATTCGTCCTTTCATAGAAGCAGATGTACTGCGCAAGAAACCCAATATCAAATGGGGTGTGGATAGAGGAAAAAATCCTCCCGGCAGTCCTTGGGGAGAAATACGAGATAACGACAAGCACTTGAGTTTGGATGAAAAGCGAATGGCAAAGGATAAATTAGTAAAAAATAAAATTGAATCTGTTTCTTAATAATGGCAGTATTATCCACCCAACAACGAAACACGCTAGAATCCGCAGTAAAGCAAGCCAGAAAGGTTGCTGAGCAAGGCGCTTACAATGCGTTACATGCAATGGCGGTTGATCATGCTGAGCCCTTTGCGCACATGGATGCAACCGAGCGCAGCCTGCGCAACAGCTTGCGTAGTAAAGCAAGGCTCTTGGGTGATGAGTTGAAAGCAAATAGTGAACAAGCCATCCACCATTTGAGCTATGAATTGGCCTATGAGACCTGGCACAAAATGCTCTTTGCTAAATTTTTGGAAGCCAACCATCTTTTGATGCACCCGGATGGTGTAGCTGTTACCATGGAAGACTGCGAAGAGTTGGGCAAAGAGGAAGGATATGCCGATAAGTGGGATGCAGCAGCTAATTATGCCAGCCGCATGCTACCGGCTATTTTTAGGGTAGATGATCCTTTAATGAAGGTTGGTTATGCCACAGACGATCGCATAAAACTGGAGAGCATCATTGAAGGATTGGAAAACTCCATCTTCACTGCCGATGATGCACTGGGTTGGGTGTACCAATTTTGGCAAAGTGAAGCCAAGGCGACTATAAATGCCAGCGGAGATAAGATTGATGGAGAAAAACTCCCTGCCGTTACGCAGCTCTTTACAGAACCTTACATGGTTCATTTTCTGATAGACAATACCCTGGGTGCCTGGTGGGTAAGCCGCAACCCCGGAGTAAAACCTCCGGTGAAATTTGAATACCTCCGTTTGTTGGAAGATGGCACACCCGCAGCAGGAAAATTTGAGGGCTGGCCTAACCGCACCGTTGAAGTAACCTCCTTGGATCCCTGCATGGGCTCCGGGCACTTTGTAGCTTCGCTTTTTCCGGTGTTTGCCGCCTTACACATGCACGAAGAAGGTTTAACCAAGGAACAAGCCACCGACAAAGTAATTGCTGAAAACCTGCACGGCCTTGAATTGGATGCAAGATGTACGCAAATAGCCGCTTTCAATTTAGCCTTAACTGCCTGGAAGTTCTGTGGGCATTACAAAGAACTGCCCGAAATGAATTTGGCTTGCAGTGGCATTGCTCCCAAAGGTAAATTAGAAGATTGGATAAAATTGGTTGGTAAAGTTGATAGAGCTGATGACAAACTTCGTTTGGACAACGGTATGAAAATGTTGTACGAACATTTTCAATTAGCACCCGAACTGGGCAGTTTGCTTGACCCTATTAATATAAAAGCGGATGCATTTACTGCAAGTTTTCAAGAACTCCAACCTGTTCTAAAAAGAGCGTTAGAAAATGAGGTAGATACAGAACAATTAGAAAGAGGCGTAATTGCTGCCGGAATTGCCAAAGCAGGCAAACTATTGGTTAATGACTATTGGTTGATAATAACCAATCCACCTTTTTTGGGAAAGGGCAAATATTCCGATTTCTTTAATAGGTATGCTGATCTAAAATACAAATTGAGTAACAAAAATTTAGCAACAATATTTGTAGAGAGGCTTAGTGAACTTCAAAAAGCAAATGGAACAGTTACCGTAATAATGCCACAAGACTGGATGTACTCTCCTTCCCCTGCATACAAAGCCTTTAGAAAAAACGTTATTGCTAATAAGAAAATAGATTTCATTATTAATCTTGGTGCTGGTGCTTTTGAAGAAATAACAGGTGAAGTTGTCAAAGTGATTTGTACAGCTTTAACAAAGAAAAGTCCTAAGCCTGGCGCATGTTTTTTTTATATTGATTTGTCAGAAATTAAAAAAACTACAGATAAGGCTTGTTCTCTTTCAATCCTTCCGCTTTCTAAATCTGAACAACTTAAACATTTAAGTAATCCTGACTCTCGAATTATTCTGCAAGTTGTTTCGCCCTTTCCATTATTGGAAGTCATTGCCGATGGAGTTCATGGATTGGGCACTAAAGACGCTTTTCATTTTATAAATTATTTCTGGGAAATTGCTTCAAATGGGGACAAATGGGAGTTTATGCAATCTTCTTCTGATAACAGTAAAATGTATAGCGGTAATCAAAAAATAGTTTTGTGGGAAAAAGGAAATGGACTATTACATGAAAGAGCGAGCAAGGGTTTAGCTGTCTTAGCTGGTACGATGGCTCATAATAAACCCGGAATTTTAATTTCCCAAGTTGGTAATTTAAAACCTTGTATTTATCTAGGTAAATTATTTGAAAAAAGTGCTGCGGTTATTTCAATATCAGAAGAATCTCTTTTACCCGCAATTTGGTGTTTTACGAATAGTAAAGAATATGTCAACTCAGTCAAAGCAATTGATAAAAAAATTGCAGTAACAAACAAAACTTTAGTCAAAGTACCCTTTGATTTAGACTACTGGAAGAAAGTTGCTCAAGAAAAATATCCTAATGGTTTACCACAGCCATATAGTGATGACCCCACCCAATCGTTATTTCACGGACATCCTAACAAAGCGGAAAATCCTTTACAAGTTGCCTTAGCCAGAGTATTGGGCTACCGCTGGCCTGCGGAGAGTGATTCAGAAATGGAACTGGCAGAAGAAGCCAGAGGGCGCATTGAAGCTGTAAAAGCCTTTGATCATTTGAGCGATGAAGATGGCATTTTTTGCATTCCTTCCGTAAATGCTGAGCAAGGCGGAGCTGAGCGCTTAAGAGACTATCTGCAAGAAATATTCAAGGGGCATTGGAACAGTCAAACGATTCATCAGCTGCTACAAAAGGAAGGAGCAACTGCTACCAACTTGGAAGCCTGGCTGCGGGATGAATTTTTTGTACAGCATTGCAAGGTGTTTCAAAATCGTCCATTCATTTGGCAAATCTGGGATGGGCGCAAAGATGGTTTTTCGGTGTTGGTCAACTACCACAAACTCACCAAAGACAATCTATCTAAACTGATATACACCTACCTGGGCGATTGGATTCGCATGTGCGAAGCCAAAAAGAAAGCCGGTGAAAGCGGTGCTGAAGGATTACTAAGCGCAGCACTCAAGCTCAAAGAAAAACTAGAAGCCATCCTCGAAGGCGAAGCTCCTTACGACATTTTTGTTCGTTGGAAATCATTGGAGCAGCAGCCTATCGGCTGGGAGCCCGATTTGAATGATGGTGTAAGACTAAACATCCGTCCTTTCATAGAAGCCGATGTACTCCGCAAGAAGCCAAATATTAAATGGGGCGTTGATAGAGGAAAGAATACTCCCGGCAGTCCTTGGGGAGAAATAAGAGATAACGACAAGCACTTGAGCCTGGAAGAAAAACGGGCAACAAGAGAAAAAGCAAAGAAATAAACATGGCGAGTAGTATTTATGATAAAGTAGTTCAAGCATTAAAGCAAGCTGAAAACCATAACAGTCAGGTTATGGTAAGGCCTGAAGTCATTCTCTGGCCTGATCCAGAGAATCAATGGAATGATGTAATTGGCGTATTACAACAAGAAATGCCACAATTGCTCATTTACGGCAGTTATGATGCCGATAAAAAGCAAGGCCCTGCTATCTGGTTAAAGTGCATGATTGCTCGCGCACTGCCTGAAGCGAATTGGGATGCTACGAAAATACCTTTCATCTATCTACCTGGTGTATCAAAGGCAGATTTAAGGAATGTAGAAAATGCAGTATTCAATTTCCAACCATTGTTAGAATACCAGTATACTGGAGCGCTGTTTATCCAGGAAAATGGAAGAGAATGGAGCATTTTGGCCTTCGTAGAAAATCCTATCAACGGCTTGGGCATTAAAGTAGCAAAAGACAATGCAACACGAGATGCACTGAAAAAGACGCTGCCTTCCATTTTTCAAGATCGCGAAGTACTGGCCAACAAAACCATTATTGATGCTGATTATTTAAACAATCAACTCTTCCCGGACATCATACCTACTATCCTGAAATGGATGTGCAAAGGTGATGGCTTGTTGCGCGGAATGGATAACGGCAAACAGGATGTTTTTGTCAACCTATGTAAATCGCAATATGAATTTGAACCCGATCACAAGAATATAAAGTCCATAGCAGAAAAACTAGGCAGTCAAAAAAACTCTTGGAAATTAGTATGGCAGATGTATGCTGCTGCTCCACAAAAATATCCTGAGCTAGAAGAATTGCTTCGATTAGCAAAACCTGCCGATCTGGGATCGGGTATGTTTGCTTTACCTGAAGAGAGTTGGCCACAGTTGAATGAGGAGAAGGAAGAAGCCTTGGCGCAGGCGCTTGCAAAAGCAGCCAAGTTGGATGCCGGTAAGGCATTAACAACGCTGAATGAGTTGGAGAAGGAACACAGCGTTAGAAGAAATTGGGTTTGGTTTGAATTAGGAAAATCTCCTTTAGCAAATGCCTTACAGTATTTGATTGAGGTGGCAGCAAAAACACAAGAAGCCTATTCAACAGTTTCAATTGATGCTATTAGGGATTACTACACCAACCATGGCTACAGGATTGATCAGAATATGCGAAAGGCACTGACTGTGGTGAAGCTGGAAAAAGACAAATCACTTGTAAGAGCAATCATCCAATTGTTTTATCAGCCATGGTTAGAAAATATTACCAATAAGTTTCAAAAATTGGTTTCTCAGGATGCTTGCATTTTCACGGAACAAACGGCTAAACCGGAATCGGAAAGTTTTGTGCTGTTTGTAGATGCGTTCAGGTACGAGTTGGCGGAAGAATTCAAGCACAGGCTTGAAAAACAAAAGTTCAAAATCTCACTTAACACAGGCTGGTCAGCTGTTCCTTCTTTAACACCAACAGCAAAGCCAAATGTATCTCCTATTGCCACGGCAGTATCAATGCAAAGTGAAATAACAGAGTTTCGTCCTCAATTAAGTAATGGGAAAGATTTACAAACCCAGGTGTTTAGAGATGCACTAAAGGTTGCGGAATATAAATTAGTAACATCAGCAGGTGATATTCAGGCAGAAGGAAAATACTGGCAGGAAATAGGCGACATCGATACAAAAGGCCATGAAGAGCAATCAGACATGGTTAAGCGAATTGATGAACTTTTTGATCAAGTTCAAGAGGCGCTGGATGTAGCATTTGAGAAAGGTATCAAGCAAGTCAAGATTGTTACCGATCACGGTTGGCTTTTGCTGCCGGGAGGTTTACCGAAGACACCTTTGAATGCTGGCTTAACTGAGACACGATGGGGACGATGCGCATTGATTAAGGAAGGAGCATCCACGAATTTGTTGCATCTACCATGGAGATGGAATCCTTCCATTTTTATTGCTTATGCGCCCGGCATTTCGTTTTTTAAAGCCAATGAAGAATATGCTCATGGTGGAATTTCAGTTCATGAATGCTTAGTACCCACTTTGATCATAGAGAACTTGAATTCGCAGAAGATTGTCTCAGAGGTTAAGGTTGTAAAATGGGTCAATTTAAAATGTACCATTACTACAAGCGATGTGCCCGATGGTTTCCTTGTCGATATCAGGACTAAGTATAATGATTCAAAAACATCTGTACTAGATAGAGTCAGTAAAGACAAAAAAATATCTGGCAATACAATTACTCTTATGGTAGATGATAGCTACGAATATCAATCGGCCACTATTGTATTGATGGATGAAAATGAACGAATTCTAGACAAAAAACCAACTACCATAGGTGGTTAAAAAATATAAATATGGGATTAGATAAAATTGACCAGATAGCAGCCAAAGCCTTTGAGGGCTATTTTGTAAGAAAGGATTTGTTAGAGCAATTCCGCAAAACCTATCCTGTTCCAACCTATGTGATTGAATTCCTTTTGGGAAGGTATTGCGCTACCACAAATGAAACCGAAATTCAGGAAGGTCTTGAGATTGTGAAAAGGCAGCTTCAAGACCGCACTGTAAGGCCAGGCGAAGAAGAATACTTTAAGTCAAAAGCAAGGGAAAAAGGCTCAATTAAATTGATTGATATTATTACTGCTCGACTTGATGCAAATTCAGATAGTTATTTAGCGACTTTACCTAGTTTGCAATTAAACAAAGTTCGAATTTCACCTGAGATGGTAAGCTCAAATGATAGAATGCTTACTGGTGGTTTTTTTGCAGAAATTGAGCTAGAATATGATGCAGCCATAGCCCAGGAAAATAATGGGCGTCCATTTGGTATTTCGAATATCCGTCCCATCCAATTATCACAACGTAATGTTCTTGATGTTTTATACAAAGGCAGAGAAAGTTTTACGCTTGACGAGTGGAAAGATTTTCTGATTCGCAGCGTTGGAATGGAGCCTTCAACGATGTCTGAAAAAGCTAAACATGTGCTGCTTGTTCGGATGATTCCATTCGTGGAACGCAATTACAATTTAGTGGAACTGGGCCCGAGAGGAACAGGTAAATCACACTTGTACCAGCAGATATCTCCATATTCTCACTTAGTTTCTGGAGGCAAAGCCACAGTGGCCAAAATGTTTGTAAACATGGGAAGTGGCGAAAGAGGTCTAGTTTGTAAATACGATGTAGTTTGTTTCGATGAAGTATCCGGTATTTCATTCGACCAGAAAGATGGTGTAAACATCATGAAAGGATATATGGAGAGCGGTGAATTCAGCCGCGGCAAGGAGCCTATTCGTGCAGATGGTGGAATTGCTATGGTTGGAAACTTTGATGTTGATGTGGAGCACCAACAAAGAGTTAGTCATTTGTTTGGCCCTATGCCTAAAGAAATGCGTGACGATACAGCATTTATGGATCGTATTCATGCTTTTGTTCCAGGATGGGATTTCCCAAAATTGAATAAAACCTACTTCACACAGCACTTTGGATTAGTAAGTGATTTCCTTGCTGAATGTTGGACAAGATTAAGAGATACAAGTCGCTTGTCGACAGTATTGCCAAGTATAGATTATGGAGGTGCTTTAAGTGGTCGAGACACAACCGCTGTTAACAAAACTCTCAATGGCTTATTGAAACTAATGCAACCCAACCCTGAAGTTCCTGTATCAGATGAGCTTCTTGAATGGGCGGTAAAAATTTCACTGGAATATAGAAGAAGGGTAAAAGAGCAACAAAAGAGAGTTGGCTCAGCAGAGTTTAGAAATACTCATTTCAGTTATCGTATTGGAGAAAATGGAGTTGAAACCTTTGTGACAACACCGGAAATACATAGTGAAAACACAATTGGAGAGGATCCTATGCCCCCTGGTCAAATATGGACAATGAATATGGGTGGAAATCAGGAGGAAACCACAGGCCTTTACAAAATTGAGATAAATTCCGGCCCTGGTTCAGGAGTTAAAATTTTGAATAAGCCTGCCCCACCTGCATTTCAGGAAAGTGTTCGCTATGCAGAGCAAAATTTATATAGCAAGTCAAAAGAGTTGATTGGTGACCGTGACCCTCGATCACATGAGTTTTCTGTTCAGCTGAGGGCATTTGATGCTTCAAAAAGTGGGAATGGAATGGGAATGTCAGTTTTAATAGGTTTATGCAGCTCAATATTGGAAAAGAGTATTAAAGGAGGTTTGGTAATTGTTGGACAACTCAATCTAGGCGGTTCGCTTGATACGGTTTATAATGCGGTTAATCTTGCTGAGCTGGCTGTTGAAAAGGGCGCTACAACTTTGTTAATTCCATTGAATGCCAGAAAACAATTGAACGATCTGTCAGATGATATGATTACCAAAATAAACATCCAATATTATACCGACCTCAAAGATTGTTTGATAAAAGCTTTAATAGATTAAATATGGCTCAAAAATTAGGAAGATTAGAAAAGATAGACTTACGAACCTTTTGGAAAAAGGAATCAACAGATTTTACTCCTTGGTTAGCCAAGGATGAAAACATACAAATGCTCAGTGAAGTGATAGGGATAGAATTAGAGGTGCAAAGCCAAGAAGAAAGTGTTGGCCCTTTCAGTGCTGATATTTTATGCAAGGATACAATTAATGATCATTTTGTTCTCATCGAAAATCAATTGGAACGAACTGATCATACTCATCTTGGGCAGCTGATGACCTACGCAGCCGGCTTGGATGCGGTCACAATAATATGGATAGCGCAAAAATTTACTGAAGAACATCGTGCAGCCTTAGATTGGCTTAATAGAATTACTGACGAAACATTTACTTTTTTTGGAATTGAAATTGAACTTTATAGAATTGGCAATTCAGATCCAGCGCCGATGTTCAATGTTGTGTCAAAACCAAATGATTGGACAAAGCAGGTAAAGAAATCAGCATCAAATCAAAATATAACTGATACAAAATTGTTGCAGCAAGAATACTGGCAAGGATTAAAGGATTTTATGGAGAGCAACAAAAGCTTTGTTAGAATGCAAAGTGCTTCTCCTCAGCACTGGACCAATGTAGCAATAGGTAGAAGTTATTTTCATTTATCTGCTACAGTGAATTCTCGTGACAATTCCTTAAATATTTGGTTAAATATTCAAGGCGATAATGCAAAAGAACAATACGAAAAATTGAAAACGTTAGCTTATGATAATTCTATAATTGAAATTTCAAAAGATTTAGTTTGGGACAAGATGGATGGAAGAAAAATGAGTGCTGTAATGTTAAAATCTTCCGGTGATTTCACAAATAAGAATGAATGGGGTAATCAATTTCAGTGGTATAGAGAGTATTTAGAAAAGTTCACAAAGTTCTTTAAGCCAATTATCATGAAATTGTAAAAAAAATTCGGTTTCTGCATACCGTCTCTTACGAAGCGAATCGCTGCACGGACATCAGTTAAGCGTATTACTCTAAATTTTCTTTTTGATTTAAAGATTCTTCTTTATAATCCTGTCTATGTATCGGGTGAACTCTTTTGAGCCTGCTACTTTGACATCTTCCGGGAGCCCGAGTACAAATCTACCGGGAGCCTGAAAGCTCTGAACTTTTGCCTTGAAGGAATACCTTTCGGTATTGGGTATATGCTTTACATAGGGTATGCTCATGGGGAATTCCTCCTTTAATACCAGACAGGCCCTCAGATTCATTTCGATTTCAATTTCCTTGTTCATGGCCTTTCCCTGGAAGCCAAAAATGTCTGGCCGGTAGAATTCATGCTGGGGTTCGTACTTAATGGGGGTTTCAAGGACTTCCACCGATCCGATGCGCTCAATATTGAAATACTTGTTCTGCTTGGATTTGACCTCAAATGCTGAAATCGCTTCGTAATTTTCTGTAAAGCACATAGGCTCCACTAAGCGGTCGCTCACGGTTAGGCTGTTGGCAGAGGTATAATCGCGAAGCATTACCTGGCGGCTCTCCATGATGGCCACCGACAAGGCCTCCACGATTTGACCCAAATGGGCTTGGAACATCAGGTTGGCGCTTACCTGAACCTGCAAGGATTGTTTGATTTTGGATAGGACGCTATGGGCGAGCTTATTTTGTTTGCCACTGGTCTTGATGAGTTTTTCGACATAATCCGCCTCCTGAGGGCTAAATGGCATGATATCGGTATTTCCTTGAGATATGATGGACCAACGATTACCGTGGTCACGCTCCAGGGTGAAGCCCAATTCTTTGAGTAAATCCATGTACCGATACACCGTACGTTCCGAAGTATCCAGATACTGCATCATGCTCGTAACGGATTTGGAGGGTTTGGCCCTAAGGAAATTGACCAGTTGAAAAACGCGGTACATTCTGAATTGGTTGAACATATTGAATAATTGTTTGACAAGTTAAGTCAAAATTTAGCATGCATAAAATTTTGACCGTATATGACAACTTTTAAGGTTAATGTTGCATGTAAACCAAAAATAACTAACTGATTACATCAACTATTACTATTTATGAAAAATCAAAATAAAACATGCTATTTCTTAAAAGCACTCACACTGTTTGTACTGGTAAATATTTTCAGTTTACACTGCCTTAATGCTCAATCACCTTCCATTATCTTCCAGTCTGATACGATTTTGGTTGGCTCTGTTGCTCAAGCAAAAGTCAATTACAATTTTACCTATGGAGTAAATACCAACGTAAGTGTTGATATTTTCTGGTTTGTTCCTGATTCAGTTCGAGCAACCAAGGTGTTTCAGAAAGAACTAAAATCGGTTGTCCGCAAGGAGGTAAGAAATCGCTTTAAAGGCGTCAACGGATACATCTTTGTTTCCAATTATGACATTGATTCCAGCAAGTCAAATATCAATTTAGCTGGTTTAACAGGATCCGTTTTGGATTCAGGGATTTTATCTCGTTCACCAGTCCTTGGTTTTAAAAATGGCCTTAAACCGGGTATGCAGTCAAAGAATTCATCTGGCGATTATTTAGTCAGGGCAGGTAAATCCTACAATACGGCCATTGGAGCTTCAATTTTTTCTGCTGTTTTTTCTGCTGTTTTTTTTGCCAATTATCTTCCAACGGCTGCTTATTTTGTTCTTGGATTAGGGACCTCGATGGCCATAATTTCAAACATTACAGGAAATAACAACCTGATTGAAGCTGGCAAATCCATGAATCAACCCAAAAAACCATAGTTATAAAATTGTTTAGAAATTTCAATTCTTACCCATGAAAATTTTTCTTGTATTTGTATTTCTGTTTTTTCAGCTGTGCTCTACCGTAGCCTTTTCCCAAACAAATTCCAGCTTCACGGATACAGCTAAAATCTATTTGGAACAACCTTTTTTATACGTTGATGGAAAGCCCGTTTCAATAATAAGAAGTCAGATTGATTCACTTACATTGATAAATCAATTAAGGAATTTTGATGATGTTCGTCGTCTTCGTATGGACTTGGACTTTGTATCGAGGAGGACATCCACAGCCGGAGGTTTATTATCGGTTGCCTTTCTAATGACGGCAGGTAACTTGCTGTATCTCAATTTTGCGAAAGACGACTATAATCCAAATATCGGAAAAATCCTTTCAATAGGTTCAATTACTTTCGGGCTAACAGGATGCATGACGCTTGCTTCAAGTCGTTGGTGGAGCCATCCACGTTACAAGCCTTATTTGCAGGGCAAGAATTATATCTATTGAAATTTATCCGTTTTGGATTTTCATCCTCCCACCGGCGTTGAAGCGGCCGGTCGATGAAGCTTGTCCTTTTTCAACTTGGATGATGACATCCACTTCGTGGGCATGGGAATTAACGCCTTTGAATTTCCCTTCCTTGGTGGTGTGGTAGATAAACACAAAGGAGGTATCCGGGTATTGACGCTGTAATTTCTCGAGGTCTTCGACATCCATCGCGGCTTTCGATACGCTATCGATGAATACGAAGTCGTAATCAGAGAGATTCTCAGGGACTCGTTCGGTGATAAACAGATTGGGATGATGCGCTCCGATGCGTTCAATTTTCTCTTTGAGGGTATATCCAAAGCCTTCTTCAACGGCACAGTAAAGAACCCTGCCGTGATGTTCTGCAAGATGCCGGGCAAAATCCAGACAGAGGGTTGACTTGCCGCTCTTGGGTAATCCATAGACCATGGCGGTAAATCCTACACTGGGATCGCCAATCAGTTCCGCGTACTTGCCTTGCAGACCGATGGTCTTAAAATCCATGCGGAGTAGTTCTCCGGAGCCTACCACCAGGTCGTTTTCGAGGTCATCACTTCCGTTGAGACTTTTTTTTTGACCGAACAGGTCCTCGCCCAACAATCCCATCAAGCCATTCAATTGAGCCTTGTTGATGCTTAGGTAGGGTGCATCGCTGTCCAGGTAGGTTTTGATGGTTACAAAGGCCTCGTTCAGCTTTTCAGCGTAAGGGTCGGCTTTGGTGATGCGACCACTTTGCACGGCCTTTTTCATGCGTTCATAGAGCTTCTGAGCACGGTCCTTGATATCCTTCTTTCCGTTGAGGGCCACATAGGCTTTTAGGATGGTGATGGACAGCATACCTTCCTGGCTGTTCGCGATTTCGAGGTATCGCTTCAGGTTTTTTGAATCGATTTTGACCTCCACCATTTGGTCCATTTTCTCGTAGCACTTGATCAGCTGATTCTGCATGAGCTCAATTTCCTTGGCGTAAGGTGAATCCTTTCGTATTCGTCGCTCCAGGATGGCCTTCTGGAGTCCATGCAAGAGATTGAGGATCTGTTCCTGGCTTTTGACCTTTCCGTGCATGGCCGCATAACGACGGATGAATTGAACATCGGTGTCCACATGCTCAACCGGGGTGGTCTCGTAGGTATCCTCTGCAGGGGGCACCTTGGGCTTAGGTGCCGGACCTTGAGGTTTATCGCCTTGGGACGGTCGGGCTGCTTGTTTGCTGATGGCCCGCTGGGGCAGGGACTTGGTTTGGGAGGGAAGGTTCTTAGGGCTTTGCGAAGGGGCAGCTTGCGAAGGCAAGGAAGCCTTATTCTTTTCCAGGTAGTCGTTTAATTTCTGGAAGTAGGCTTCCACCACGCGCTGGATGTTGGCGTTGCTGTGGTAGGCTGACCAGTTGTTCTGGGAGGCTCCTTCGACGAGCTGATGGCCTTTGCTGAGTGCTGCGGGAACTTGTTCCCAGTCGATGTTCTCGACTTGGTTGAAATAGTTTTGGATGGTGAGCATACGGTTAGTCGTTTAAAAGTTCTAATTCCAATTCCAGAGCCAGTGCTTCCAGCTCCAATTCGTTTAGGTTTTTGGAGGCCGAGCCCTGGGGGACAGAGGGCACATTGCGGTATTCCAACAGGTAGTTCAGTCGCTCGAACTCCTGTGCTCGGCTTTGGGCCGAACGGCCTTCCACCTGGAGCGCTGATTTCTTTTTTTCGATTTCAGCTCTCAGCTGGGCCCATTTGGGAGAGTTTTGTTCGCCACGGAAGGTTTCCGCTTCCGCTTGGAGGGCGGTCTTGTCGGCTTGGTATTGAGCCTGTACGGGGGTCAGGTCGCTTGTCAGCGAATAGCCTTTGGGCTTGAGAATGGTGCGCTCGGTTCTGCGGACCTTGCTCACGTACTCTTTGAAATAATTCAGGTAGTATCGGTTGGCAAAGTACACGCCGAGTACCGAGTAACTGCTCTCGATTTTGCGACCCATCGCCAGGATGTCTTTGTCTTGCTGATCGCTGGATTGCAGGAGGGCTTCGATTTCCTCTTTGAGTTCCTTGCCTTTCTTGACTTGTTTGTTGGGGATTTCACCTTCCTCGGTCACCTGTGGTTTTTCCTGAAAAAAGGATGCGTTCAACAGGGAAGTGTGAAAGGCTCGGATGGCCTCGAAACTTTTTTGACGGTAGACCTGGG
>Ga0114972_10000839_pt1 | contig 23200 bp, 19 predicted proteins | sample M_140807_EF_Meta_FD_87354 | JGI IMG/M metagenome (GOLD analysis project Ga0114972, IMG submission 87354) | Freshwater microbial communities from Lake Montjoie, Canada to study carbon cycling - M_140807_EF_MetaG | ecosystem: Environmental > Aquatic > Freshwater > Lake | place: Lake Montjoie...
GCGAGGACATCCTGGCCTTTGAGAATTTCGCCGGTGCTCCAACAGGCGTCACGCTGAAAACAAAAGACAAGAGCGGGGGTTTTTCGCTGGTCGCCTTCCCCTTTGGCCATCCATTCCATGTGGTCCTGGAGGAACTCATCGGCTACATAGTGGAAGCTCAAAGGAACTTTTCGTTCACGACCTTCGACCAATTCTAGCTTGCGATTATGACAACGGCTTAGCCAATTGAGGAATTCCCCCGCATTACCAACTGTCGCCGACAAAAGCATAAGTCGCACGGTGGGCGGGAGTAGAGCCAGCGAAAGCTCCCAAACAATTCCCCGTTCCTGGTCCGCGAAGTTGTGGAATTCATCCATTACCACACCATGGACATCACCCATGGGAAAGGCGGAGGGGTGTAGGAGACGATTCAGAAGGATTTCGGCGACGACAACCAGGATGGGGGCCTTGGGATTGATCGATCGATTGCCTGTAACAAGTCCAACCGATTCGGGGCCGTAGCCCCAACGGGCGACAGTAGCGCGCAGTTCCTCAAGTTTTTGATCGGTCAGAGCAATAAGGGGTGTCGTGTAGTAAAGCGATTTGCCAAGTTTGAGCGCTTCATAGATGGCGGATTCGGCGATGAGGGTTTTTCCCGTGCCTGTAGGTGCGCAGACAAGGACTCCCTGGTCGGTCGAATACCATCCGAGAATGGCCTCCTCTTGAACGGGATATGGTGTAAAAGGGAGTTTGCCCAGGAACTCGAAGGCGAGTTCCTCGCGGGTGGGGAAAGGTGTTTGATCAGCAGGTTGTGATGCGGTACTCATTGGGTAACGATAGGAATCCACGGGGAAAATGGGATTGACTGCGAATACTAGTGTGCTAGAATTGTGGTACACGGAGGATTGCGAATGGCACTTAACCTTAGTCCCGATTCACGGGTGCCCATCTTTGAACAGATAGAGCGCTACTGGATTTACCGCATAGCGGCGGGCGATCCAGCCACAGGCGAGCGAATTCCCAGTGTGCGGGACATGGCCCAACGCATTTTGGTTCACCCAAATACGATCGTTCATGCCTACGGCGAGTTGGAACGGGCCGGGATTATTGTGGCCCGTCGTGGAATCGGCATGGAGGTTACCGCGGATGCTCCCCGGATTTGCAAGGAAAAACGGGAAAGCCTTCTAGGCGATCGGGTGCGCGAATTGTTTGTAGAAGCGGAACAGGCGGGGATGAGCCGGGCCGATCTGGTGCGGTTGGTCAGGGAAATCATGAACCAAATGGGAGCGGAATAAGTCATGTCCAATGCCATCGAAATTACAAACCTTCGCAAATCGTATAAGGGTAAGTTGGCCCTTGATTCGGTTGACCTTGCCGTTCCCGCTGGTTCGGTCTGCGCGCTATTAGGCGCTAATGGGGCGGGGAAATCCACCCTGATGAAAATCCTTGCCGGTTTGCAGCAAGCCGATTCGGGATCGGCCTCACTTTTGGGCCTGGACCCCTGGAAAGGAGCGAGTGAACTTCGCTTGCAGGTTGCTTATGTTGCCGAAAAGCCAAAATTCTACGACTGGATGACTGTGGCCAACACGGGTTGGTTCGCTTCGGGTTTTTATCCACCAGGATTTGAGGCGAATTTTCAGAAGGTTTGCCAACGACTTAAACTCGATTCCTCCGTAAAGCTGTCCGCCTTGTCCAAGGGTGGATACGCCAAGGTTGCCTTGGCCCTTGCCTTGGCCATGGATCCGAAGGTGCTTTTGCTTGATGAGCCGACAAGTGGACTGGACTTGTTCACTCGGCGAGATTTCCTTTCCGGGATGGTGGATTTGGCAGGAGAGGGAAAGACGGTTCTGATCAGCAGCCACAATCTTGCCGAGGTCGAAAGGGTTGCGAGTCAGATTGTGTTCATAGAGGGTGGCCGGGTGATTTTGAATCAGTCTATGGACGATCTGAAAAGACGGTTGGTCCGACTCAGGCAGCGTGGAGAGCCTGCTTTTAATATTTCCTCTGTTGGGAAAATCCTCCGTCAGGGAAAAGATGGCCCCTGGTCGGAATGGATCGTGCTTCGTCATGAAACCGCCGAAATCAACGCGGACCACGGGTTTGAACCGATTGGTTTGGAAGAGATGTACGAGGTGCTTTTGGGTGCCCAAGAGGAGGCGGTAGTATGATCCGTTCACTTCTTTGGAAGGACACCCGTGAGCATCTCCCCACATTGCTAACGCTATGTGTTGGCGGAATCGGGCTGATGATCGGTGTCGGGGCCCTGATGGGTTTTGAACCCGGCAATACGCCGATGCGCACAGGCCAGGCGACGGGAATGTGCATTCTCCTTTTGGCACCCGGAATTGCCCTTTTGTTGGGGTCGCTTTTTTTCGGTTCGGACAAGGAAAATGGGGTATCGGCCTGGTTGGATTCGCTTCCCGAGCCTTTCTGGAAAATCTGGTTGGCAAGAAATGTTTTTGCAATGCTCTCCCAATTGGCCCTTGTGGGGGCGTGGGGTGTTTTTTGGCTTTTGCTCTATGCACCAAAGGAAAACCTGGTTGAACCGGTAACTGTGGTCTTCCTTCTGGTTGTCAGTTTGATGGGAACGGGGTGGGGCCAATGGGGAGTACACCGTTCGCGGACGGTTTTTGGAGGATTTGGTAACGGTCTTTTGGGATTGATCGCGGCGGGCCTTTCGATCCTTGTAATGGATATGTTCCTTGCATTCCTCGTGGACATGCTTGCCAAAACATTCCGGGCCGAGCGAGCCCTTTCCGTTGCCATGGGTAACTTTTATTTGATTTCCGGTTTGGCAGTGTCCATTGCCTTGCCTTTGTTTTGGGTTTTTATTGAGATTTCCCGTCAATTTGGGATTCCTAAAGTCACACAAAATTCCATTGTAAAAGCTGCCCTAAGGCTCTTTTGGCTTTCGGGACAGGCACAGTCGCGTCCTTTACTGATCATGACCGCAATTGGTCTTGTTCTTGGATTTATGCTCCCGGAATCATTTCTGGTTTGGCCCATTTGGAGTCTTTCCATTGGGGTGGTTAGCGGGCTTTGTGTCTTGGCAAAGGATCAAAACGGCCCCGGCCAGCTACATGGATCGATGAGAGCCTTTCGGCCATTTCTTTTGGATCTTCGGGCGATTCCAGCTTTCCTACTGGGTTTGGTTGTGAATATTGTCCCCATTTTGCCATTGGGTATTGCCGCAACATACAGGGGGATTATTTATCAAGGGCCGGATCAACAAGTTCTTGAGATATTTTGGCCAGGAATTGGTCAGTACATTCCAGTTGCCTCTTATATTTGCCTTTGGTTTTGCGCAGGCTTTGGAACCGCCCTTTGGTGCAGTTTTTTCCTGGAAAATTCTGTTGTCGCTTTCGTTGTTTCCTGGGGTATGGGTGCACTTGTCTCAGTGGTTTGGATTCCCGCGCTTGTAGGGGGTGGACTTTCCCTTTTATGGGTCCTTGGGCTGGTCGCGGTGTATTGGGGCTTGGGAAGATATCTTTATCGGGGGTTTGTCAGCCAATACCTTTCGACGGCGGGACCAACATCATTTGGCTTGATGGTGGTTTGTGTGGGCCTCTTTTGTGGTTTGGGGATTTTAAGCAGATTGTATCCCGCAAGGGGCCAAGCCGAGGATCCCTTTTCCCTCGATGAGATTTCCCAGGCAATCAAGAATGAAAATCCAAAATTGGAAGATGAGGTCCGTCGTCACTTGGTGGACAATCGAAGGGGAATTGGTCCGAACGCACAATTTCAATTCCTGCCCGAAAGCACCGAAACCCTGTTGAACATTCCCGTTTCCGGCTGGCCTGAGAAGGTAATTCGATATCTAAAGGAAGTCGCTCCCAAAAACTCCGGAGAGTTGGCGGGGGAATGGAAAGTGCCCGATGAATTGTTCACCTTTTTCGGGGCTAATCAGGCTGATCGGGTAGTTTCAGAGCCCCTGGTTTGGCTATATCAGCCACAAAATTTTATTATACAAATGCAATCCCGTGGCATTTCCGCTCTTTGGGAAGTTTCCCGTGGTACAAAAGGTTCGGAGGAAAAATTTGCCAATGAGATTGAAAGGATCCTCTATTTGGGTGAATGCCTTAGGCACAAATCGCACGAACCAGATTTTAATAATGGGGATTTACTGGAACGATTTGGGTATCAGATGATCGATTATCATTTAATGCATAACAAACCCACCGAGGCAGGTTTGGCTGCTTTGGCCGGTGTTTTGAAAAAAGCGGGTGCCCGAATCAAAAAAGTAAAACCGATGACCAGGGAAATCGGGTTTTGGATTTCCCGGAAATCCAATCAAAACAAAAGCATTTGGCGCAAAATCTATTCTTCTGGACCACATATCGCGGAAAAGCCATGGATTGCCGCCTATTGGCAGATGGTGGATTTGGCTCTCTCGGCTCCCTGGGAAATGGAGAGGTCCCGGAAGTTGATCAATTACTGGTTCTCCTCCAATCCTCCCACCGACCGATTTGGGTCCCAGGAACAATATGATTACGATCTGGACCTGATTCCTTTTTGGCACCTCAACACATGGAACTCAATGAGACCGAATAATTTCCTTTCCATTGAACAACGAAGCCAGGTGATTGAGACAATTAATGATCTTGCCAAAACCGCCATCGCTCTAAAGCGTTTTCGCATCGCGAAAGGGTCTTGGCCCAAGGCCTTGAACGAACTGTCTCCCGCGTATCTCAATGAGGTTCCCAAAGATTCCTACTCTCAGGCGGATTTCGGCTTCCGGATTTTCGAGGCGGTCCAGCCTTTGAAAGTGGCGCCGGACAAATCGGGCTCAGATAGGCCCGCAGGAGCAGGTGAAGGATATAGTGCCCCGGGTATGGCCGTCGCTGGTATGCCTCCAGGCGCTTCGGCAGATATGGATGGATATGCGGATAGTCTACAAGTGCCTGATTCCGGGCAGATGGAAATCCCGCTCGTTCCTGGCACCCTCATCCTTTGGTCGATTGGTCCGGACAAAAAAGAACCGGGAGCTTTGAGGAGTAATGGTCCAAGCGGCTCACGCTATTCGGGTATGGTTTTTGTAATAGCACCCTGAGCAGGTGTCCGGAAATGCTGAGATCCTCAATTGGTTGAAAGGTGTTTGGCCAAATCGCGGCCACGAAGCGTGCAGCGCAATAGGCCCTTCTCTTCGATGAGAAGTTCACGCCTGAGGGCGTCACTGGTTACATCCGTCACGAGTGTTTCCGGCCATTTCAGGTGGGAGGTCAAACGATCATAGCGGCACTCCTCGTCGCTATCTGGCCCATCCTCGTGCGTGCTCAAATGGACCAACAATAAACCAATCCGGAATTCGAGTACCTGGCGTCGTTTTCGCGCCCATTGGGCCACCAACCCATCCTCGGGTGCCGCAAACCAACTGATTCCAAAAACCACTCCTGTGCAAACAGCAATCATGCCCGACAGCGATACATCCAGGATTGCCCCGGTGACAAACCCAAGCGTGGCGGAAACCAAAGCAAATAGCACCGAAAGTACAAGGACTCCCGAAAGTTGCCGGGCCCAAAGCAAAGCCGATGATGCCGGACCAACCATCAGTGCCACAACCAGGATCGATCCAAGTGCATCAAAGGCGGAAACACATGTTAAAGAGGCTGTTGTTGTGACACACCAGTGAAAAAGCACGGGCGATATTCCGATCGAGGCGGCAAATGCCGGATCAAACCAGACAATTCGAAGTGGATGAAAAAAAATGGCAAGCAGGATCAGTTGAAGCGCAACCAATCCGCCCAATATCCACGCGGAACGGGGCCCAATAGGTGTATTTCCCACGATGAGTGGATCCAAAAAAGCCAGTTCCAGCCGCCCATTGATCACCGCGTCGGTATCGAGATGGACACTGTGCGCCAATTGACTGATCAGGACCACGGCGGCGGAAAAAAGAGCCGGGAAGACGAGCCCCATTGCGGCATCTTCCTTGATACCAGCCCGTTGCTGAAACCATTCCACCAACCAGACAGCGAACACTCCCGAGGCGGTCGCGCCCAATAGCAAAAAGGGAGAGCCGAGATCCCTGACCAATATCCAGGCCAGGACGATTCCCAGAAGGATGCTGTGACTGATTGCGTCGGCCAAAAGGCTCAGGCGCCTTAACACAAGAAAAGCGCCCCCCAGGGCGCATGCCACAGCGCCAAGGCATGCCACCAAAAGGGTTTGGAGATCGGCTGTGTCGGGAAAATTGTTCATGGCAATCAGTTTGCCCCCACGCCGCCGAGGTGAAGCGCATCGGAAATTTTGGCGGAATTGCCTGAATATTGGTTTCGCTTTTTGCGGATATCCCGAACGAAAAAGCTGATAATCAGCCAGGCAAATCCCAAAAGCACAATGGTTGGACCAGGCGGCCAGGAGAGTTGGTCCGAGGCAAATGTTCCTCCAACACCCAGAATGGCCCCGCTTGCTCCGGCAAGCGTGACCATAGTGCTCATCCGCTTGGTCCAATAACGGGCGGCGCAACCCGGCATGATCAAGAGCGCGCTCATTAGGACAACACCCGCAACCTGAAGACCGATTACCACGGAAAGTATGAACAAAAAGTTGTAAAGGACATCCCAAAAGAAGACATTGATCCCAAGGCTGACCGCATGGGCCCGGTCGAAAGTTATGATTTTCCAGCGTGACCAACCCATTACAAGAGCCACAAGGACAAGCAATGCCAATGCTGCCAAAAGTGCGATATCCTCTTCCAGGAGAAGCCCGGCCTGGCCAAAAAGGTAGTCCTTCAGCCCAGCCTGTGCCGCGCTTGGATTTTGTTGAAGGTGACTTTGTAGGATCATTCCAAAACCAAAGAAACAGCCCATCACCAATGCCAATGCCGCATCAGGACGAACCCGGGTGCTGCGAATCAATAAGCCGGTGAGCCACTGTGCCAAAGCCGCAAAGATGGAGGCGCCCAGGACCATCATGGCGACAGACTTGGTTCCACTTAGGAGGAAACCAGCTAAAAGTCCCGGATAGGCGGCGTGTGACAATGCGTCGCCCATGAGACTATTGCGCCGGAGCACTGCGAGGCTTCCCAGGGCCCCGGTTGCCAATCCCAAAAGGGCTGTGCCAAGGACCACCGTTGCCAGTCCCGGGGTGATTTCCCACAGGTTCAATGGGTTCATGGGTGTCCATCCCGGGAGGTAACCAGGCCCGCGCCACTCGACCCATAGGCCTTCTGGAGGAGTTCGGGGGTCATCACTTCGTCCACGGGCCCTGAGGCCAGCAATTTGACTTTGAGCAAGGCCGCCTGATCAAAGCGGTCTGCGACGGTCTGGAGGTCGTGGTGGACAACCACCACCGTTCCTCCCTCGGAACGAATGGTTCTTAAAAGGTCCAAAATAAGCGATTCTGTGGCGGCATCGACCCCCTGGAAGGGTTCGTCAAGCAGATAGAGCTCCGCCTTTTGAACCAGCGCCCTGGCAAGGAAAACTCGCTGCTGCTGGCCTCCGGAAAGCTGATGGACGGGGCGGGTTGCAAGGTTTGAGATCCCGACCCGGGCAAGGGCTTCCCGAGCAGTTTGGCGGTCAATGCTTTTGGGACGCCCAAGCCAACCCAGTCGGCCAAAGCACCCCATCAGGGCCACATCCATAACTGTGGCTGGAAAATCCCAATCGACACTACTTCGCTGGGGAACATAAGCGACCCTGGAACCTGTTTCGGATAACGGTTTTCCGAAAATACGAACAGTTCCTGCCGCGGGTTTGATCAGCCCCATGACGGTTTTGATCAGGGTGGATTTGCCAGCGCCGTTGGGGCCGATCAGGCCCATCATCACTCCGGTGGGAACCTTAAGGTCGATATCCCAAAGAGCGGGCCTTTCCCCATAAGCGACCGTCAAGTCTTCAATTTCGATTGCGGGGGTGCTCAACGAAGGGCCTCCACCAAAGTTTGAACATTGGCAAGCATCATGCCTTTGTGGGTTTCCGCGCCGCTGCCCGGATCACCCAGAGAGTCCGAATAGAGTGTTCCGCCCGCGGCCACATGGGAATTGTGGTCGAGTCTTTTGGCGATTTCGCGGATCTTTGTGAGGGTTCTTGGATTGACAGACGACTCAAGAAACACAGCGCCAATTTTGTTTTCGACGAGGATATCCGCAACTTCCTCAAGCCGATTGAGGGTCGCCTCGGTGGCGGTGCTTATTCCCTGAACCCCTTCCACACGAAAGCCATATGCGCGGCCGAAATAGGCGAACGCATCATGGGCTGTTACCAGGATCCGTTTTTGGGGTGGAATGGACAAGACAAGCCGGCGAATTTGATCGTCCAGACGAACCATGGAATCAAGCGTCTCAGCGTGACGAATGAGATAGTCCCGTGCGTTCTCAGGATCGGCTTCACAAAGGGCTTTTGTGATCGGGCCAAGACATTCCGACCAGAGGGCCGCATCCATCCAGACATGAGGATCGGGGGACTCAAGGCTTTCCCCGAGGATTCTTGAGGCGGGAATTTGCGAGGTAACGGCGTGATAACGGGCTGGCTCACGCTCCTCAAGCCTATGAAGCACCTCGGCCATTTTCCCTTCGAGGTGAAGTCCATGGAAAAAGACCATTTTCGCGGAAGTCAGGCGGCGTAGGGCGCCATAGCTCGGTTCAAAGGTATGGGGGTCAATCCCCGGCCCCATAAGGGACTGGACTTCCCACCAAGGGCCGGCAATTTTCCTGACAAGATCCGCGACCAATCCGGTTGTAGCCAGAAGGGACCTTTCCGGGTTGGAGGAAACCTCCCGTTGACAGGCCGCACCCCAAGCCAAAAGGCCGGGAATCCCCGCCAGGAATCCTCGCCGACACGATTTCACGCAAAGCTCCCCGTCGGGCCCACTGAGGCTGGTTGAGGAGTTTGGGATTGAACAAGACTATTTTCCATGGGGGAGGAAGGTATGTTGGCTTCTTCCTTTTTGCAAAAATACCCATCCGAAAGGGCCTCATCAATCCATGCCCCACCCAGGACTTTGGTGCCCAAATACAGGACCACGGATTGGCCTGGCGTAACCGCTGATTGTGGTTCGTCAAATCGGACTTCAAGGTTTCCATCCGGCCGGACCCGGGCCGTGGAAGGGGCAGGGGTGTGGCGATGGCGGATCCGGGCCTGGCAGGCAAAATTTCCCTCGGGAAGGTCGACAAACCAGTTAAGTCTTGATGCGAGCAATCCACGCGAAAATAGTCCAGGCCGTTCGCCGATCACCACCTCATGGGTTTCGGGGATGACCTTCAGCACATAGCGGGGAGACCCCATCGCAAGCTGGAGTCCCTTTCGTTGTCCCACGGTAAATCGTTCGATTCCCGTATGTTCTCCGAGCTTTTTGCCGGATTCGTCAATGATGTTACCCGGGACGGCCGAGTTCGGTCGCCTTTCCCGGACAAAACGGGCATGGTCATGATCGGGTACGAAGCAGATTTCGACACTATCGGGCTTGGATGCAACGGAGGAGAACCCCGCCTTGGCGGCAATCTCCCGCACCTCGGGTTTGGTCAGGTCCCCGAGTGGGAACATTAAACCCCCGAGGATTTCCCTTTTTAACCCGAAAAGGACATAGGACTGATCCTTGTTGAGGTCATGGGCTACATGCAATTCCGGGCCACTCGGTCCATCGGTTCGGCGCACATAGTGGCCTGTAGCGAGGTAATCCGCTTCAAGGGCTTTGGCCTGGCTCCAGAGTGTTCCAAATTTGAGTCGGCTGTTGCAGACCACGCAAGGGTTGGGCGTGCGTCCGCGGAGGTATTCGTCTGCAAAAAGGTCCATCAGGCTTGAGAAATCGCCTGAAAAATCGACAGAGTAGAACGGGATGTCGAGTTGGTCTGCGATTCTGCGGGCATCCCGGGCATCCGAGGCCGAACAGCAACCTTTTTTTCGGTCGGAGTTCGGGCTTTCCACAGAGCAGTTTTCATCGGTTGAGGGAGGTGGAGCTTCAACGCCTGTGCGCATAAAGAGGCCGATAACCTCGTGCCCCTGTTCCTTCAAAAGCCATGCGGTAACGGAGCTATCCACCCCACCGCTCATCGCAACAACCACACGAGCCATAAAAAAAGCCTCCCCATCTGATTTTAGGGAGGCAAAAGGCGATCAGAAAAATTGAACGAAATACCAACCAAATTCGTGCTCGAAACGTTGTGTTCCAAGCCGATCACTAGCCCTCAGCCGTCAACTTGGGTGGAGGAGGAGCTTTTGGCGGGTCCTTCATGTTCAGGTAATCCAGCGTCAGGAAAGTGATCCCGACGATTTGAGCCAGGAGAGCAATCGCCAAAAGCACTGTGTAGGCGTTGTCCTTGGGTTTTACACCAACTTGCCGCTTTTTCGCCATGACCCATGTCCTCCGGGAAACATGTCCCTGTCTTTGTTATCGGTCGCCGAGGATGCGGCTCGCCACTCGATCTCCGACCTTTGCGCGATCCGCAAGGGCCCGAACGGGCTCGCCTACCGCCTCATGATTGGAAACCTCAAGTACGCGAATGGAACCGAGATACTTTGATTGGCCTGGGTTTTGGAGATTGAGGCGGAAGAGTTCCAGTGTGTGACCCCTTTGGAGGCCTTGGTCGCTACCGATGGAAAGCCTCAAAAGGCCGGTGGCATCTGTCGATTTGACCTCTCCCTCAACATTATCCATGGGAGGATTGCGATCACGACCCGCGCCGGGACGCCCCGCACCGACAATGGTTGTCGATTTGGAGTTATCCATCTGCTTGGTCATTTCCCGAAGCTGCTTTTCCATTTGGCCGAAGCGGTCGCGAAGATTTTTAGCCTCGATTTGAGCTGCAACTTCGCGTTGACGCATATCGTCACGCTCCTTGGCAAGGCTTACATTGGCGGTTTGTTCCTTTTCCAAAGTTCCCCGGATTTCGTCAAATTGTTTTTGGCGGGCATCGTTTTCGGCTTTGGCCTGTTCCAAGGTTTGTTTGAACTGAGCCTGTTGATTGGCCGCGCTGGAGTTGAGAGTTACGATAGTGGTTTGTGCGCCATTCAAATCAGTGGTCAGCTTGGCAATCCGGTCATCTTTGGCCTTCGCCTCATTCTTGACGCGGTCTGACTGAACTTTGCGTTCTTTTGACTCCTCCTCGTAGGCCGAGCGGCTGGCCTGGAGGACATCATAGTTCTTTTTGAGTTTGTCAAACTCACCGCGTAGGTCGGACCATAGCGAGTGGACAAAAATGGACATACCGAAAACCCCAATGCTGAGAACCAGCACGAGGAAAGCCATAATTTTTCCAACGGCAGTCATGATCATTCGCCCCCGCATGTGGGATTGAGCCATGGATTCAAAGCCATGGGCAAGCCCTTCCTAAAGGCTTTCATGCGGTATTGTTGGTACCCGTGTCAATACGGGTTTAACCAAACGGGGAAAAAATCCTAGGGCTTGGTGGGCTGGGGTTCGCTTATCTTTCCTAGTTCGCTCATTCTGTCGTTTAGTTGCTTCACGCGCTTTTGATTCATAAACAGGTCGGCTGCGATATTGATCAAGTTTCCACGCATGGCGAAAAGTTCAACTTTGAGAAGTGCGATTTTTTCCAGCTCTTCAGCATTTCGGGTAACCAAACCTTTTTGGCCCCCCTGGTTGGAAATTTCGTTGCTTAGGGCAACGATCTTTTTCGTCTCTTCGTTTACCGCTTTGTGGGCCTCCGCAATTTCCCCCTCCAGCTTTTTGAAGGAGGGCGCATAAACAACCTTCGCCTGAAGGAATCGGTCCTTACCAGGGTTGAGGGTGTTTTCATTTTTTGCGGAAACCATCGTGGGCAAAAGGGTCTTCGGATTGATGGCTACTCCATCGTTGCCAAGTACGACTTCCCTTACCGGATCGATTTTTGTCGCGCCGTTTTGAGCATGAACGAGTTCTGCTGCGTAAAACGCCTGTGCGGCAGTTCGCTTCTTTTCCAAGTCATTTAGTTGACTAACCGAATCCTTATAGGCTTTGGAAACAGCACCCAATTGGCCACTTTTTTGAATTGCCTCAATCTTTTGCTTGCGCTTGAGGTAGGTTCCGTCAGGTTCTCCATCCTTGCCTGGCCGATCGGTGAAATCGTAGGAAGTAACCCATGAGGAATAGGACATTACCGCCAGGAGCAGGGCGCCTGTGGTGGTCAAAAAAACCAGGAATTTTCCAAGAGCGGTCATGAGTGCCCCTTGCTTATTGGCCGACTTGGGGAGCCGGTTGGGAGGCTGGCTTTAGCCCTTCCAACTGGCGGATGGCGTTTTCGGTTTGCTGCATGTTTTTAATGGCGTCCAAGACCTTGATCCGGCTCTCATAAAGGGATTTCCCCTGAGTGCGCAGATCAGTCATAAGCTTGTTGGCTTCTTCACGCTTTTCCGCCAACTGTTTTTGAAGCTCATCCCTGTTGGATTGCAGTTTCCTGCGGGAGCTAATTTGTTCCTCGGATTTTTGGACGACAGCGTCCCGCTCATCAATCTTTCGCTGTTCAAGAAGGTCCAGGGCCCGGATGTCTGACACCAGGGTAGATTGTGCTTTTACAAAATTGGCTTGTTCCGAAGAGCGGACTGCATCGACCTGGCGGAACATTTCCTCGGTGTTTCGTATCGATTGCGTAAGTACATTAATCGCCACATTGGGGCCAACCATAACCAAAAGGCGATTGATTTTGGTCGGACTTCCGGCGTCTTCATCCAGACTTTGGGCAGCCCAAAGGAATCGTCCAATGGCTTCGCGATGTTCTTCGGGGCTAAGGCTTTTTTCGCCTCCGGCTTCCAATTTTTTCTTACCGTTAATTGCCGCGGAGGTAATGCCGTCAGCCCGTTCCTTCAATGATTCAAGGGTTTTGGCATCATTGGGATTTTTAAGGAGTTGAAGAATTTCTGTGCGCTCAGCCAAGCTGTTGCTTAGGGGCATCAGGAATTTTTCGAGATTTTTCCCGGCGTCGGGCCCACTTAAAAGTCCTTCAACTTTGTTTTTGACGGCTTTCACCTCATCAAGAAGCGTTGGGCCCGCAGGGTTTCCACCGGCGGAAGCCAAAATGGTCTTAAGGGGCGTCTCATCCTTGGTGCCAAGTCGCTCCGCCACGAGTTGGCCAAATTCATCGACCTCATCCTCATTGAGAGGAAGCCCTTTAAGGGTTCGGTCCATGAGAAAATTCTGGTACTGCCAATCGGTTCGATAGCTGTATATGGTCGAGCCTAGAAAAATATAAGCAAACAAGGCGAGCAGATTCAGCACCGCCAAAACCTTGCTTGTTGTCGACATCGGGCAATACCCCCAACAAATCCCACGGGACGCCGCAGGCAATTCTCAATTTAGTTCGGTCAATTGTGCCCCATATCCTAACCCAGGAATGGAATCCGGCGGCTCATGCCAATTTGCCGTACCCTTTTGAGCGCCACTTCCCTAATAACCGTCACATCTTAACCTAATTCTAACCCAAGGATCGGGAGATCAATCGTGAAATCTGGACAGGACACCCCAAATTACCTAGGCCCCATTGGAGAAAAGTGGGCAGGCCTTTCCCAATCCGAAAGGGACTGCTTGCTCAAGGAGATTTTGGGCCCAGCGAAAAGTCGGCGTCTGGGAATAATGACTTTTCCTCCGGGATTTCTCCTTTCCGTGGTTATCCCGGTGTACAACGAATCGCGCTGGATCGCCGAGGTTTTGCGTCGGGTTCGCGAAACGCCCATTCCGAAGGAAATCGTCATTGTTGACGACTGCAGCACGGATGGAACACGAGAACTCCTCAAAACACTGGAGGGTCCAGATACACGGGTAATTCTTCACGAAAAAAACACCGGCAAAGGAGGGGCACTTCGGACCGGATTTGCCCATGCCAAAGGAACGGTGGTTTTGGTACAGGATGCGGACCTCGAATACGATCCCGCCGATTACCCGGAGCTCCTATTTCCTATCCTCGATGAAAAAGCGGATGTTGTTTATGGCTCAAGGTTCATTGGAGAAACCCATCGGGTCCTCTTTTATTGGCATTCGATCGCGAACGGAATGCTCACCCGGTTATCGAATACCTTTACCGATCTCAACCTCACGGATATGGAGACCTGTTACAAAGTATTCCGCAAAGAGGTCCTTGATTCCATTCAGCTGAAATCGAACCGATTTGGGTTCGAACCGGAAGTCACCGCCAAAATTGCCAAGAGTCGAAGTCCACGCTGGCGAATTTATGAGGTCCCCGTTAGCTACTCGGGGCGAACCTACGAGGAAGGGAAAAAGATCGGACTCAAGGATGCGTTCAATGCACTTTGGTGTATTGTCTATTATCGATTTTTTGACTGAAAACTCTGATCGCCGGGTCAACTGGTTTGTGACCCGGCAATTTGTTACTCGTGATTTGAGCTTGCTTCAATTTACTAAAACTCCGCCCAGCCAGGTACCCTGGGGAACGGAATGACATCGCGGATGTTTGCCATCCCAGTCACAAACTGGACGACCCGTTCAAAGCCAAGACCAAATCCCGCATGGGGCACGGTTCCGTAGCGCCTCAGGTCGAGGTACCACCAATAAGGTTCCTCGGGCAGGTGACATTCCCGCATTCTTTCCAAGAGCACATCTAGACGCTCTTCCCGTTGGCTTCCGCCAATGATTTCGCCCACGCGGGGTACCAACACATCCATCGCCCGAACGGTTTTGCCATCATCATTTTGGCGCATGTAAAACGCCTTGATGTCCCTTGGGTAATCCGTGAGTATCACAGGCTTTTGGAAGTGCTTTTCGGTCAAATACCTTTCATGTTCGGATTGAAGATCGAGTCCCCATTTGACCGGAAATTCAAAGGTTTGACCCGATTTTTCGAGAATTGCGATCGCATCGGTATAGGTCACTCGTTCAAAAGCGCTTGAAGCGATCCCCTCAAGTGTGGCCCGAACGGTTTTGTCGATCCTCTCAGCGAAAAAGTCCATGTCCTCGCCACACTTGTCCAGCACATCCTTGAAGATGCGTTTGAGAAACGCCTCGGCAAGGTCCATGTTGTCTTCGAGTGTGTAGAACGCAGCCTCTGGTTCAATCATCCAGAATTCGGCGAGGTGCCTGGCGGTGTTCGAATTCTCGGCACGGAATGTGGGGCCAAACGTATAGATCTTGCCCAAAGCGCAGGCGTGAGTCTCCCCCTCAAGTTGTCCGCTGACGGTCAGAAACGCCTGTTTTCCAAAAAAATCACGCGCATGGTCGATTGGGCCCTCGGGAGTTCGAGGGGGCTTCTCCGGATCCAGGGTGCTTACCCGAAACATTTGCCCGGCGCCTTCACAGTCCGAGGCGGTGATGATCGGGGTGTTCAGGTAGAGGAAGCCCCTTTCCTGAAAAAACGAATGAACCGAATTGGCAATCTGGTTGCGTACGCGCATTACCGCGCCAAAGGTATTTGTCCTTGGGCGAAGATGAGCCTGGGAGCGGAGAAATTCAAAAGTGTGACCTTTTTTTTGCATCGGATAGGTCACCGGATCGGCCCAACCATGGACCAGGATGGCGCTGGCGGCCAACTCGGTAGGCTGGCCCTTTGCGGGACTCGGACGGATTTCACCCTCAATACTAACGCTGCAACCAGCTCCAAGTTTAAGGACTTCCTCCTTATAGTTGGCAAGGCTAGCCTCGGCGACAACCTGGAGGTTTCCCTGGCTGCTGCCATCATTGATTTCCAGAAAACTGAAACCGGCCTTGGAATCGCGCCGTGTTCGAACCCAACCTTTGATGACGACTTTTTTGCCGGACGATTCGGCCTGCCTGGCTTCCTTGACGCTGATCCAATCCATGATTTGCCTCCTCCGTTAAGGTTTCTCTGGAGAATTAATAAGTTCCGGAAAGCCGAATCCGCCCTTCCATTGGGCTGGATGCCGAAGCATAGAGTTTGCGGGGGATACGGCCCGAAAGGAAGGAAAGCCGTCCCGCCTCGCATGAAAGCCGCATTGCCCTTGCCATCCTGAGAGGGTCCTGGGCGTGCGCGATCGCGGTGTTCAAAAGTACCCCGTCGCAACCAAGCTCCATGGCCGAAGCCACATCACTTGCCGAACCTACCCCCGCGTCCACAATTACAGGATAATCCGGATCGTTTTCCTTGAGATATTCGAGAATGATGCGGATGTTGTTGGGATTGAGAACCCCCTGGCCGCTACCGATTGGGCTACCCGCCGGCATTACGCTCGCGGCTCCGAGGTCTTTGAGGCGCTTGGCCTGGATAGGATCATCGCTGGTGTAAACCAGGACGATGAATCCGTCCTTCACAAGTTCGCGTGTAGCTTCCAGAGTTGCGCCAGGGTCCGGTAGCAGGGTTTTCGTGTCACCCAGGCATTCGAGTTTTACCCATTTGGCTCCCGGGTTCCCCAGATTTTCCAGGAGTTCCCGACCAAGTTTGGCGACGCGAATGGCATCGTCCGCGCAAAAACATCCGGCGGTGTTTGGCAGAATAGTCAAATTGTTCAGGTCAAGGAAATCGAAGATATTTCTCCCCTCCCGATCCACAAGGCGTTCCCTTCTGACCGCGACGGTCGTCACCTCGCAGGCGCTTTCCTCCATGCAATCTCGCATCAGTTCCAGGCTGGGATATTTTCCGGTTCCGGTGATAAGGCGACTTTTGAATTCAAACGGGCCAATCTTCCACGGTTTGTCCCAACGGTTTTCGGATACATTTTCCATTCCAGAACCTCCCCCTACAAGGGTGACCACTTCCACCTCATCCCCTTGCTGGAGAAGATGTTCTGCGTGTTTGGCCCGTGGCACAACCTGCCTGTTCACTTCAACCGCGACGCGGACCGGGCTGAATTCCAGCTCCTCCAGCAGGGCGCGGATTGTGGTTTGCGGATTCAGTTGCCTTTTTTGGCCGTTGACAAGGATTTCCATGAGGCGATTTTGCGGCTCCCAAACAACCAATTGGAGGACCCTGTTCCGCCTCCTAAGTTAACAAGGTTGGAAGAGGGCGCCTTCTGTTTGACAGTTTTGCTCTCTCCCCACCCTTAAAGTTTAGACTTTTGGGCGACCGGGGCGAGGCAATACCTTTATGGACAAATTCCGCCCCCTGCGAGACTTTTTCCTTTCCTCCCCTGAATAGGCTTATGGGTCCCATGGACAGCAAACCCCAAACTGTTCCCCTAACACGCATTTCCTGTAAGGTTTTCGAGGATGGCCATGCGGCCGCCCGATTTCTTGCTGCCCATATCCGTGAGCTTGTCCAAGCCAACAATTCGGCCCACCGGGCCACGGTTTTGGGTCTTCCAACAGGCTCAACTCCGGTCAATTTGTATCGCGAGTTGATTCGCCTCCACAAAGAAGAGTGCCTCGATTTTTCCCGCGTCGTGACATTCAATCTCGATGAATACCACCCGATGCCCAAAAATGATCCACATAGCTACAACCTTTGGATGCATGAAACCTTTTTTAATCATGTGAACATTCCGGCGGCCAACATCCATATCCCTTCCGGCACCATTCCGGCAGAACAGGCCGAGCAATACTGCCGCGATTACGAGGCTGCCATCAAAAGCCATGGAGGCATCGACCTATTGGTTCTGGGAATTGGTCGGACGGGCCACATTGGCTTCAATGAACCCGGTTCCTCCAAGGAGAGCCGAACCCGGATGGTAACCCTCGATCCGGTTACTCGTCGCGACGCGGCCAGCGGATTTTTTGGCGAGCATAATGTTCCACATAGCGCCATCACCATGGGTGTCGGCACAATTCTTGAATGCCGCCAGGTGTTCCTCCTGGCTTTTGGTGAACACAAAGCACGAATCGTGCACCGCGCCGCCGAAATGGGACAGACCGAGGCAGTCACCGCCAGTTTCCTCCAAAGCCATCCCCGTGCGACATTCCTGCTGGATGCCGATGCCGCTTCAGAGTTGACCGCCCGAGCATGCCCCTGGCGTGGCGGGCCCATTGAGTGGACGCCTCAACTTATCCGAAAGGCAGTCATTCAACTCGCTCTCGAAAAGAAAAAAGCGCTTCTCAAACTTTCCGACGATGATTTCCGCGAACATGGTCTTTACGATTTGCTGCGGGAAATGGGGCCGGCAAGCAAACTCGGTCAACGGGTCTTTTCGGAACTTTCCCAAACGATCACCGATAATCCTGGGGGTGAAAAACCTGGCACGGCCATCGTTTTCAGTCCCCATCCCGATGATGATGTGATTTCCATGGGGGGTACCATCATCCGCCTGGTGGAAAAGGGGCACAAGGTTCACATTGCTTACATGACTTCCGGCAACATTGCGGTTTTTGACCACGACGCCTGGAGGTTTACCGACTTTGTGGACGAATTTAGTCGGCTTTTTGGTATCGAATCCGAAAAAATCGAAAAAGTAAGGGAACGGGTCCAGCAATTCCTCAAGGCCAAAAAACCCGGTGAATCGGATTCTCCCGACCTCCTCAAAATCAAGTCCCTGATTCGCACCACCGAAGCCCGGGCGGGCGCCGCGGTATGCGGTGTTCCTCCAGAACAACTCGAATTCATGGACCTGCGGTTCTATCGCACAGGAACTATCGCAAAGGCCCCCATCCATCCCCACGATGTTGATGACATTGCTGCCCTGTTTCGCAAGTTAAATCCTACCCAGATCTATGTGGCAGGGGAAATGTCCGATCCTCACGGAACGCACCGGACCTGTGCGGAAGCCATTTTTATGGCCGTCCGCCGGGTATTTGCCCAGGGGATGAACTTTCAGGTTTGGCTCTACCGAGGCGCATGGGAGGAATGGCAACCCCACGAAATTGAACGGGTCGTTCCTCTTAGTCCCGAGGAGATTTTGCAAAAACGCGAGGCCATTTTCCGTCACCAATCCCAAAAAGACCGGGCCATGTTCCCGGGCGGGTCCGATAAACGGGAATTCTGGCAGCGGGCTGAAGACCGAAACAAGCAAACCGCCAAAACCTTTGATCAGCTCGGTTTGCCCGAATACTATGCCCTGGAAGGGCTGGTTCAGTGGCGGGGCGCCTGATAATTTTTCCAACGATCACTTTGAGTTGAAGCATTTTTGGGGGATTTTGTCGGTTCGATCCGGCGAAACCCCCTTTTTCATTTCGTACTTTTCTCCTGCAAGATGACCTTTCGTCAATTTTTCCATTTCCTGGGCCCAACTGTTCGCATTGGATGATCTGGTAGGCCCATGACTGCTCTGCGGGCTAGGACTTTCAATGGGGGCCAATCTTGCCCCTCTTTGCGTACAGAGCCTCCGCTCCTGATCCGATTCAAAGGGGGTGAGATCCGAATACTGGGTTTCCTCAGGGGGTGCTAGCGGATGGGACGGTCCAATCGGAATCAGGCTGATCAAACGCCTGAAGTCCTTATCCAGGAAGATGTAATGACCTGGGAGCTGGCCGCGTCCATGCTCCCCTTGGTGCGCCGCATCGTGGATGATCTCATGGCCAGTGACCGACAACTCCTCCTAATCGAGGAAAAGCGGGACCTGCTGTTTCAAAAACGGTCGAGTCTGGATTGGAAGGGTCGGTCAGACCTCTACCACTCCCAAGATGAGATCAAGCGGCTTTCCTCGCACCTCAGGGGCCTTTTGGTCGAATTGGAACAGGTAGGCATCACCCTTCTGGATGCCGAGAGGGGCATGATTGGGTTTCCAACGCTTGTAAACAATCGCCGGGCCTTTTTTACATGGAGGCCAGGCGAGGCCGGAATAGAGTGGTGGTGCTACTCATCCGAACCAGACAGGAGGCATGTGCCCCAGTCCTGGAAAAAGGAATCCTGGCACAAACGGGCACCAGGGGCGAATGCAGCTTAGGGGGATTGTTTACGAAACAGTCTTTGAGGGTAGGAATCGGGGGTGGCCCCGGTGCGGCAAACATTCCAATACATTGCCGCATAGTCTGAAGTCGAAAGCCGCATAAATTAAAGGGAGTTGGGTCGACATCTCTCTCTCTTTACGGTTTCCCATGAGCACCCGGGTCAAAATTTGTGGTATCACTCGGGTCAAGGATCTTGAGGTCGCCATCGAGGCGGGTGCCTCCGCAATTGGGCTGAATTTTTATCCGGGATCACCTCGTTACCTGGCTCCCAGGCAAGCCCAAAAAATGTTGGATGCCATACCCGCTCTAGTTGAGGCTGTGGCGGTCGTCGTCGATATTCCCGCGGTGGAAGCTCAAAAGTTAATGGATCTTCATCCCGGATTGACGGCACTTCAGTGGCACGGTGCGGCAAATATTGAATTTGTGCTTCAAGCTAGGTGGATTCGGGCCTGGTCAGTTAGTCAGGCCTCGGACCTTTTTGAATTGGAGACCCACCTTCAAAAGCCTTTGGTTGCATCTCTGCCACCCAAGGCGATTCTTCTCGATGCCAAGGTCAAGGGCCTTCATGGTGGTACCGGAAAAACCCTTCCATGGGATCTGCTCAAGGGGTGGAAAGCCCCCGCTCCGCTCCTTTTGGCCGGTGGACTTAATCCGGAAAATGTGGCCCAGGCAGTGAGGGATGTTCGTCCGTTTGGTGTCGATGTGGCAAGTGGGGTCGAATCGGCTCCCGGCATCAAGGATCCTGCCAAAATCCGTGATTTCTTTCAGGCCCTCGAACCATTGAAATCCTGAGTTTTGTTAAGCGGATGGATTTGGGGTTTTTGCGCGAAGCCATTCGCCTTTCCCGGAAAAAGAAGATCGCCAACGCCTAGGTCACTGTCATTCGTTACGCCTGTCCCATGCTGGGGCTTTTTCGCTTGGTGAAAGTGAGATTCATTCCAGTTGCGACCTGTGAGCCATGTGCCTGGCCGCAATTTATTGGGGGCGATTAAGTCAGGGGTCCTATGCAGCAAGCTGCGAGGCTGCGGCATAGGTTGATGAAATGTCGGATGGCATTGCGAAAGAAAAGGCCCCTGGTCATTCCACAAAAGGAGCAACCAGGGGCCTTATTTATTTGCGATATCGCTATAGTACCAATTACTGGACGAAGAGGAATTCCTTTGAGTTCATCAGGGCCCAAAGGATGTTTTCGTAAGCCAGCTTTTTGTTGGCTCCGTGCTTGTTGATATGGGCTAGTGCCGCATCCTTCTGTTCTTTGGTAGGTTTGTGACTGAAGGCCCAAAGGAAAAGATCCTCGATCTTTTGTTCATCGGTGCGCTTGTCTTTGGTTGCCAGGGTATCGGCCCGGCCTCCGGCGCGGGACACTTTCCCCTGAATGTCATCAGAGTTGAGAAGGTGAAGGGCCTGCGCCAGATTGGCCTCCCCAATTCGTTCGCATTCACAGGCGCTTATCCGCTGTGGTTTGCCGAACACATCCAGAAAGTAGCTGCTGAAGGACTCATCAGGAAGCATCAGGGCCCGTTTGGGGGCCAGCTTGTCCTGGGGAAGTCCACCAAACGAGGCGGGTGAGTCCGAAAGTTGGCAGACCGCATCATGAAGGACCTCGGCGGACATTCTGCGGGGATAGTAGCGCGCGAAATTCTGCTTGTCGGCCGCGTTTGTTTCGCTTGGGGTGGAGCTGAGCTGGTAGGTACGGCTGTTGACGATCGTCCGAACCAGGTGCTTCAAGTGAAAACCACTTTTGATGAAATCCTGGCTCAGGGCATCAAGGAGTTCAGGATTGGTTGGCGGGTTGGTTACACGCATGTCGTCCAATGCATCGACGATACCCCTGCCAAAAAAGTGGGCCCAATAGCGGTTGACCAATGCTTTGGCAAAAAAGGGATTGCTTGGACCGGTCATCCAATCGGCCAGCTTTTCGCGGGGATCCTCATCGGGGGAAACCTCAATCGGAGGAGCATCAAGCGCTTTGATGGCGGCAGGCTTGTTGGTTCGCTTGTTTGCGACGGTACCGGACGGGTTGGTAATAATGTAAGTCACTTTGGCGGGCTGGCCCAGATATTCCCCGGGAACTGTGACTTCCTTGCGTCCGATGCGACCAAAAAATGCAGCCAAGCCCCAATAGTCGTCCTGGGACCATTTTTCGTAGGGGTGGTGATGGCATTGGGCACAGGTCAGCCTTTGCCCCAGGAATACCTGGGCGGTGTCATCCACGAATTGCTCAGGCTGGGTGATGGACTTGGTCCAAAGGGTCGGAGGATTGGTCTTTTCGTCACCAGTAGCCGAAAGGACAGCACGAGCGAATTGGTCATAAGGCATGTCGTCCTGCATGGCCTGGCGAATCCACCCGTGGAAGCTAAAGGTTCCCTGGGCACGATTGTTGTCGCCCGCGCGCTTAACACGCAAAATGTCCGCCCATTTGTTCGCGAACAAATAGCCAAATTCCGGACTGTCGAGAAGCTCTTCCACCAAAAGTTGGCGCTTGTTGGGGCGCTTGTCTGCCGCAAACTCCATCAGGCGTTGTGGTGTGGGAAGCGTACCCGTCAGGTCGATCGACACACGACGAAGGAACTGTTCATCGGTTGAAAGGGCCGAAGGTGTAAGAGCCAAGCTCTTCCATTTTGCGGCGGTGTGTTTGTCTACCAGAGTCTGTTCAGGGAAGGCGAAATCGACCGAGGAATCCGAACGGGGTACCGCGGCCCGGAAAACTGTCACAAATTCCTGGTATCGGGCCATGATTGCTGCCTCGCCTGGAACCTTGTGGGTTGTGATCAAACCCAATGGGTCGACCGTGGCGATAGAAGTTTCATTGGATTCGTATTGGGCCCTTCGGGTGATATCCTCAACCCGGCCATCGGAATAATGCGCCAAAACGGCGAATTGTTGTTTGGAATCGCGGGAAAGAACGCGCTTTTCAGGAACAATCTGGATCCGCTTGACGGTGGGTTCGGACGCTTCGCCAAAAGGCATTCCTGATGCAATCCAGCGGCGCAAAAGTTTGTATTCATCCGAGTCGATTTCCAGACGCTTGCCGCCACCGTGGGGAGACTGGCCGGTTGCCTTGGTGAGCAGGATACTCATTTCCGGTGCTGCCGGAAAAACGCGCCTTCCTCGCCCCTCTTTAAGGATTGTCATGTAGTCCACTTCTGGTTCATAACCGAGAAGGGAAATCTTGAAACCGTTTTGGCCGCTAGCCTTGCCATGACAGCCACCACCATTGCAACCGAGCTTGGTGAAAATGGGAACTATCTGATTTGCAAAGTGGATGGGGAGCGGCGCTTCGCAACCCTCGACTTTGACGGGGATTTCGCGAACCAGAGTTCCATCCGTGACGCGGATAGTTGTGGAACCATTTTTGAGGGGGTGTACCCGTCCGGAGGGTGTGATTTTGAGTAGGTTTGGATCCGTGGAAACAAGTTTTGCGTCGCGGGTACGGTCCGTGATTCGGCCGTTTGCCAATGGCAAGGAGATTACCAATTGGACCGCATCATCCATTCCCTTTAGAGTCACCGAAGCCGGAAACACATCGAGGTTTGTGGACGGAGTAGGTGCGGCGACAACGGGAACC
>Ga0114972_10000840_pt1 | contig 23196 bp, 20 predicted proteins | sample M_140807_EF_Meta_FD_87354 | JGI IMG/M metagenome (GOLD analysis project Ga0114972, IMG submission 87354) | Freshwater microbial communities from Lake Montjoie, Canada to study carbon cycling - M_140807_EF_MetaG | ecosystem: Environmental > Aquatic > Freshwater > Lake | place: Lake Montjoie...
CCTCACCGACCAACGAGGCATTGTTAAGGAACACCGGCCCACCCACCATCACGCCAACCGAGGGGTTCCTGGAAGCCGATCGCAACTCGGCAATAAAACTTTCAAGCGATTCGAGTTGATCATCAACACTGGCTGACAACCCGATCACATCGAACCATCCGTGACGGGCGAGCTCGGTCAATTCGTGAGCATTGGCGCAGGGCTCGGAATAGACGTCCCATCCAGCCCTTCGGAAGAACTCACACACCATCGTCAGACCAAGCGTGTGCTGGGAGCCCGGGGCTGCGACCAGCATGGCCCGAAGCGGTGAGCTTCTGGTCGATTCGAGCAGTGGCGCTGGTTCGGCGCTGCTCAGCTCATAGACCATTTTCTGAATCCGCCACAGGCCAAGTGTCACCTGGGTGAAATCGCAAAGGTCATTGGTCCAGAACTCACCCAGGCGACGAGCCGACCCGGTGAACAGATCAAGGAAGATGCTTTCCAGCGACACCGGCCGATTGCGCAGCGCGGCAATGTAATCGTCGCAAGCAGACTCGTCGTCTTGCAGCAGCAGCGACGTAAATGTTTCGATATCGGACATCTCTGGTACCGATCCAGGCTCTCTGCCGGAAACCCCCGGCGCGACGGCCATCAGCCGATGGGCGAGCATCAGCCGGGGGATGACCTCGGTTTCGATGGTTCGTTGCAGCCACTGCTGATTGCGGGCTGGCGACGCCTTGGTATCCGAATAATAAGGGGAGGTTTCGCCCCGCGAACTGGGGTCCTGGCTCGCATCGGACTGCGAGCGGTTGCCGGATGAGCGCTCCATGAACCGTCTCCCTGACTGCTTGTCGTCCGCTAGCGTCGATATTGCAGGCTGGCTCCAGCCTTCCTGACGCAGATGGCGCTGTTCTGTTTCGGGTAACGCAAAGCCCTGGACGATTTGGCCAACGGACTGAATGCGGCGCTGCTGCAAGTGTTACCCCAGTGTCAGGGCCACTCAGCCGAGTGTCAAGCGCTCCGGCCTTTGAGCGGACCGGCTATTGACGACGTCAGCAGCGTGGAGTTGTCGATGCCTGAATCCTAGTGTCAGCCGGGGATTACGTCAAGACAGGTTGACAGTCGCCGGTGACGCGGCTAGATTGGGTCCATGGGGACAAATGACTTCACCGCTGAGCAAGCCGCTCAAAAGCGGCCGAAAACCGGCCGGCCGCCGCTTTATACGGCGGAAGAACGCAAGCGTCGAGACGAGACGAAGTGGACCCTCGTGCAGGGTCTGCTGGCCCCTTTCCAGTTCCTCGTGTTCATCATCAGTGTCGTTCTGGTGTGCCGCTATCTGACGACCGGGCAGGGTGAAACCGCAGCGACGATCTCGATCGTCGTCAAGACCATCACGCTCTACACCATCATGGTCACCGGCTGCATCTGGGAAAAGGTGGTCTTCGGCAAATACCTGTTTGCGCCGGCGTTTTTCTGGGAAGACGTTGTGAGCATGGGCGTGATCGCCCTGCATACCTATTACCTCTATGCCTTGCTGACCGGCGCAATCGATACCCGCCAGCAGATGTTCGTCGCGCTGGCCGCTTACGCCATCTATGTCGTCAATGCGATTCAGTTCGTTCTGAAGTTGCGCGCCGCCCGGTTGGGTGCCGCAGCACGTGATGCAAGCGCCTTCGAGTCAGCTGCCAGGGCGGGTGCGGTATGAGTGAGGTCATCGCAATTCATCGTGAGTCGTCGGGCTGTCAGGATCAGCCGGTGCTGCGCGAACGCGGGCAGCGCGAAGTGTTCTGTGGCCTCACCGGAATCATCTGGCTTCACCGGAAGATCCAGGATGCCTTCTTTCTGGTGGTTGGTTCGCGCACCTGCGCGCATCTGATCCAGTCAGCCGCCGGGGTCATGATTTTTGCCGAGCCGCGATTTGCGACCGCCATCATCGATGAGCGTGATCTCGCCGGTCTCGCGGATGCCAATGTCGAACTCGATCGGGTCGTCACGCGCCTGCTCGACCGTCGGCCCGATATCAAGCTGCTCTTTCTGGTCGGCTCCTGTCCGTCTGAAGTCATCAAGCTCGACCTTGGCCGTGCCGCGCAAAGACTGTCGCAGCGCTTCTCGCCGTCGGTTCGGGTGCTGAACTATTCCGGCAGCGGCATCGAGACCACCTTTACCCAGGGCGAGGACGCCTGCCTGGCTGCGATGGTCCCGTCATTGCCGGCCCCTGCCGACAATGAGGCACTGAAATCGGAAAAGTCGCTGATCGTGGTGGGTGCGCTGGCCGATGTGGTCGAAGACCAGTTCAAACGGATGTTTGATCAGTTGGGCATCGGTCCGGTGGCGTTTTTCCCGCCCAGACGCGCCAATGCGATGCCTGAGGTCGGACCCAACACCCGCTTTCTGCTGGCTCAACCCTTTCTCGCTGATACCGCGCGCGCACTCGAAGAGCGCGGGGCGACACGACTCGATGCGCTGTTCCCGATCGGCGACGAAGGCACGACCGAATGGTTGCGTGCCGCAGCCGATGCCTGGGGCGTTGCGTCTGACAAATTCGACGCGGTGGTTGCACCGGGGCGGGCGCGGGCTCGCCGTTCGGTCGAACTGCACCAGGGTCTTCTGTCGGGTCGCAGCGTATTTTTCTTTCCTGATTCGCAGCTGGAGGTGCCGCTTGCGCGCTTTCTGTCGCGCGAGCTGAAGATGACCCTCACCGAAGTCGGTACGCCCTATCTGCACCGGCAGCATCTGTCGCGTGAGCTGGCACTGCTGCCGGATTCGATCACGCTGTCTGAAGGGCAGCATGTCGAGCGCCAGCTTGATCGCTGCAGGGCCTTGCAGCCCGATCTGGTGGTCTGCGGGCTGGGGCTGGCCAATCCGCTCGAAGCCGAGGGCATGACCACCAAGTGGTCGATCGAGCTGGTTTTCACGCCGATTCAGGGCTATGACCAGGCCGGCGATCTCGCCGAACTCTTTTCGCGTCCGCTGCATCGACGCACCAAGATCGCTGCCTGAGCGCGCCGCCATGCAACTCGCACTCTGGACGTATGAAGGCCCGCCGCATGTCGGGGCAATGCGCGTCGCCACTGCGATGCGGGGTCTTCATTACGTCCTGCATGCGCCGCAGGGCGACACCTATGCCGATCTGCTGTTCACCATGATCGAGCGCCTGCCGCAGCGCCCGCCGGTAACCTACACCACCTTCCAGGCGCGCGATCTCGGTGGCGATACCGCCGAACTCTTCAAGACCGCTGCGCGCGACGCCTACGAGCGCTTCGCGCCACAGGCGATGATTGTCGGTTCTTCGTGCACCGCTGAACTCATTCAGGATGATCCGGGTGGTCTGGCCAAGGCGCTCGATCTGCCGATTCCGGTGGTGGCGCTCGAGTTGCCTTCGTATCAGCGCAAGGAGAACTGGGGCGCTTCCGAGACCTTTTATCAGCTGGTGCGCCATCTGGTGGCGCCCGGCAAGCGTCCCGAGCGCCCGCAGGGCAAGCGTCCGAGTTGCAATCTGCTCGGTCCCACGGCGCTGGGTTTTCGGCATCGCGACGACATCCGCGAAATCACCGGGCTGCTCGCTCAACTCGGTATCGATGTCAATGTCGTGGCACCGATGGGTGCCACGCCAGCCGATATCGTCCGGCTTGGTGAGGCCGACTTCAATGTTGTGCTCTATCCCGAGACGGCCTCGCAGGCGGCGCAGTGGCTCGCCCGCAATCTGCAGCAGCCGATGACCAAGTCGGTGCCGCTGGGCGTCGGCGCAACCTGTGACTTCATCCGCGAAGTGGCCGAACTGGCGGGTGTCGACCCCGCTGCTGTGCTGGCCGGCGCACCGTCGCGCGCCACCTGGTATTCGCGGTCGGTCGATTCGACCTACCTCACCGGAAAGCGGGTGTTCATTTTCGGTGACGCGACCCATGCGGTCGCTGCTGCGCGGGTTGCCACGCAGGAACTGGGCTTTACCGTCGTCGGTCTGGGGACCTACAGCCGGGAGTTTGCTCGCGAGATCCGTGAAGCCGCCAAGCTGTATGGCGTTGATCCGCTGATCTCCGACGACTACCTCGAAGTCGAAGAAGCCGTGAGCGCAGCACAGCCCGAGCTGGTGCTCGGTACCCAGATGGAGCGCCACATCGCCAAACGTCTTGGTCTGCCCTGCGCGGTCATTTCAGCCCCGGTCCATGTCCAGGATTTCCCTGCGCGCTATGCGCCGCAGATGGGATTCGAGGGCGCCAACGTGCTCTTCGACACCTGGGTTGCACCGTTGATGATGGGTCTCGAGGAGCACCTGCTGGGCATGTTCCGCGGCGACTTCGAGTTTCATGAAAACGCGCCCGCCTCGCATCTTGGCCGCACCGGTGTCGCAGCGGCGCCGATCGCGTCGACGACCGAGACCGATCAACACGACACCGCGCCGCAGGCGATCGAGTCACCGGTCGTCGAAATGATTTCTTTGACGCCTGCGTCATCGGACAGCCAGGTTGTGACAAGCACGCCTGACGCCACCGCAGTCTGGGATGGCGAAGCCCAAGCCGAACTTAAAAAAATTCCTTTTTTCGTTCGGGGCAAGGCTCGCAAGAACACGGAGCGCTATGCCCTTGAGCGCGGCGTGTCACTGATCACGGTTGAGACACTCTATGATGCAAAATCGCACTTCGCACGCTGAGGCGACACCGGTGAATGTCGTCATCGTGACGATGGACACGCATCTGTCGAGCGCGGTCGATCGCGCCCGCGCGTCGCTCAAGCAGCAGATCCCCGGGCTTAATCTCACCCTGCATGCCGCGTCTGAATGGAGCGGCAAGTCCGACGGCCTTGAGCATTGCCTCGAGGACATCGCCAAGGGCGACATCGTCATTGCGACCATGCTCTTCCTGGAGGATCACTTTCTGCCGATTCTCCCCGCGCTCAAGGCGCGGCGCGATCACTGCGACGCCATGTTCTGCGCCATGTCGGCCAGCGAGGTCGTCAAGCTCACGAAGCTGGGCAAGTTCGATATGGACAAGCCGGCCTCGGGGCCGCTGGCATTGCTCAAGAAACTGCGCGGCAGCGGCAAGGACAAGGCAGCAACCGGCGGCGAAAAGCAGATGAAGATGCTGCGCCGGATTCCGCAGATGCTGAAGTTCATCCCGGGCACCGCGCAGGACGTGCGCAGCTATTTCCTGTCGCTGCAGTACTGGCTCGGCGGCTCGCAGGAAAACATGTTCAATATGGTCCACTTTCTGGTCGACCGTTATGCCGACGGTCCGCGCAAGTCCCTTCGGGGCTTGTCCAAGCCGGCCGCCCCGGTCGCTTATCCGGAGCTTGGTGTCTATCACCCGCGCATGGCATCGCGCATGTCCGAGAGCATGGAAGACCTGCCGCTGCCGGCCAATGTCGAAGCGCCTCTGGGCACGGTTGGTGTGCTGATGCTGCGGTCCTATCTGCTGTCCGGCAACCACGGTCATTACGATGGCGTGATTGCGGCGCTCGAAGCGCGAGGCCTCAGGGTGATCCCGGCCTTTTCGGCCGGACTCGACGCTCGCCCGGCGATCGACAAATTCTTCGTGCGCGACGGCAAGGCCACCATCGATGCGATGGTCTCGCTCTCAGGCTTCTCGCTGGTCGGCGGCCCCGCCTACAACGATGCCAAAGCGGCGGAAGACGTGCTGGCTGCGCTCGATGTGCCCTATGTCGCTGCCCATCCGGCCGAGTTCCAGACGCTGGATCAGTGGGGTGGTTCAGATCGTGGATTGCTGCCGGTCGAGAGCACCATCATGGTCGCCATTCCCGAACTCGACGGCGCAACCGGTCCGATGGTTTTCGGTGGCCGACGCGGTGCGGAGGGTGTGACCTGCGCCGGCTGCCACCACCACTGCACCTTCACCAAGTCCGATACCGCGCAGGACATGGCTTCCTGTCCCGAGCGCGCCATCATGCTGTCGGCACGCGTGTCCAAGCTGATCGCCATGCGTCGTGCCGAGCACGCGGATCGCAAGGTCGCGATCGTGCTCTTCAACTTCCCGCCAAATGCAGGAAACATCGGGACGGCAGCGTTTCTGGCGGTGTTCGAGTCGCTCTTCAACACGCTTGCCGGCATGAAGGCGCAGGGCTACACCATCGACATGCCTGACAGTGTCGATGCGCTGCGTGAATCGATCCTCAAGGGCAATGCCGAGCAGCATGGCGCCGATGCCAACGTCCATGTCCTGATCAAGGCCGACGACCATGTGCGCCGCGAGCGCTGGCTCAAGGAAATCGAAGCGCAATGGGGTCCGGCGCCAGGCAAACAACTGAGCAACGGGAATTCAATTTTTGTGCTTGGCAAGCAGTTCGGCAATGTGCTGGTGAGCGTGCAGCCATCCTTCGGCTACGAAGGCGATCCGATGCGCCTGCTGTTTGAAAAGGGTCTTGCGCCAACGCATGCGTTTTCGGCTTTCTATCGCTACCTTCGCGAAGATTTCAACGCGCATGCGGTGTTGCACTTCGGTACCCACGGTGCGCTCGAGTTCATGCCCGGCAAGCAGGCCGGCATGTCCGGCACCTGCTGGCCTGACCGTCTGATCGATGATCTGCCGAATCTCTACCTTTATGCCTCGAACAATCCGTCGGAAGGCGCGATCGCCAAGCGGCGCTCGGGCGCGACGCTGATCAGTTATCTGACGCCTCCGATCACCCAGTCCGGTCTTTACAGCGGCCTCATTGAACTCAAGAGCTCGATCGATTCCTGGCGCAGTCTTGCGCCGTCAGACGGGCACAAGCGGACCGATCTGGCCACGCTGATCCAGTCGCAGGCCGCCCAACTCGATCTGGTCAGTGCCGAGCCGATCTGGTCGACCGACACCGATGCTCGCGTGCTGGCGCTTGGCGAGAAAATCCTCGAACTCGAATACAGCCTCATTCCGTTTGGCCTGCATGTGGCCGGGCAAGCGTCGAGCGCACTTGAGCGTACCGACATGCTGCTGGCAATGGCCGAGTCGAGTGAGGCGTCGGCACCGTCGCGCGAGTCCATCGAACTGCTGGTGGCCGGCTCGACGGCTGCGCAGGCCCTGTTGGCATCGGGTCTGGCGGTCGACGACACCTCGCGAAAGCTTTTCGACTCGCTCGCGCAATCCAACCGGCTGCTGTCTGAAGATCACGAGGTCGGTGCGATCCTCGCTGCACTCGATGGCCGCTTCATCCGGCCGTCGCCGGGCGGTGACATCCTGCACACCGCTGATGTGCTGCCGACCGGGCGCAACATTCACGGCTTCGATCCCTTCCGCATTCCAAGTGCCTTTGCAATGCGCGATGGCGCAGCTCAGGCGCAGCGACTGCTTGATACCTACGTCAAGGGTGGCAATTTGCTGCCCGAGACCATCGCGATGGTCCTGTGGGGCAGCGACAATCTGAAATCAGAAGGTGGCCCGCTTGCGCAGGCCCTGGCGCTGATGGGCGCGGTGCCGCGCTTTGACAGTTATGGCCGCATCGCCGGCGCCACGCTTGTGCCTCTGGAAGAACTGGGACGGCCCCGCATCGACGTGATGGTGACCATCTCGGGCATCTTCCGCGATCTGATGCCGCTGCAGATCAAGCTGCTGGCTGAAGCCGCTTTCATGGCCGCCAGCGCCGATGAAGCCCCCGAGATGAACTACATCCGCAAGCATGCGCTGGCGTATCAGCTCGAGCATGGGTGCACGCTGGAGATCGCTTCGCTTCGTGTCTATGGCAACGCCGAAGGCGCCTACGGATCGAATGTGAACAACCTCGTCGAGAGCAGCCGCTGGGCCGAAGAAGACGAACTCGCCGAAACCTATTCGCGCCGCAAGGGCTTCGCGTATGGCCGTGGCGGCCGTGCGGTGCAGCAGTCGGCGCTGTTGCAAAGCCTGCTGGCCGATGTGCAGCTCACCTATCAGAACCTCGATTCAGTCGAGCTTGGCGTGACCACCGTCGACAACTACTTCGATACCCTCGGCGGTATCACCGGTGCGGTCAAGCGGGCACGCGGCGGCAAGACACCGCCGGTCTTCATCGGCGATCAGACCCGCGGGGAAGGCACCATCCGCAGCCTTGAAGATCAGGTCGCGCTTGAGACCCGCACGCGCATGCTCAACCCGAAATGGTTCGAGGGCATCCTCAAGCATGGTTACGAAGGTGTGCGCCAGATCGAGGCTCATGTCACCAACACCATGGGCTGGTCGGCGACGACCGGGCAAGTCCAGCCCTGGGTCTACAAGCAGCTATCCGAAACATTCATGCTCGATCCCGAGATGCGTGAACGGCTGGCCCAGCTCAATCCCACCGCGTCCGCGCGAGTGGCCAATCGGCTTCTCGAAGCTTCGGATCGTCAGTACTGGACGCCCGAGCCCGAGATGCTCGAGGCCTTGCGAAGAGCCAGCGAGGAACTCGAAGACCGGCTCGAAGGTGTTTACGAAGGTACCCCAGCATGACAACCGCAACCGTTCCGTTCTCCGACATCAAGCGCCCATCAAAGGGCCTCGATGGCGCCGGCAGTGTGCAGGTGCAGCTCGACCCTAACCTCAAGATCGGCAATGCCAAGGTCTTTGCGGTTTATGGCAAAGGCGGTATCGGCAAGAGCACCACGTCATCGAACCTGTCGGTGGCCTTCTCAAAGCTCGGCAAGCGCGTACTGCAGATCGGCTGCGACCCCAAGCACGATTCAACCTTTACCCTGACCAAGAAGCTGATGCCGACCGTCATCGATGTGCTCGAGTCGGTCGACTTCCATGCAGAAGAGCTGCGCCTCGAGGACTTCGTCTTCGAGGGCTACAACGGTGTGATGTGTGTCGAAGCCGGCGGCCCGCCGGCTGGCACCGGCTGCGGCGGCTATGTGGTCGGTCAGACCGTCAAACTGCTCAAGGAACATCACCTGCTCGAAGACACCGATGTGGTGATCTTCGATGTGCTGGGCGATGTGGTGTGCGGCGGCTTTGCCGCGCCGCTGCAGCATGCCGACCGCGCGCTGATCGTGACCGCCAACGACTTCGATTCAATCTTTGCGATGAACCGGATCGTTCAGGCGATCGCCGCCAAGGCCAAGAACTACAACGTGCGTCTCGGCGGCGTGATTGCCAACCGCAGCAAGGACACCGATCAGATCGATAAGTTCAATGATCGTGTCGGTCTGAAGCGGATGGCGCATTTTCCTGATCTGGACGTCATCCGGCGCAGCCGCCTGAAGAAGTCGACCCTCTTCGAGATGGAATATTCGCCTGAGCTCGAGGCCGTGCAGAACGAATATCTGCGACTGGCCGCAGCCCTCTGGGCTGGCACCGATCCGCTGGCGCCCGAAGCCTTGAAGGACCGCGATATTTTTGACCTGCTTGGATTCGATTGAAGCCTGATCGCATGAACGACACCACCTATCTGGATCGTCGCGGCGAGATCGAGCACTACTTCGATCGCACCGCCGTGGAGGCCTGGGCCCGACTGACCTCGTCAGCGCCGGTCAGCGGCATCCGCGCGACCGTTCGCGCCGGTCGCGACAAGATGCGCGAGACCCTGCTCAGCTGGTTGCCCGATGATCTGAGCGGCAAGCGCGTGCTTGATGCCGGCTGCGGCACCGGCGCGCTGGCGGTCGAGTGCGCCCGCATGGGTGCGAAGGTGGTGGCGATCGATCTGTCGCCCACGCTGGTCAATCTGGCGCGCGAGCGCCTGCCGACCGACATCAATCCGTCGAACATCGAGTTCTGTGCCGGCGACATGCTCGATCCGGCGCTGGGCGAATTCGATCATGTTGTCGGCATGGATTCGCTGATTCATTACGAGCCCGACGATGTGCTGCGCGCGCTTGCGGCCCTGGCGCCTCGTACCCGCGACTCGGTGCTGTTTACCTTCGCGCCTCGCACGCCTCTGCTGGCCACGATGCGGGTGGTGGGTCGGGCATTTCCGCGCGCCAACCGCGCGCCCTGGATCGTCCCGGTTGCTGCCGGGAAGTTGGAGAGAAAGCTGTCTGCCCTGCCGCAGCTGCAGGGCTGGGAGTCGGGCCGCACGTTTCGGGTGTCGACCGGCTTTTACACCTCTCAGGCGATCGAGTGGCGGCGCAAATGAAGGCAACGATGACATCGAAGCCCAAGGGCAAACGCTTTACCCAGATCCTGATGTCGATCGATGCCCGCTATCTGCCCTTTGCCGATGCGGCCAGCGCCGGTTTGCCGCTGTCGCGCTTGCTGCGACTGTCGCTCTTTCAAGTGACGGTGGGCATGGCCACCGCGCTCATTGTCGGCACGCTCAATCGGGTCATGATCGTGGAGCTTGGCGTGCCGGCCTGGCTGGTCGCGTTCATGGTGGCCCTGCCGCTGCTGGTGGCGCCGTTTCGCGCCTTTACCGGCTACAAATCGGATACCCATCGCTCGGCCTTCGGATGGCGGCGCGTGCCCTTCATCTGGACCGGCACGATGCTGCAGTTCTTCGGTCTGGCGATCATGCCCTTCGCCCTGCTGGTGCTGTCGGGGCAAGGCGCCGTGCCCACGCCGCCCTGGGTCGGCCAGGCGGCGGCGGCCTTTGCCTTTCTGGTTGTCGGCATCGGTCTGCAGACCGCGCAGACCGCGGGTCTTGCGCTGGCCACCGACCTTGCCGATGAAGAAACGCGTCCGCGGGTGGTGGCGCTGATGTACTTGATGCTCCTGATCGGCATGGTCGGAAGCGGCACGTTCTTTGGCGTGGTGCTGGCCGACTTTGCGCCCAAGACCCTGGTGCAGGTGGTGCAGGGCGCAGCCCTGATCACGCTGGTACTCAACAGCATTGCGCTGTGGAAGCAGGAGGCACGCAACCCCGAGCGCGCAGCCATGCTCAAGGCCCAGGTCGAGCCGTCCTTCCGGGATGCCTGGCGGCGCTTCATCGGCACCGGGCGTGCGCGCCGTTTTCTCTGGACGGTCGGTCTGGGTACTGCGGCCTTCAATATGCAGGACATCATCCTCGAGCCCTATGGTGGCGAAATCCTTCACCTGAGCGTCGGTGCAACCAGTGCCCTGACCGCGATGATGGCCGCAGGGTCGCTGATCGGTTTTGCGCTTGCCGCGCGGGTGCTGTCGAGAGGGACCGATCCGTTGCGGGTCGCCGCGTATGGCGCGCTGGCGGGTTTGCCTGCCTTCCTTGCGGTGCTGTTCGCAGCACCGGCCGAGTCGCCCACGCTGTTTCGCCTGGGTGCGGCCTGCGTCGGTTTTGGCGGTGGACTTTTTGCGGTCGGCACCCTGACCGCCGCAATGCGGATGGAAGAACGAGGCTTCGTCGGACTGGCGCTGGGCGCCTGGGGGGCGGTGCAGGCGACTGCCGCGGGGCTGTCGATCGCAGGCGGCGGACTGATCCGGGATGTTTTCTCGAGTCTTGCCACGGCGGGTGCCTTGGGCGAAGCGCTTGCGATGCCGGTCACCGGCTATGGTTTTGTATACGCCCTCGAGTTGTCGTTGCTGTTTGTCACCCTGATTGCCATCGGACCGCTTGTTGGGCGCGGAACGGTGGTCCCCTTGTCGGAACGCAAGTTCGGGCTTGCCGAACTACCCGGTTAATCGAATCCATTCAGAAGGAGAAATCATCATGCAAGTTGGAGCCATCACCGGCTACGTCGATCTCGCGCAATTACTGCTCTATGCGTTCTGGATATTCTTCGCCGGGCTGATCTATTACCTCGCCCGCGAAAATCATCGCGAAGGCTATCCGATGGAGTCCGACAGCCTCGGGCGCGCGGTCGTCAATGGCTTTCCGGTTCCGGAGCCCAAAGTCTTCAAGCTGGCCAATGGCCACGAAGTGGTGGTTCCCGATCTCAGCAAGGGTGAGCCGCCGCGTGCCTTTGTGGCCACGAGCGAGCTTCCCGGCTCGCCGATCGAGCCGACCGGCAATCCGATGCTCGACGGCGTCGGCCCCGGTGCCTATGCAATCCGTGCCGACGTGCCCGAGATGAACATCCACGGCGAAGCGGTGATCCGTCCGCTGCGTGTGCTCGCCGGTTACGACGTTGCCAGGCAGGACGTCGATCCGCGCGGCCTGCCGGTGATGGGTGGCGATGGCAAGCAGGGCGGCATCGTCCGCGATGTCTGGCTCGATACCTCAGAAATGCTGTTCCGCTATCTCGAGGTCGAGACCAACACCGCTGCCGGCTCACGCACGGTCCTGTTGCCGATGACCTTTGCCCGTATTCGTCGCAATGCGGTGGAGGTCAATTCGATCTATGGCCACCACTTCGGCGCTGTGCCTGGGCTCAAGCATGGCGATCAGGTCACCCTGCTCGAAGAAGAGAAGATCATGGCCTATTACGGCGGCGGCACGCTTTATGCCGATCCCAAGCGTCTGGAGCCCTTCCTGTGAACGTCCAGCACACCGGTCACGAACACGAGTTCGAGCCTCAGCACGGCCTGCCCGAAAGGCTGCCGGAAAACGAGCGCATCCTCTGGCAGGGATCACCCGACTTTCGCAAGCTGGCTCGAACCGCGTTTCACCTTCGTACGCTCGCGATCTATTTCGCGGCCATGCTGGCGATTCGCGCCTACAGCGTTTTGCCCGACGCCAGCTCGCTGCGCGATGCGGTGATGCTGATGGCCGTGCCGACCGTGCTGGCCCTGCTCGCGCTCGGCACGATCGCGGTGCTCGCCTGGCTGGCCTGCCGCACCACGGTCTACACCATCACCGATCGCCGTGTCGTGATGCGTGTGGGCGTGGTGCTCACGCTGAGCTTTAATCTGCCCTTGACGTCCCTGCGCTCGGCGGACATCAAGATGATGGACGACGGTTGCGGCGACATCGCACTGACGCTGGCGGGCTCCGATCACATCGCCTACTTTCACTTGTGGCCGCACGTGCGCTCCTGGCGACTGGCGCATCCCGAGCCGACCCTGCGGTCGGTGCCCGATGTGGCGAAAGTCGCTGCGCTGCTGTCGCAGGCCTGGTCGCAGGTCAATGAAATGCCGGCGCAACCGATGCCCACCACGGCCAACGGTGCGAGCGCCAAGCCGGTTTCCTTGCAGCCGAGCATGAGCTGATGAGCGACACCATGACTCAGCCCCTTGGTCCGCTGACGCCCCGCAAGGCACCGGATACCTTTCCCAAGTGGGTGCTCTGGTGCGCCGGCGGCTTGATTGCGTTCTCGCTGATCAGCGTCGGTCTGGTCCGCATCACCGGTAATGGCCCCGACCAGATTCGCCAGTCGATGCCCGATGTCAGCGCGCAGCGTGCACTGCGTTTTGAGGATCGGCCCAATGGCGGTGTTGCAATCATTGACGGGGCGAATGGGCAGGTCATTGCCGAGCTCACCGGTGAGCAGGGCTTTTTGCGCGGCACGGTCCGAGCCTTGGCCCGCGAGCGTCATGCGCGCGGACTTGGTTCTGAAATGCCTTTCGAGCTGATCGCCCATTCAAACGGTAGACTCACCCTGGTCGATCCGGCGACCGGTCAGCGCATTGATCTCGAATCATTCGGACCCTCGAATTCAGGCAAATTCGAGCAGTTCCTGACACCGTCGGCCGCCGCCGCCAAATAACGCAGGACTTCAGACATGTCGACCATGGAAGCCGTCACCTCCTCCGAAGCTGCTGCCAGCAAAGCCAAGGAAGACACGCTCCTTAGCCCGAAGTTTTATACCACCGACGGCGCCGCCATGAACCGGCTCGATATCTCGCCGGTGCGGGCCGAATGGGACGCCATGATGGCCGAGTACGAGGGTGACAATAATCAAGACCACTTTCAGCGCACCCCCGAATTTGTCGCTGAGGTCGAGGCGGTTTTCTCGAAGGTTTCGCCCGAGCTGCGTCAGGAATTCATCGATTTTCTGATCTCGTCGGTGACCTCGGAGTTCTCCGGCTGCATTCTCTACAACGAGATTCAGAAGAACGTCGAGAATCCCGATATCAAGGCGCTGATGCGTTATATGGCCCGTGACGAGTCGCGCCATGCCAGCTTCATCAATCAGTCGCTCAAGGACCTTGGCATCGGCCTTGATCTGGGCAGTCTCAAGCGCAACAAGGCCTATACCTACTTCAAGCCGAAATACATTTTCTACGCGACCTACCTGTCGGAGAAGATCGGCTACGCGCGCTACATCACGATTTTCCGCCAGCTTGAGCGCCATCCTGACAAGCGTTTTCACCCGATCTTCAAGTGGTTTCATCGCTGGTGCAACGACGAGTTCAGACATGGTGAGTCGTTTGCACTGATCATGCGCGCCAACCCGCAGTTGCTGAGCGGTGGCAATGTCTACTGGATCCGTTTCTTCCTGCTGGCGGTCTACGCGACCATGTACGTGCGAGACCACACGCGTCCGATGCTCCATCAGGCGATGGGCTTCGAGTCGACCGATTACGACTACACGGTTTTCCGGATCACGTCCGAGATCTCGAAGCAGGTGTTTCCGATCACGCTCGATATCGACAACCCGGCTTTTCGTGCGGGCTTCGACAGGCTGCTCGCGATCCAGACCGGTCTTACCGCGGCCAAAAAGCGCGGCGGACTCGTGGGTCGTCTCCAGCAGGCGGGTTGGGCGGCGCGCGGTCTGGCAACGTTCGCACGGCTGTATTTTGTGCCCGTGGTTCACAACGAGCTGCCTTCGAATGTCCGCGCCGTTGCGGCGTGGTGAGTCGAAGACCGCCTCCGCTGATTTATCAAGGCGCCTGCTGACATGCTCTCCGTTCCTGCCGCAGTCGTCTTTGCGGTGATCATCTGGTGGGCGAGTACCGGGTTGATCCTGATGCTCGATGGCCTGCCACGCGGCACCTTCCGCTGGAGCCTGGTCGTCTCGACACTGCTGGCGGTGGCGGCCCTTGTCGGTCTCGCCCACACCGCCAACCAGACCTCGGTCTCGGGTGTCTATTGCGCCTTCACCTGTGCCTTGCTGGTGTGGGGTTGGCACGAGCTGACCTTCCTGACCGGCTGGATCACCGGACCACGCCGAATCGCCTCACCGCCCGGACTGACAGGATGGCCGCGGTTTTCTCAGGCGGTGCAGGCGATTCTCTGGCATGAGCTCGGCATCCTCGCTGCCGGTGCGGCCATCATGTCGATCACCTGGGACGCACCCAACCAGATCGGCACCTGGACCTTCCTTGTGCTCTGGCTTATGCGTACCAGCGCCAAACTCAATCTGTACTTTGGCGTTCGCAATCTCAGCGAAGAATTTCTGCCGCCGCATCTGACCTACCTGCAGAGCTTTTTCCGGCGCCGTCCGATGAATGCGTTTTTCCCTTTCGCAGTCGGTATCGCGACGGTCGTGCTGGCGCTGATCTTCATGAGCGCCTCCGATCCGGCAACCACCGTCGACCAGTCGGTGGGACTGGCGCTGGTCGGCACGATGCTCGCGCTGGCCATCCTTGAACATTGGCTGCTGGTGCTGCCCCTGTCGTCGACGGCCCTGTGGCGCTGGGCCATCCGACATCGCGACGCCGCCAAAGCCGACACCGACACCTCGACATCCCGCCGCAGTGCAACGCCGGTGCTTGCTGCCGACGCTGCGTTGCCCGTCCTGCGCCCGCCGGCGACCTGACTTACTCCGAATTCAGCGAGCGATCATGCAGCTCTCGACCCCGCAGTTCACGACCCTGGCCGACGAACACCTCGTCCCGATGCAGTCTGGTGACGAGGGTAGGCCGATGGACGACGCCAAAGCCCTGCGCACCCTGATGCAGGGTGGATCCAAGACCTTCTTTGCCGCGTCCCTGCTGCTGCCGCCGCGGGTTCGGGCACCCGCCACAGCGCTCTATGCCTTCTGTCGGCTGGCCGACGATGCGATCGACGACGGCGTCGACAAGACCGGCGCCTATCGCGATTTGCAGCGTCGCCTCGATGCGATCTATGCCGGGCGGCCTGAGGCGGTCGATGCCGATCGCGCCCTGTTGCCGGTCGTGCGTCAATACGGCATTCCGCGTGAATTGCTCGATGGCCTGCTCGAGGGTTTTTTCTGGGATGCAGAGGGCCGTCGCTACGAGACGCTGGCTGATGTGCAGTCTTATGGCGCCCGGGTTGCCGGAACTGTCGGCGCCATGATGGCGCTGATCATGCAGACCCGCTCGGCAGATGCCCTGGCGCGCGCCTGTGAGCTTGGCGTGGCGATGCAGCTCACCAACATTGCCCGCGACGTCGGCGAAGATGCCCGTGAGGGCCGACTCTATCTGCCGCTGCAGTGGTTGCGCGAGGCCGGCATCGATCCCGAGACCTGGCTTCGTGACCCGGTCTTCAACGATGCCATTGCCAGCGTCATCGCGCGTCTGCTCGAGGCGGCCGATGATCTCTATCGTCGTGCCGAAGCGGGCATTGCGGCCTTGCCGCGCGATTGCCGTCCGGCGATCCGTTCGGCGCAACTGGTGTATGCCGAGATCGGCGAAGAAGTGCGTCGGCATGGCTTCGATTCGATCAGCCGCAGGGCGGTGGTGTCGGGTCGCCGCAAACTGATGCTGATCTCGCGCGCATCGTCGGTTTTTCTGATCGCACCGCGTGCTGCCGACCTGTCGAGCGGCCCATTGCCCGAGATTGCTTTTCTGGTCGATGCGGCTGCCGATACCCTCAGCGGGCGGCCGACCGCTCGCGTTCCCGGCAAAGCTCGCCGTCGCTCCTTCGACGAGAAGGTCGTCTGGGCGACCGATCTGTTCGAGCGACTGTCCGAGCAGGACCGTCTGGCCCGTTGACGCGGGCCTGACGCAGGCAGTTCGGGACGCGATGGACACGGCCTTGAAGCTGGTCGAGGTCGGCGTGATCGGCGCGGGTGTTGCGGCATTTTGCTGGTGGCAGTTTCGCGACCTCAGGATCGAGCGCGAGAAGGCGGCCGCGCGCGCGGCCGCGTTGCCCGGCCCGCAGGCCGAACCACCTGTCAATCCGGGCAATGAGCCAGGCGTCGACATCGATGCCGATGTGGCCGATGCGGGTGCGCAAGTGAGCGACAACCCGGGCAGTCTGTCTGCCGGCACGACAGGTCGCAGCTCATGAGCGCCGCGATCAAGACCATCCACATCGCCAGTGCCTGTCTGTTCCTCGGCAATGTCATCGTCAGCGGGACCTGGGCCGCGCTAGCCGAGCGCACGCGCGATCACAAGATCATCCGCTTCAGCAATCGCCTGGTGCTCATCACCGATATCCTGTTCACCCTCAGCGGATCGCTCGGCGTGGTCATTACCGGTTATCTGATGGCGACGCCCATGGGCGGTGAAGCGGTCAATCCATGGATCCGCTGGTCCTATCTGCTGCTGGGGCTATCGGGGCTGATCTGGGCCTTTGTGCTTGTCCCGATCCAGCTCAAGCAGCGCAGGATTCTGGCGACGACCGACACCATCACAGACGACTATCTGCGGCTGTCGCGGCTGTGGCAGATCACCGGCGCGATCGCGACCGTGCTGCCCTTGCCAATCCTGTATTTCATGATCGCCAAGGTGCACTGAGTGGCGCGTTCAGCAAGCGATCGCCAATGCGATCAGTGACCGCCTAGCGGATGGATCGCGCCGAGTCGCTGGCGGGCAAGGTCGTCCTGATCACCGGCGCGGGTGCCGGCATCGGCGCAGCCGGTGCGCGTGAACTGCATCGGCGCGGTGCAGTGCCGGTGCTGGTCGATTGCGATCGGGAGACCGTCGAATCGGCTGCCGCGGCCATCGGTTCGCAGACCATGGCGCTGGTGGCTGACGTCACCTCGGCTGCCGATTGCGAGGCGGCGGTGGCGGCGGTCATCGAGCGCTATCGGCGCATCGACATTGTCTGGGCCAACGCAGGCGTTGCCGCCTTCGGTCAGCTCGCCCATATCGATCCGGTGGCCTGGAAGCGATGCTATGAGGTCAACGTCATGGGCGTCTTCAATACCGTGCGTGCGGCGCTGCCCGAGCTGATCCGCTGCAAGGGATTCATCGCAGTCTCGGCGTCGGTCTCGTCCTTTGCGGCGCCGCCGGCGATGTCGGCTTATGCAGCATCGAAAGCCGCCGTCGAGGCGATGTGTAATTCATGGCGTATCGAACTGGCCTCGCACGGCGTCGGCATCGGCGTCATTCATGCGTCCTGGGTCAAGACCGCGCTGGTGACCGAGGGCGCCCTGCATCCCGGTTTCGTGCGACTGCGTCAGACCGTTCCCGGTCCGATGAATGTTGATATCGATCCCGAGGAGGCGGCTCGTCGCATGGTCGACGGCATCGCCCGCCGCGACCGGCGCATCTGGGTGCCGGGCTGGGTTCGGCTCCTGCACTGGCTGCGCCCCTGGCTGCACACGCCGCTCTTCGAGCGCGATCTGCTGAAGGCCGCGCCGGATATCGAGCGTTTCTATCTCGAAGGTTTGGCCGCCGAAGGACGCCTGGCATCGTCTTTCGGGCCGCGCGAGCATCAGCGTGCCCTGGAGCGACAGCGACGCGGCGGTGACTGACACCGGATGAATGGCAGGGTGGATAATTTTCCGCAATCTCAAAGACTTGGGTAGGATTCGCTCCAGCCCGCAGCAACCCGCCGCAAAGACGGCTCAAGGAGACAAGGACATGACTCAAACCACCCGTCGCAATCTGATGATTGCCGCCGCTGCCGGTGCTGCCACCGGTTTGGCGACGCCGCTTCGCAGTGCCCGTGCGCAGACGTCGCCCTGGCCGTCCAAGCCGATCCGCATCATCGTGGGCTTTGCGCCTGGCGGCCTGACCGACGCCTATGCCCGGATGTTTGCCGAGCAGATCACCGCGCGCTACAACCAGCCGGTGATTGTTGAAAACAGGCTGGGAGCCGGCGGCAACATCGCGATCGACGCGGTCTGCAAATCGCCCGCCGACGGCTACACGCTGCTGGCTACAACGACGGGTGCGGTCTGGCAGAACCGGGTGCTCTACAACAAGCTGCCCTTCGATCTGTCCAAGGACCTGACACCGGTGACGGTCTTCCCATCGGGTCCGCTGCTGCTTGCCGTGCCGGAGCGGGTGCCGGCCAAAACCACCATGGAGCTGATCGAATACGCGCGCAAGAACCCCAGCATCATGGGCTCGTATGCGCCGGCGTCTTTTCCGCACATGCTGGCCGAGAATTTCAACAAGCTCTACGGCACCAAGATCGAGACCGTCCACTACAAGGGCGAAGGCCCGATGTGGGTCGAAATGGGCAGCGGGCAGCAGGAAATGGCGGTCGGCAGCTATCAGGCTTATGCCACCGTCCAAGGCAAGGGTGTTCGGGCGATTGCCGCAACCGGCCTGGTCCGATGCCCGAAGTTCCCCAATCTGCCGACCCTGGTCGAGCAGGGCATCAAGGGCGATGTCTGCCGCCTCGATGGTGGCCTTGCGATCACCGCGCCGGCTGCAGTGCCGGTCGACATCCTCGAGAAGCTCTCGAAGGTGGCGGTCGATGGCAATGACACGCCGCGCGCCAAGCAGTTGCGCGAGAATTTCGCGATTCCGGATGCCACCAAGGGTCGGGAAGACGCGCTGCGGATGTGGCGCGAGGTTGCGCCGATCTGGATCGCGGAAGCGACGGCGGTAGGCGTCAAGCTCGACTGAACCGAGCGGGCTTGCGGCGGCGGCCCTGTGCGACACAGTGCTTATGGGCCGCCGATGCAGGCCGCCGAATCGGGCGACGTGAACGCTTTGCCGATCGGTCGGTTTATCAGGCCAGTCTGGGCATCCGCCACGGCAGCATCAGCCTGACTGGCAGCGAGACCAGACGCGGGATGCTCAGGGACTCGTGAATCGAAGTCACCTGCTCGCCAAACAGGCCTGAGGCGAGCGTCGAGCGGACATAAAACGGCGTGTCCTCGAGGGTTTCGAGCACGCGCGCAGGTGAGTTGTCGTCGGTATGGATGGCGCGTGCGACGCGCCACAGCGAAGCCGGCAGCTGCTGGCGAGCGGGCGGCGCGAATGAACTTGTCGTGCCATCGGGCGCAAATCGCTGGGCAATCACGCGTCCTGCGCCACTCGACGGTCTGACGTCGTAAATGACCGCGGTGCTGCCGTCCTGCATCCGGGCGCGCGACCAATCCCAATCGACAAAGCCCTTCTCAATCGGCTCGTCGCCTTCGTTTGAATCCATGTAGGCCGCACCGCTCCAGCGCACGCCTGGCTGATCGAGTGTGACCTCGATCCGCGCGCAGGGCGCAATCGGGCCCCATCGGTGGCGATCGTCGGCATCAAGGCTGGTGACGAAACCGCACAGCGCACTCGGCATCAGCCTGATACGGCCCTTGACGGCGCGCGGCAAGGGTACCGAGCGCTCGTCGAAATCGACCACCAGCGCCTCGCCATCCCAGGCCATGCGGCTGGGGCCGACGACGAATTCGCGAGCGCTGCGTCGGGTGCTGCGCCGACCTCGCTCGGTCATCGCCCAGCGCTTGCCGGCGTCGCCATAGAGCGCGACATTGATCGCGCAGAAGTCTTCCGGATCGCCCTTGCCAACGGCGCGCGAGAACGCGTAATAAGGGGAAAAGACGCTGCCCACGAAGGCGATGATGCTCAGGCCATGACGGCCGTCGTCGCTGAGCGCGTCGAGGTACCACCACAGATATCCGCCGTTGGGGACTGCCTGATCGAAGCGGGGGATTCCGTGAGCGTCACGCCCGCCTCGGCCGTTCGATAAATGACCCTGATGCATGTTGATGTCAGGGCGAGTCGGCCAGGATGTCCCCTGGCCGACCAAGCGACGCCCGCGTCAGTTGGTTGCGCCGACGACCTTGTTGCCGTCTGTTGCGCCGGCAGCCGGAGCAGCCGGAGCAGCCGCTGCGGGAGCAGCATCTGTCGACGCTGCGCCGGTGGCACTTGCGGCACCCGCTGCACCCACCGCGCTCGCGTCTGAAGCCGATGTCGCTGAGGCGGTCGATGCACCGCCCGCTGTCCCGGCGGCGGCGACCGTCACCGGCAGCGGGCCTTGCAGCTCGCGATGGTGCTTGGCCATCTCTGCGCCGTAAAGCGGCTTGAAAGCTCCCTGATGGCAGGTGCCACAGCCCACTTTCGCGACATCACCCTTCGGTCCGAGGCGATTGGCCGGGAAAGTACCGGTCAGCGGCGTCAGGTAGTCGTTATTGAGATCGCGTGCCATCCGGATGCCGTACCAGGCGGTTGCCCGGGTTGGCGGCGAGACGTCCCACGACTGAAACGACTGGGTGTTGTGGCAATAGGTGCAATTGACGCCCAAGGACTGCGACATGTGCATCATCAGGCCGTAGGTGAACTCGGCCTGCTTGGTCGAGTTCCGGTTGGCCGCACTGCCGGTCATGGCCAGTGCTTCATTCCCGTTGACCCGGATCGGCTTGGCGTCCTGCAGGTACTGGCTGAGCGGATCGTAGGGCAGCGACGAATAAGCCACCGTGGGCGACGGCTGGTTCTGGCCTTCCAGGTCGCCCAGCAATGCACCGGTCGAACGCTTGTCAGCCGGGGCAAACCAGACCTGGTTGGGTACCGGATTGCCTCGGTGGCAGGTGTAGCAGGTCACACCGGTTGCGCCGACATGGGACTTCCAGTCGGCGTTGACATGCTGCGTCATCTGCAGCATCCGACGGGCGACGACTTTGGTGTATTTCGAGTCGTCGGCAAAATTCGCCGCGTTGTGGCAGTAGGTGCAGCCCTCTTTGGGGGCGACCCACTGGGTGATCGAGACCATGTTGCGGGCAAACTCGCCCACGCTCAGCTCACCGAGCACCTTCACGTTCTGATAGATGTCCTTGGCCTTGGGACCGTCGGCGCTCGCCGCAGCGGCCGGCTCGGGCGCTGTGTTGAGCGAGGCCTGGGTGACAAGCAGCCGCTGGTTGTAGAGCTGCTGCATGCCGGTGCCGCGGTAGCCTGTCTGGACACTCTCGATTGGCGGCCGCTCGCAACCCGCCAGCACAGCAAGCGCTGCGAGTGGCAGAACGAGCGACCTGAAGCGAAATCCTCGCATCATTTTATTTTGCCCCCATCGTGTTGATTTCGACGCGACGTGCAGAGGCGTCTTCACCGGAAATATTCGCTTCTGTCTGGATCGGCTTTTCGAGGACCAGGCGGTCTTCGGCGATGCCTGCACCGACCAGTGCGTCCCGAACCGCGAACGCCCGCTTCTTGGACAGTTCCTCGTTCATGGCCTTGTCGCCGGTTGCCGAGTGGTAGCCGGAGATGCTGACTTTGAGGTCAGGCTTGGCAGCCAGTTCGGCGGCGAGTTCCTTGATCACGGCAGTCTGTGCATCGACGATCGCTGGAGACGCCACCGGGAAATAGACCACAGCGCCGGTTGTCGTGCGGGCGGCAGTGCCGTCGAGCGCCTTGGCGACAGGTGCAGCCGGTGCAACCGCCGCTGCGACCTTGGCAACCGGTGCAACCGGACGCTGCAGTGCCGGGTCGACCACCACCTTGTAGCTGGTGGGGTAGGAAGGCACGACACCGTGTTTGGCCGACCAGAGATACCAGTTGTCGACAACCGGGCCGGTCAGCAGGATGCCGATACCACCCACCAGCGGGCACAGCACGGCAAACCACCAGGCCCAGCGGTGAATCGATTCCATCGTCGCGTTGAAGCCCATCGTCCAGCGCCAGAACAGACCGGCACGCTCGGATGCGGTGCCGCGATCGACGATCTGCTCGATCTCGCGCTCGCCACCGAAGCGGCTGACCGCCAGGATGGTCGCGCCGTGCATCGCAAACAGCAGCACCGAGCCGTAGAGGAAGACGATCGACAGCGCGTGGAAGGGGTTGTAGAACAGATTGCCGTGACGCAGCGAGAGGGCCGAAACCCAGTCAAGGTGCGGGAAGATGCCGAAGGGCACCGCCTCCGACCAGCTGCCCATCATGACCGGACGGAAAAAGCCGCACACCAGATAGAGCCAGATCGCGGCGGCATAAGCCCAGGCCACGTGCGTGCCAAGCCCCAGCTGCCGTGCCCGCCGATAGGTTCGGGTCCACCAGAGAAGGATCGATGTCGTCAGCATGAAGCCGGCGATCAGCCACCAGCCGCCATGGGCCAGCGGCGGAATGCTCAGGCCATAGCTTGGCGGCGGCGGCTCGAGCGCCAGCCAGAACAGCTGACGCACGAGCTGGATGGGGTTCCAGTCGACTGACGCCAGCATGTTGAAGCCCATGATATTGAACGCCAGCGTACCGAACAGCAGCGACGCCACGCCCAATCCACCGAGATAGACCGGCCCGATCTGGGCATTACCCAGTCGACCGAGAAGATGGACGAAAAAGGGCGTGCCTTCGCGCTGCCAGTCTTCACGCGGCAGTGCAACGCCCGCTTGGGTCGGGCCGGTCGGCTGGACCGTTGTAAACAGATTTTGATATTCAGCCATGTTGGATCTCCTCGACTCAGTCCGGACTAGTGCTGCCAGATCGGCAGGTTCAACCACCAGCCCCACCACTCGGGCCAGCCGCGGGTCCA
>Ga0114972_10000843_pt1 | contig 23141 bp, 18 predicted proteins | sample M_140807_EF_Meta_FD_87354 | JGI IMG/M metagenome (GOLD analysis project Ga0114972, IMG submission 87354) | Freshwater microbial communities from Lake Montjoie, Canada to study carbon cycling - M_140807_EF_MetaG | ecosystem: Environmental > Aquatic > Freshwater > Lake | place: Lake Montjoie...
AGGATTTTGTGTTCGATGCCGAGGTCGATGAGGGAGCCCATCTTGGAAATACCTTCGTCATACATGATGTCGAATTCGACCTCGGTGAAGGGCGGGGCGACTTTGTTTTTGACGATTTTGATTTTGGTGCGGTTGCCGATGACTTTGCCGTCGGGGGTCTTGATCTGGTCTTTGCGGCGGATGTCGATGCGGACCGAGGAGAAAAACTTCAAGGCGCGGCCGCCGGAGGTGGTTTCGGGGCTGCCGAACATGACGCCGATTTTTTCGCGGATCTGGTTGGTGAAGATGCAGACGCAGTTGGTCTTGCTGACGACGGCGGTGAGGCGGCGCATGGCCTGAGACATGAGGCGGGCCTGGCTTCCCATGGTCATGTCGCCCATCTGGCCGTCGAGTTCGGCCTTGGTGATAAGGGCGGCGACGGAGTCGAGGACGATGACGTCGATGGAATTGGAGCGGATGAGCGTCTCCATGATATTGAGGGCGTCTTCGCCGGAATCGGGTTGGGAGACGAGCAAGTCGTCGAGGTTTACGCCGACGACGCGGGCGTATTTGGGGTCGAGGGCGTGTTCGACGTCGATGAAGGCGGCGAGCCCGCCTTTTTTCTGAGCCTCGGCGATGACGCTCAAACAGAAGGTGGTTTTACCGGAGGATTCTGGGCCGTAAATCTCTACTATACGGCCTTTTGGGAGACCGCCGACGCCGAGGGCGAGGTCGACGGCGAGGGAGCCGGTGGAGAGGGTCTCTACCTTCATCTTGGTGTTGGAACCGAGACGCATGATCGAGCCGTCACCGAATTGTTTGGTGATGGAGGAGAGAGCGAGCTCGATATTTTTCTCGCGGGCGTGGGCCACGGGGGCGACGGCGGCGGAGGCGGTTTTGGCGGGGGCGGCTTTGGACATGGGCGGAGGTGGTTGGGCGGGAGGGCTAGATGTGGTTTTTACAAATTGATACTTGGGACATGATGTGTCTTAGGTATCAACGTCAAGCCCTTTTTGTTAAAAAAGTGGTCTTTGAGAGGAGAAATCTCCGGCGCGCGGCCGCAAAAACTCAGTGGCGGGCGGGGTGCCGTCGGGTTTGAAGGCCGGGGGGCGAACCAGACGGTGAGCGGGCGTAGGCCCGGGCCGGGGTCAAAGCCGGTAGTAGTTTTTGAACCACGCCACGAAGTGGCCGAGGCCGGTTTCGAGAGAGGTTTTGGGGCTGTAGCCGATGGCGGCTTGCACGCGGGTGAGGTCGGCGCAGGTCTCAAACATGTCGCCGGTCTGCGGTGGGAGTAGCTCGATCTGGGCGGTGCGGCCGAGGAGTTTTTCGAGCATTTTGACAAAGAGGATCGTCTCGACGGGGCGGTTGTGACCGAGGTTGAAGATGCGGGCGGGCGGCACGGGGGCGACGGCGGGCGGGTAGAGTAGGGTGCGCACAATGCCATCGACGATGTCGTCGACGTAGGTGAAATCGCGGAGGTTTTTGCCGTGGTTAAACAGTTTCAGCGGCTGGCCCTCGGCGAGGGCGCGGGCGAAGAGCGTCGGCGCCATGTCGGGTCGACCCCAGGGGCCGTACACGGTGAAGAAGCGCAGGCCGGTGACATTGAGGCCGTGGGTGCGCGCGTAACTGTGGGCGAGCAGTTCGTTGGCTTTTTTGGTGGCGCCGTAAAAGGACGTGGGCTGGTCGGTGTCGGCGTCTTCGCGGAAGGGCGAGGTCGCGCCGGCGCCGTAGACGGAGCTGCTGGAGGCGTAAACGAGGTGTTTAGGGCGGCTGCGGCGGCAGGCTTCGAGCACGCTGGTGAAACCGACGAGGTTGCTGTGCGTGTAGGCGCCGGGGTTTTCTAGGCTATAGCGCACGCCGGGTTGGGCGCCGAGGTGGGCTACGTAGTCGGGTTTAAAGTGCGCGACGAGCGCGGCGAATTTCTCGGTGTCGGCGAAATCCGCCTGCAAAAAACGGAAATCCGTGAGCGGGGCGAGTTGCTCGAGGCGGGCGCGCTTGAGCGCGACGTCATAGTAATCGGAGAGGTTGTCCACGCCGAGCACCTCGCAACGCTTCGTTTCGGCGAGGCGGCGAGCGACATGGTATCCGATGAAGCCGGCGGCGCCGGTCACGAGCACTTTCATTCCGTCGAGCGATAGCGCGTGGCGGGCGGCGGGGCTAGGAAAAAGACAGGGTGGGGCGCCGGCATCGTTTTTGCTGATGCGATGTATGACAAAAAATATGGTCCAAAACCAAGAGCGGGCTTGATTGGCGAAAAAGCCGCCCTATTGCTTGCCACTCCTACGCACTCATCCACGTTCACTCCATGAAGATCAAAGCCTATCTTAAGCCCTCCTGCGGCTGGTCCAATGGCGTCCGCGCCGTCATGCGTAAGCACGGCCTCGAATTCGAGGACATCGACATCATCAACAACCGCGCCAACTACGCGGAGATGGTCGCCAAGTCCGGCCAACCCCTTTCCCCGTGCGTGGAAATCGACGGCGTGATGCTGGCCGATATCTCCGGCGAAGAAGTCGAGAATTACATGCTCAGCAACGACCTCGTGAAACCCAACGCCGCTCCCGCCGGCGCCGCGCTGAACGCCGGGTGCTCCGACGAAGAACACGCTAAAATGGCTCCTAAAACTGTCCGGTTTTTCTAACGCTGAGAGCATCCCGCACATAACTCTTGGGCCGCTCTCGCACCAGCGAGGACGGCCCTTTTTTTGCGCCTCGGCCGAGTCACCCGTCCCCCGCCACTCTTTTTACCATCCTTTTCCACTCCGTGAACAACGACACCACCGCCACCCCTGATCCCCTCGACGACAACCGCCCGACCACGGTGCGTCCCGGTAAACAGGGACTTTACGACCCCGCCTTCGAGCATGACGCCTGCGGCGTCGGTTTCGTCGTCGATATGAAGGGCCGCAAAACGCACAAGATCGTCGCCGACGCCCTTCAGGTGCTCACGAATCTCGATCACCGTGGCGCCGCCGGCAGCGAACCCAACACCGGCGACGGCGCCGGCATTCTCATCCAGATGCCGCATAAGTTTTTCGCCGAAGTTTCCAAGGCGGCGCGCATCACCCTCCCCGAGCCCGGCCAATACGGCGCCGGCCTCATCTACCTCCCGCGCAACCGCAACGTCCGTCGTAAAGTCGAAGAAGTCTTCGAACAAGTCGTCCAATCCGAAGGCCAGGTTTTTCTGGGTTGGCGCACCGTTCCGACCGACAACAAGACTCTCGGTAACACCGCGATTTCCTGTGAGCCGTTCATGCGCCAGGTGTTTATCGGTCGTGGGCCCGACATCGCCACCGACCTCGATTTCGAGCGCAAACTCTACGTCATCCGCAAGCGCGCGTATAACGACATCCGCACCTCCACCATCGCTGGCGCCGAAGCGTGGTACGTCGCGAGCCTCTCGATGAAGACGCTCGTCTACAAAGGCATGCTCCTCACCGAGCAAGTCGGCCAATACTTCCCCGACCTCGCGCACCCCGCGATGGAATCGGCCCTCGCCATCGTCCACTCGCGTTTCTCCACCAACACCTTCCCCAGCTGGGAACGCGCGCATCCGTATCGCTACATCGCGCACAACGGCGAAATCAACACCCTCCGCGGCAACATCAACTGGATGCACGCCCGCCAAGCGCTCTTCGATAGCCCGGTCTTCGGCGACGACATCAAAAAGATCCTCCCGATCATCAACCCCAACGGCTCCGATTCGTCGATGTTCGACAACACGCTCGAACTCCTCGTCCTCGCGGGTCGCCCTCTGGCGCACGCCGTCATGATGATGATCCCTGAGCCGTGGTCCAACCACGAGACCATGGACGACGAGCGCCGCGCGTTTTACCAATATCACTCCTGCTTGATGGAACCGTGGGACGGCCCCGCCGCCATCGCGTTTACCGATGGCACCCAAATCGGCGGCGTCCTCGACCGCAATGGCCTGCGCCCCTCGCGTTACTACGTCACCAAAGACGGCTTCGTCGTCGTCGCCTCCGAGGCCGGCGTCTTGCCCATTCCCGCCGAAGACATCGTCGAAAAAGGCCGCGTGCAACCCGGCAAGATGTTCCTCGTGGACACCGCGCAAGGCCGCATCATCTCCGACGAAGAGATCAAAAAAGAAATCTGCACCGCGCGTCCCTACCGCCAGTGGCTCGACGAGCACCTCGTCCACCTCAGCGATTTGCCCGAGGCGCCCAAGATCGATCAACCCGATCACGCCACGCTGCTCCAGCGCCAGATCGCCTTCGGTTACACCAACGAAGACGAACGCATCATCCTCATGCCTATGGCCAAGGACGGCGTCGAAGCTACCGGCTCCATGGGTAACGACGCCGCGCTCGCGGTGCTCTCCAACAAGCCGCGCCTCCTCTACGATTATTTCAAACAGCTCTTCGCTCAGGTCACGAACCCGCCGATCGACTGTATCCGTGAAGAAATTATCACGTCATCCGAAACCCGCCTCGGCTCCGAAGGCAATCTGCTCAATCCGCAGCCGACAGCGTGCCGTCGCGAGGCGTTGAAATACCCGATTCTCACCAACGAAGACTTCGCCAAAATCCGCCGCACCGATCTGCCCGGACTCAAGACCGCCGTGTTGCCGATCCTCTTCCGCGTCGCGCGCGGCGAGAAGGGCCTCGCGAAATCCATGGAAGAACTCTGCGCCATGGCCCGCCGCCACATCGAGGAAGACGAGGTCAACGTCCTCATCCTTTCCGACCGCGGCGTGACGAAGGAATTCGCGCCCATCCCGGCGCTCCTCGCCGTCGCCGGCTTGCACCATTATCTGATCCGCGAAGGCCTGCGCACGCGCGCCTCGCTCGTGATCGAAACCGGCGACGCCCGCGAAGTGCATCACTTCTCGTTGCTCATCGGCTACGGCGCTTCCGCGATCAACCCCTACGTGGCGTTCGAGACGATCGACGACATGATCAAGGAGCAGTTGCTCACCGGCATCGACCACAAGACCGCTTGCAAAAATCTCGTGAAGGCCGCCTCCAAGGGCGTCGTCAAAGTCATGTCCAAGATGGGCATTTCCGCGATCCAGAGTTACCGCGGCGCGCAAGTTTTCGAAGCGCTCGGCCTGCGCCAAGACGTCATTGATCACTATTTCACGTGGACGCCTTCCCGCGTCGGCGGCATCGGCCTCGATGTCGTCGCGCAGGAAGTTCTCGCCCGCCACCACGCCGCTTATCCCGAGCGCACGGCCAACGCCGCCGTGTTGCCCTCCGGCGGCCAATACCAATGGCGCAGCGGCGGCGAAGCGCATCTCTTCACGCCCGAGTCGATCCACCGCCTGCAAAAAGCCGTGCGCACCACGAACTACGCGGCGTTCAAGGACTATTCTAAGATCGTCAACGAGCAGGGCAAAGCGCTCTGCACGCTCCGCAGTCTCCTCGAATTCAAGACCTCGACCGCGATCCCGCTCGAAGAAGTCGAGTCCCTCGAGTTGATCATGAAGCGCTTCAAAACGGGCGCCATGTCCTACGGCTCCATCTCCAGCGAAGCCCACGAGACGCTCGCCATCGCCATGAACCGCATCGGCGGCAAATCCAACACCGGTGAAGGCGGCGAAGATCCCGCGCGCTTCATCCCGATGGCCAACGGCGATTCCAAAAACTCCGCCATCAAGCAGGTCGCCTCGGGCCGTTTCGGCGTCACGAGCGAATACCTCACCAACGCCCGCGAAATCCAAATCAAGATGGCCCAGGGCGCCAAGCCCGGTGAAGGTGGTCAGTTGCCCGGCTCCAAGGTTTACCCGTGGGTCGCCAAGACCCGCGGCACCACCGCCGGCGTCGGCCTCATCTCGCCCCCGCCGCATCACGACATCTATTCCATCGAGGATCTCGCGGAGCTCATCCACGATCTCAAGAACGCCAACCGCCACGCCCGCGTGAGCGTGAAACTCGTCTCCGAAGTCGGCGTCGGTACCATCGCCGCCGGCGTCGCAAAAGCCCACGCTGACGTTGTCCTCATCTCCGGTTACGACGGCGGCACGGGCGCTTCGCCGCAGACCTCGATCACGCACGCTGGTCTCCCGTGGGAACTCGGTCTCGCCGAGACGCACCAGACGCTCGTGATGAACAACCTCCGCTCGCGCATCGCCGTCGAGACCGATGGCCAGCTCAAGACCGGCCGCGATGTCATCATGGCCGCGCTACTCGGCGCCGAAGAGTTTGGTTTCGCGACTGCGCCGCTCGTTGCCACGGGCTGCATCATGATGCGCGTCTGCCATCTCAACACCTGCCCCGCGGGCATTGCCACGCAGGATCCACGGCTCCGCGCTAAATACGCCGGCAAGCCCGAGCACGTCGTGAATTTCATGACGTTCATCGCCACCGAGGTCCGCGAACTCATGGCCCAACTCGGTTTCCGCACCATCGAAGAGATGGTCGGCCGCACCGATCGCCTCGAGCCCAAGCGCGCCGTCGATCACTGGAAAGCCAAGGGCTTGGATTTCTCCAAGATCCTCTATTCGCCCGACGTCGGGCCCGAAGTCGGCCGTTTCTGCTCCATCAAGCAGGACCACGGTCTCGACAAGTCGCTCGACCTCACGACGCTCCTCGGCCTCGCCCAACCCGCGATCGAGCGCGGCGAAAAAGTCATCGCCGAGCTGCCGATCAAGAACGTCAACCGCGTGACCGGCACGATCACGAGTTACGAAGTCACCAAGAAATACGGCGCCAAAGGCCTGCCCGAAGACACGATTCAGTTCCGCTTCAAAGGCTCTGCCGGCCAGAGTTTCGGCGCCTTCGTCACGCGCGGCATGACGCTCTCCATCGAGGGCGACGCCAATGACTATTTTGGCAAAGGCCTCTCCGGCGGTAAACTCATCGTGCACCCGCCCGCCAACGCCGGCTTCAAAGCCGCCGACAACATTATCATCGGCAACGTTGCCATGTACGGCGCCACCGCCGGCGAGATCTACGTCAACGGCCGCGCCGGCGAGCGCTTCGGCGTCCGCAATTCCGGCGTCACCGCCGTCGTCGAAGGCGTGGGCGACCACGGCTGCGAATACATGACCGGTGGCCGCGTCGTCGTCCTCGGACCCACCGGCCGCAACTTCGCCGCTGGCATGTCCGGTGGCGTCGCCTACGTGCTCGATGAAAATGGCACCTTCGCCCAGCAGGCCAACTCGTCGATGGTCGGCCTCGAAAAGGTCGAAACCAAAGCCGAAATCGCCGAGCTCCGCGCCATCATCCAACGCCACGTCGATTACACGCAAAGCGCCCGCGGCCAAGACGTCCTCAAGCGCTTCGACACCGTCGTGTCGAAGTTCGTGAAAGTCTTGCCCAAGGACTACAAGCGCATGCTCGCCTGTATCGAGAAAGCCGAGGCGCAAGGCCTCACCGGCGACGAAGCCGTCATGGCTGCCTTCGAAGAAAACGCCCGCGACCTCTCGCGCGTCGGCGGCAACTAAACCCTCAGCGTCTCCCGCAACCGCACCTTCCTCCCATGGGCAAACCCACCGGCTTCATCGAATACCTCCGCGAACTTCCCGTCGACCGCGCGCCGTCCGAGCGCACGCGCGACTGGAAGGAATTCCATGTCCAAATGGAGGAGAAAAAACTCCGCAATCAGGGCGCGCGCTGCATGAATTGCGGCGTCCCGTTCTGTCACACGGGCAAACTCATCAGCGGCATGGCCAGCGGTTGCCCGATCAACAACCTTGTCCCCGAGTGGAACGATCTCGTTTATCGCGGGCTCTGGAAAGAAGCGCTCGATCGGCTGCACAAGACCAACAACTTCCCGGAATTCACCGGCCGCGTCTGCCCCGCCCCGTGCGAAGGCTCCTGCGTGCTCGGCATCAACAACCCGCCCGTCACGATTAAGAACATCGAAGCCGCCATCACCGATCGCGGCTGGGAAGAGGGTTGGGTGCTCCCCGAGCAGCCCCGCGCCCGCACCGGCAAGAAAGTCGCCGTCATCGGCTCCGGCCCCGCCGGCCTTTCCTGCGCCGAACAACTCAACAAAGCCGGCCACACCGTGACTGTCTTCGAGCGCGCCGACCGTCCCGGCGGGCTGCTCATGTACGGCATCCCCAACATGAAGTTGGATAAAAAAGAAGTCGTTCTCCGTCGCATCAAGTTGATGGAAGACTCCGGCATCAAATTCATCTGCAACGCCAACGTCGGCGACAACGTCGAGCCGCAGATTTTCCTCAAAGAATACGACGCCACCGTTTTCTGCACCGGTGCCACGCAACCGCGCGATCTGCCGATCGAGGGCCGCAACCTCAAGGGCGTCCACTTCGCGATGGAGTTGCTCACCGCCAACACCAAAGCCGTCCTCAACGGCGGCGCCGAGCATTGCCCGATCCACGCTAAAGACAAAGACGTCATCGTCATCGGCGGCGGCGATACCGGCACCGATTGCGTCGGCACCTCCATGCGCCACGGCTGCAAGAGCATCGTCCAAATCGAAATCTTGCCCAAGCCCCCGCTCGAGCGCACTGCCGACAATCCCTGGCCCGAATGGCCCAAGACTTACAAGATGGACTACGGCCAGGAAGAAGCCGCCGCCAAGTTCGGCGCCGATCCCCGCGTCTATCTCACGACGGTGAAAAAATTCAACGGCGATGCCGCCGGCAATCTCCAGTCGATCGTCACCGTCGAGATCAAGTGGGAGAAAAACGAAAAAGGTCAGTTCATCCCGAAAGAACAGCCCGGCACCGAAAAAGTCCGTCCCGCGCAACTCGTGTTGCTCGCGATGGGTTTCCTCGGGCCCGAACAAGCGCTCGTCAAAGAAATCGGCCTCGAGACCGACGCGCGCTCCAACATCAAAGCGGAGCACGAAAACTACACGACGAGCATCAAGGGCGTCTTCGCCGCTGGTGATTGCCGTCGTGGTCAGAGCCTCGTCGTCTGGGCGATCAACGAAGGCCGCGGCGCCGCGCGCGAGTGCGACCGTTACCTGATGGGTTCGACCGATCTGCCGTAAATCGTTTCCAATGTGGCCGCGCGGTGAGCGATCACGCCACCGCGCGGATCGTCTGCAACGCCGGGCCGCCGCGGCCGGGAAGCATCACGCTTTCGCCCTGTCGCCGTCCCGTGAGTTGTCGACCGAGTGGTGAGGCGGCGGTCACGACGAGCACCGTCACGCCGTCGACCGTGAGTTCGAGTCCGCCGCGTTGCGGGCCGAGAAAATAGAGCGTCGGTTGCCCGCGCACCTCGAGCGTCACGAGCGCGCCGGTGGCGATCGCATCCTCGGGCCCAAACGCCGGCAGCGCCAGCGATTGATACGCGCCGATGGCGGCCCCGAGCTCGGTGGCGAGTTTCGCCTGACCGGCCGCGAGATAAGCGGCGGACTGGCTGCGCATGTCGTATTTATCTTCGGCGCGATTTTCCTCGTCGGTGGCCTCGGCGTGGGCGTCGTGCGCCGCGGCGGTGAGGGTGGCGAGTTCGGCCTCGAGTTGGGCGAGAATGGCCCGGCGCAGCGCGGCTTTGTTCATGGTGAAGGACGATGTCAGGGGTTGCGCGCGCGGGCCGCAAGCCGCGCTTTTGCTGGCGCGCACGCGCCGACTGCGTTTGTTTTCCGTCGTGTCTTCGAAACCTATCCCCGGTTCCTCCGGCGAAATTCTTACGAGCCTGCCTTCGCCCTACGTGCCGCATGCGGCCACGGGTCTGCTCCATCTTCCGCGGTTTCTCGCGAAATGCCGTTACGTGAAGGAGCACGGCGCGCTGCCCGCCAGTTACGCGAAAAACTACAAGCGCGGTATGGATAAATTTCTCTGCCTGCATCTCGGGGTCGATCCGGTTGCCGTGGAAACCATCGTACACGAATGCCTCGCTGCGGATTTGCCCGATGCCGAGCGTGACCGGCGCTTACTCGCACTTTTCCCCGCCGATCTGCGCGTGGCCAAGTGGAACCGCGAATACGTGCAGAAAGGCATGACGCCCTCCGGCCGCGATTTTCTTAAAACCGCGCTCACCAACATGGGCTGCGCCGACCGCACCGAACAGATCATCTGCGTCGCCGACTTGATGGATTTCGACGAAGGCCGGATCGAATAAGCCGCGATCTTCTTTGCGGATTTCCTCGCGTCCCCGCCCGCCTCTCGTTCCTCCTTCATCATGGTCAAAGGTCAGAAAGTCGTCTGCATCAACGACACGTTTTCCAGCTTCATCCGCGCGCTCTACAAACAGCTTCCGGTCAAAGGTAACACGTACACGATCCGCGAGGTCTTCCTCGGTCGCGAGAAAATCGTGAAAGGCGGCGAGAGCGCCACCGTCGGCCTCTTGCTCACCGAACTCACTAACCCGCCCGATCCTTTTCACCAAGGCCAACAAGAGCTCGGTTTCACGTCAGAACGCTTTGCCCCGATGGAAGAACTTCCGCCCGAAGAAGCCTCCGCTGAAACCGGCGAACTCGCCGGCGCCGGCGCCGAAAAACACCAAGGCGGTTTCTGGTCGAACTGAGCGCAAATCGCGCCCGCTCCGCGCCTGCTTTTACTTCCCATGAAAATTACCCTCCTCCGCTTGGTCGCCTGCTTCGGTCTTCTCGGCAGTCTCGCTGTCGCGCAGCCCGCGGCCGACATGACCGTTTACGAGCTCCGCACCTACACGGCCACGCCCGGCAACCTCGACAAATTGCTCGCGCGCTTCCGCGACCACACGCTGCGCATCTTCGAGAAACACGGCATGAAAAACATCGGTTACTCTGTGCCCGCAGATTCAGCCGATGGCGCCGGCGAGAAACTCGTTTACCTCATCGCGCACACCAGTCGCGAGGCCGCGAAGCAATCGTGGAAAAATTTCAGCGCAGATCCCGAGTGGAAAGACGTGAGCGCGAAAAGCCAGGTCGGCGGTAAAATCGTCGCCAAGGTAGAATCTATTTTCCTCGCCGCGACCGATTTTTCTCCGCCCGTCGCCAAGTACCAAGGCGCCCCGCGGCTTTTCGAATTGCGCACTTACACGACGCCCGCCGGCAAAATCGCCGCGCTCGATGCCCGCTTCCGTGACCACACGATGGCGCTCTTCGCCAAACATGGCATGACCAACCTCGGCTATTATCACCCCACCGACGCCGACAAAGGTGCCGGCCAGACCCTGATTTATTTTCTCGCCCACGCGAACCGTGCAGCTGCGACCCAATCTTGGGCTGCCTTCCGCGCCGACCCCGTATGGGTCGCCGCCAAAGCCGCCTCCGAAAAAGCCGCGGGCGGTCCGCTCACGATCAAAGACGGCGTTAAATCCGTTTTCCTCGTGCCAACTGATTTTTCGCCGATCAAGTGAGATCGGGCGGGGCGCGCGGCAAACTCGTTCAGGTCTCCGACTTGTTCCAATCGAGCACCTGCGATCAAATTTCGTGAGGCTCGGCTTGCCGGCCTGACGGTTGTGCGAACGCTTCAGCGTTTCCTCATGAGATTTTTTTACCTCCTTGTTCTGGCTGTGACGCTGACGTCGTCCGGCCTTTTAGCCCAGACGGCTCCAACTCCGAAAGCCAAGGCCGCACCCGCGAAAAAGCCGCGCATCGTGAAGATGTTCATGCGCGACGGGCTCCGTTTCGAGCCGCCGCGTTTGGTCGCCGAGCCCGGCGAGCAGATCGTGGTTGAAATCGAAAACAACGACTCGACGGATCAGACGCATAATTTCGTGCTGCTTCGTCCCGGCACTCGCGATGCCGTCGTGCAGGCGGGCCTCGCGTTGGCCGAAAAAGGCCCTGCGCTCGAATACGTGCCGCCGAGCGCCGACGTGCTGGTGCACAGCCGGCTCCTCGCCGCGGAAGGCTCTGGCTCGATCGCGTTTACCGTGCCGACGACGCCAGGAATTTATCCCTACGTCTGCACGTTTCCCGGCCACGGCATGATCATGTATGGCGCGCTCTACGCCGGCGTGACGCCCCCGCCCATCGAGAAGGACCCCAATATTCTGCCGATGGTCGCACAGGGCGCGGTGGCTGGTGGCGGACAACGCCCCTTTGCCCAACGTATTTTTATGCCCGACGCCGGTCCGGCCGCCGTCGCGATCGCACTGGTCGGCAGTCAAAACGTGTGCTGGGACGCCGGCCAGTGTCGCCTCCGTTACGCGTGGCAGGGCAGCTTTATCGACGCTTCTGAAAACTGGGCGGGCAACGGCAAGATTCTGCCGATCGTTCCGACCAAGCCGTGGTGGCGCGCGCCCAAAGACGATTTCCCGTTGCGCTTCGGCGCCGTGGATTCCGCTGCGCCGAAGGTCAAATTCCTCGGCTACGCTGCCACGACCACCGGCCCGGTGTTTCACTATCGCGCCGGCGAAACCGAGGTTTACGAACACGTGCTTCCCGCCGCCGGCCGCCCCGGCATTGCGCTACGTCTGCAAATCCCGCGCGCGACCGGCCTGGTTTTCTACCGCGCCGCGGCCGATCCCAACGCCCAGTGGACCAGTTCGGCCGGCACGTGGCGCGATGGCGTGCTCATACTCACGCCCGCTCAAGCCGCCGACGTCACCCTCACGCTCACCTCCGCGCTCTGCACGCCATGAACCCCGTGAAATTTTCGCCCCTCTTCCTCCTCACGCTCTGCGCGGTGACCACGTTCGCCAGCGCCGCCGACGCTTCGCCTCCGGCCGATGCGCGCGTTGCTCAACACTACGCCATCGGCAAAATCTCCACGCCGCCCGGGGTCGATCCGCAGCTCGGCGGCCTCGCGCTGTTGCCCGACGGTCGACTCGCGGCGGCGTTTCACCACGGCCAAGTTGCGTTTTATGATTTCAAGACGCTGAGCTGGAAAATCTTCGCCGAAGGTCTGCACGAGCCGCTCGGCTTGTTGCTCGGCCAAGACGGTAGCTTGCTCGTGATGCAGCGCCCCGAGCTCACCCGCTTGCGCGACACCGACGGCGACGGCGTGGCCGACCGCTACGAAGCGCTGTGGGACGACTTCGGCATGACGGGCAACTACCACGAGTTCGCCTTCGGCCCCGTGCGCGGGCCCAACGGTAAACTCTACGTGAGCCTCAACCTCGCTTCCGCGGGCGACACCATCCGCGAGGAAATCCGGGGCGAATGGAGCCCGATCGGTTTGTCGCGCGAAAAATTTTACGACATCGCGGACTGGAAGAAAAACTCCACCGCGGCGGGCCGCATGTATGGCCGCGTGAAGTGGCGCGGCTGCATCATGGAGATCGACGAAACCACCGGCGCGGCGGAGTTGTTTGCGACGGGTTTTCGTTCGCCCGACGGCATGGGCTTCGATGCGGCGGGCAATTTTTTTATCAACGACAACCAAGGCGACTGGCGCGGCACGAGTCCCGTGCACGTGGTCCAGCGCGGTGGTTTTTACGGCCATCCGGCGAGTCTCGTCTGGCGGCCCGACTGGGAAGGCACCGAGCCGCTCAAGCTCCCGATCGAGAAACTCAACGCCCTGCGCACGGTGGCGGCGATCAATCTACCGCACAGTGTTTACGCGAGCTCACCGACCGAGATGATTCTCATCCCGCAGACGGCGGCGTGGGGTCCATTTGGCGGACAGATGATTGTGGGCGAGATGAATTCCGGGCGCGTGCTGCGGCTCCTGCCCGAGCAAGTCGACGGCGTGTGGCAAGGCGCGTGCGTGAGTTTCGTTGATAGCCAAGCGCTGCGCGGCGGAATCCATCGCCTGCTGTTTGTCGGCGACACGCTTTATCTCGGCCGCACCCATCTCATCTGGGCCGGCGGTGAAGGCATCGGTACGGTGAAGCTCACAAAGACGCCATTCGAAGCGCTCACGATGCACGCGACGCCGCATGGCTTCCGTTTCACGTTTACCGCTCCGCTGGCTGCGGGTGCGGCCGAGCCCGCGCGGTGGCCGGTGCGCCGTTATTACTACAAATACCACGAGCCCTACGGCTCGCCGCAGACCGAGTTGACTCAGATCACGCCGTCAAAAGTCACCGTGAGCGCCGATGGACTCAGCGCCGACGTCGCGTTCGCCGATTTAAAGCCGGGCTTTATTTACGACTTCAACCTCAGTGGACTCACGTCCAAGCAGGGCGAGTCGCCGTTGAATCCGGCGATTGCTTACTCGTTGAACAAAGTGCCGACGAAATGACATGAACCACGTTCGTCATCTTTGTCACAGGTTCGCCCGCAAGGCAGAAATCACGATTACCCTCACCGGCAACCCGCCGAAAAAATCGGATACGACGAAAGACGAAAAGCGAACGGGCCGCGGCGCGACGCTTAGTTGGTCGGCTGCGGGACTTGGGTGATCCGCGTCGGATCGTAGCCTTGGACGGCGGTGCGGGCGACGAGGGCCTTGTAGGTGGCGTCGGGGAGCTGGCGGTCGCGGGCGAGGACCCAGAGGAGGTTGCGCGAAGGGTGCCCGATGACGGCCCAGCGGTAGTCGGGGTCGAGATCGATCACGAGGTAGTCGGCGCTGAGCGGCCAGATGAACTGCACGGCCCATTCGGCGTTGGTGGTGCGGTTTTTGATTTTCGCCGTGCCGTGCCACGTGACCTCCGGCGCGTCGAAGGTACCGCGGCGGAAAGTGAAGTCGTTGGTAAAGGTGCCGTCGGGGCGGCGGGCGTAGGTGTCGTAGCTGGCGACTTTGCCGCGCTCGAGGAAGTAGGGGATGTTGGCGATCACATACCAACGGCCGGTGTAGCGCTCAAGGTCGACAAACGGCACCGTCCGCAGCGGCGGGAGCTTGGGCGAACTGGCGCAACCGACGAGCAGGGTGGCGAGCGCAAGCAACGAGGCGCCGAGGAGGTGCGGTAATTGAGGACTCATGGTTGTCAGGCACCAAACGCCGAAAACCATCGAAGGCCAGCGATGGAGGCCGAAATCTGCGCTGAGATTTTCCGCAGAAAGCGCCACTGGGGCGGAAGTGGACGAATTAACGCGCGCGGCGCGGCTCAAGGCAACGCGCGGATTTTTTCTGTCAGCGCGGCGGCGCGGCTTTCGGCCTCGGCGAGCGGGAGGCCTGCCGCGACGCCGGGGCGTTGGTGACCCGTGGTGGTGAGCCAGGCGTTCATGCGGAGTTTGCGGCGCTCACGGATGAGTTTGAGCAGTTCGCCGTCGGGGTGCGTGGCGAGGTGGCCGAGGAGCTCGTCGTCGTCGGGGCGCATGCCCCAGGCGTTGAGAATCGCGCGGGCGATCACGGCGTGTCCGAGAGCGTCCGGGTGCACGCCGTCTTTTGAAAACGTAAACGCAGGCTCGCGCGTGCGGAGTTGAGCGAGCGTGTTGGACATCGCCGTGTGCGCGTCGATCACATCCCAGCCGCGGGCGCGCTGCGCGACCAGCCACGCCGAATACTGCGCGAGCACGTCGTTGTAACCGGCGAACGGCGTCGGGTAGGCGTCGAGTCCAGCCGGCAGAACTTTGGCGGCGATGGGTCGCGCATCGAAGACCGGCGGCGTGATGTGGATCATGGTCGCGTGCGCTGCGACGACGGCATCGTGCAAGCGATTCATGCCGTCGCGGAAACGAGCGAAACGTTCTTCGGCTAAGGGAAAATAAATTCCGTCGTTCATGCCATAGCAGGCGAGGACGACGTCGGGCTTGGTTTGCGCGAGGACGCGCGCGAGCCGCTCGTGGAGATCGGGGCGGGGGAATTTACCGCCAGCGTGACCAGTTTCGGAGAGGCCGGAAACCGTTTCACTCGAAAGTCCGAGGTCGATGATCTCGCCCCGCCACGCCGGCACGCGGGTGTGGATGACGGCCTCGATAAAATCCACGTACGCACCGCCGTAGGTGATGCTGTCGCCGAGGATCACGACGCGTTGTGCGGCCGCGATTGCCGGTGGGAGTGCGACGGCTTCGGCGGCGCGAACCGAGGTGAGGCCGACATAGCAGGCGAGAAGGAGCGACGAAAAGCGCATGATAAATAAAATCACTCAGGTACAAGTTCAGGGACGATGGGACGGCCGACGTTGCGGCGGATGGATTCGAGATTTTCGCGGATGAGCGCACCCATGGATTCACAGCGCAGGTAGGCGTCGCGGCCGTAGTGTTCGGCGAGACCGGCGCGGAGTTCGTGGATCTTTTCAGGTGGAGAGATCAAGTCACCACTCATGGTGTGCAGGAGCAGGCTCAGTCGTTCGGAGGCGAGGCTGGCGCGTTGGAGTAAGAGCGTCTGTTCCTCGCGCTGGTACTGGTTGGCGGTTTCGGCGCGAAGGTGCTTAGCGCAGAAAAGCGTGAGCTCGGTGTTTTCCTTAAAAAACTGCGGGAGGTAAAAATTCTTCCGGCTGTTATAACTTTGTTGGTCGAAATCCATGGCGCGGATGCGCACCTGCCAGTCGTCAAAATCGGGCGTCAGCTGGACCACGAAATTGTAGCTACGCATGTCACCGAGCAGCCGGACAAAGCAGCGCTCGTTGAATTTCACGAGCTCTTTGGCGACCCGGATCGGGCGTAGTTCGGGGCGCTTCAACCATTGGTCGATGAAGACGTCGCCGGGCAGGCCGATGATATGCTCCTCAATGAGGGTCGAGCCGTGAGTGATGAAATTCAGACGATTGGGCGAGAGCAGGTGTTCGAGCTCGAGGCCGTAGAGGCGGGAGGCGTCGGCTTTTTTGACGTAAAAGTAATCCTGATTGTCGTTGTAGGCATTGACGATGCGGATGCGAAAAGGCGTGGAGTTGCCGAAGGTGCAGTAGTCGATGCGGTCCACGTAAAGGTGGCTCATCACGGAGAGATCGCCGTCAACTTTGAGCAGAGCGTAAACGAGTTTTAGCGCCTCGTTGAGTTCGCGCATCTCGGCGCCGTCGTAGATGACGGTGTCCCAGAGCGTGGGTGCACCTTTGTCATCCGTGAGTGGGATTACCTCCTGAAAAGCGCGGAGGCGTTCGTAAGTGACCGAGAGATCGCGCTCGCGTTTGTAGCGACGCAGGTAGCCGAGCAAATCTGGGCTGACGGGAAAGGTCGGTTTTTTCCGCGTCAGGGTGTTGGGCATAGCGGGAGGATGAGCGCGCAGGGCAAAGACGTTTATTGAACAACCACGGTCGCGTCCTCGACGATCACGGCGTAGGTGTAGCCGCTGCCGAAATCACGGTCGGTCGAGAGCTTGCCGGTGACGAGCACGAGGTCGCCGACTTTGACTTCGGCGTTGGTGGTGACGGTGAGGTCGTTGGTGCCCTCGCCGCCGGAACCGTCGCGGAGATGCAGCCAATTTTTACCGAGGATCTGCGCATTGTATTTCACGACGCGAGCGCGGATGGCGATCGGTTGGCCGGCGAATTTATTTTTATCGGTCAGGATTTCCTCGACGGTTTGGCCGTTGGGTGCGCGAGGGATGTTGGTGAGATTTGCGGCCTTCGGTGCGGCTGTAGCGGCGACGTTAGCGGGGGCGGTCGGGGCGAGCGCGGGTTTTCCGTTCACGCGGACGTTGCCGCTGAAGTAAACGACGTCGAAAGTGCGGTTGAGCGTTTTGCTGCGGTAGTTGTTCATCGGCATGGCGTCGGCCGCGGCGAGAGTGTCGCCGGTTTTTACGATGAATTGCGGAGCGGCGACCCAAGCTTTCGTCGCGCCCGTGTCGATGAGCGCGTACGTGTAGGTGGCGGCGTCCATCGTCTCCACGACCTTGCCGGTGAGATTACCCGCGGCGGCGGTAGCGACGGGTGTGTTGGTGGCCGCGGCGCGGACCAGCGTGACGTGGATCGTTGTGAAAAAGGCGACAGCGACTAGGGTAAAAATAAATTTCATAACTGTAGGCTAGGTGAAGGAGTGGGGTTCGCAAGCGGGGCGGCGAGCAGGCGTTCGCAAACAGCGATGAGGCGGGCGCGGAGGGGCTCGCCGCGGGCCGCGAAGGTGCGTTGATGCTGTTCGTACTCGGCGCGGCCAGCCGAAGTTTCAATGGCGATGGGCGGGTAACCGAGCGCGGCGAGATCGTACGGGCTGGCGCGCATGTCGATTTCGCGGATGGCGCAGGCGAGTTCAAAGGCGTCGGCGACGAGCTCGCTTGGCGTGAACGGCGCAAGTTTGAAGGCCCACTTGTACAGATCCATGCCGGCGTGGAGGCAGCCGCGTTGTTCGTGTTGCGAGACGGTTTCGCGGGTGGGTTGAAGTTTGTTGAGCGGGCGGGCGGGCGCGGTGAAAAAGCGAAACGCATCGAAGTGCGTGCACGTGATAGGCGCGGCTTCGACGATGCGCGCCAACGCCTCGGGCGGGTAACGTAGCGGGTAGGCGTTGTGGCGAATCTCGTCGGGCGTCTGGCGATAAACCATCGCCCATTCATGCAAACCGAAGCAGCCGAAAAACGCCGGGCGCGTTTGCATCGTTTGCAGGAGATCGCGCAGCCACGTCACGAAGACGCGGCGATGCACCGGCAACGCGCCGGGGTCGAGAGCGACGCCGCGGGTGCCGTCGTCGAGAGTGATCGTGCGGTACTCGGGCCAACGCAGAAACGTTTCAGCCGCGGCGCCCGTGAGAACGACATCGGGGCCGGGATGCCAACGGCGAAGCCACGCGGCCCGAAAGGCGTAGTAACTGAAAAGAAAATCGTGCACCGGGTGTTTCTCGCCGCGGGAGGCGCGAGCTTGGTGCGGATCCGTCCAGACGCGCACGCGCGCTTCGTGAGCCGCTTGGCGGGCGAGCCAGTCGGATTCAGCGAGGATCGCGGATGCGTTGACGGCGGCGGCAATCATTCCGGTAAAAAAAGTCCGCCAAGGACGGCGAGACGCCGCGCACCGGTCACGGCGGGAGCGTTGCCGGGAAGGGCGTGCCAGCGTTGGCGGGCGAGCCAGGCAAAAGCGAGGGCTTCGACCCAGCTGGCGGAAACGCCCAGAGCCTCCGTCGTATCGACGCGGTTGCCGGGCAAACGCGCGCGTAGGGCTTGAAGCAATACGGGATTCCGCGCGCCGCCGCCGCAGATGAAAACATCCGGCCGCGTGAGTTGCGGAAGAGATTCTATCGCCGCCGCAATCGTCTCCGCGGTGAAGGCGAGGAGGGTCGCTTGCACATCGGCGTCGCTGGGTGTCGCGGTTAGGGCGCCGAGGTGACGGTCGAGCCAACCGATGGAAAAATGCTCCGGGCCCGTGCTTTTGGGAGTGGCTTGTGCGAAATATGGTTCGGCGAGCAAGGCGCGCAGCAGCGCCGGTACGACGCGGCCGCGGGCGGCAAGGGCGCCATCGCGGTCCATCGGCGCTTGAAGGACGCGTCGGCTCCAAGCGTCGAGCAACGTGTTGCCGGGGCCCGTGTCGAAACCGAGGACGGGCGCGGTCGGTGCGGCGGGTAACGTGGTGAGATTGGCGATGCCGCCGATGTTGACGACGACGCGGTCGCTTCTGGCATCGCGAAACACCGCGGCGTGAAAGGCGGGCACGAGCGGCGCGCCTTGCCCGCCGAGCGCGACGTCTTTGCGGCGAAAATCGGCGACGACGGGGATGCCGGTGGCCGCAGCGATGACGTTGGGGTCGCCGATCTGGAGTGTGAACGCCGGCGCGAAGCCGGGTCGGTGGCGGATGGTTTGCCCGTGGCTACCGATGGCTCGAACGGCGCGGGGAGCGACGCCGGCCTGCGCGAGAAGTTCGTTGATGGCTTGAGCGAAAAGTTGGCCAAGCGCGACATCCGCGCGGCCGAGTCGATCGATCTCGTTTTCGCCTGGAACGCAGAGCGCGAGTAATTCGCTTCGCAAGGCTGCGGGAAAGGCGAGCGAGTACGAAGCCACGAGGGTCGGCTGCGGGTCAAATCGCACGAGGGCGACATCGATCCCGTCCACACTGGTGCCGGAAAGCGCACCGACGTAGAGCTCGGCGGCGGGTGAAGTTTTGGGAGTTGGAGAAGAGCGATCCACGCGTAAGGTGAAATGAGCAGTTGAATCGAACGCGGCAACGCGGGATTCTCGGCTCACCGATGTTGAACACGGAAACTCCCAGCTGCCAGCACCCTGATCTCGACCGTTATGCGACGCCGGATTTGATCCGCGCCTTCACGGCTGACCAAGTCCACGCGGCGCAAGTCGTTCACGCCGCCGCCGCGCACATCGCGCGCGCCGTGGATGCAGCCGCGCCCCGCATCGCGGCGGGCGGGCGTTTGATTTACGCCGGCGCGGGCACGTCGGGCAGACTCGGACTCCTCGATAGCGTGGAACTGTGGCCGACGTTTAGTTGGCCCAAGGATCGCGTCGTCGCGCTCCTCGCGGGCGGACGCGCGGCGCTGTTTGAAGCCGTGGAAGGCGCCGAAGATAATCGCGCGCAAGGCGCCGCTGATGTCCACGCCACGAAGCCCACGAGCAACGACGTCTTGATCGGCCTCGCGGCTTCAGGGGCTACGCCGTACGTCTTGGGTGCGCTCGAAACCGGTCGCGCGGCGGGTCTCCTTACGATTGGCGCCGCTAACAATCCCGATTCACCCGTCGTCGCCGCGGCGGAGATTGGCATCACACTCGACACGGGCAGCGAAACGATTTCCGGCAGCACGCGCCTGAAAGCCGGTACAGCGCAGAAGATTTTTCTCAACACGCTCTCGAGCGCTATCATGGTCCGGCTGCATAAAGTTTACGGCAACCTCATGGTCGATGTCATGCCGACCAACGCGAAACTCTTCCGCCGCGCGATCGCGTTGACGGTGCGCGCGACTGGCGCCGATGAAGCCGCGGCGAAAAGCACGCTCGAGCAGTGCGGCTATAAAGTGAAAACCGCGATCGTGGCGCTGCACTTAAAAACCAACGTCACCGCCGCGCAGGCCGCCCTCGATGCCGTCGCTGGCGATGTGCGCCGCGCAATTTTGCAGGCGTGAGCGCGACGCGTTTAACGGGATGAAACGCTTACCGTGGGTTCTCGGGGCCTTGATCGTGAGTCTTACCGGGCTCACGCTGGCTTGGTATTTTTTTGATCGGAAAAATAATCCGCCGCCGGCGCCGCGGGAATTTCGCGCGGCGTGGGTCGCCACCGTGGCTAATATCGATTGGCCGAGTAAACCTGGCCTGCCCGTCGAACAACAACGCGCCGAGGCGCTCGCGATTTTGGAGCGCGCCCAAGCGTTGAAACTCAACGCGATCATTCTCCAAGTTCGTCCGGCCGCCGATGCCTTGTACGCCTCCGAGCTGGAGCCGTGGTCCGAATATTTGATGGGCGCACAAGGCCGAGCGCCCACGCCGTTTTATGATCCGCTGGAGTATTGGGTGACGGAAGCACACCGGCGCGGGCTCGAGTTGCATGCGTGGTTCAATCCTTACCGCGCACGCCACAACACCGCCAAAGCACCGCTCGCGGCGACGCACATCGCGCAGACGAACCCCGAGGCGGTGAAAGCTTACGGCGATTTGCTCTGGATGGATCCCGCCGAACCGTTTGCTGCGCGCCGCACGCTTGAAGTGATCAGCGACGTCGTGCGCCGCTACGACATCGATGGCGTGCATATCGACGATTATTTTTATCCGTATCCCATCGCGGCACCCGCGACCGCAGCGGCGGGCGCGCCGGTGGTAAAACTCTCATCCGCGCCCGAGCTGGATTTTCCGGATGAACCCGCTTGGCAACGCTACCGTGCGTCGGGCGGCAAGGCGGAGCGAGCGGACTGGCGCCGACAACAGGTAAATCAGTTGGTGGAAAAAATCTATCGCACGATTCACACGATCAAGCCGCGCGTGCGATTTGGCGTGAGTCCCTTTGGCATCGGCCGCCCGCCGCTCCGGCCGCGCGGCATCGCGGGTTTTAGCCAATACGACAAACTCTACGCCGATGTAGAATTGTGGCTGGAAAAAGGCTGGCTCGATTACCTCGCGCCGCAGCTTTATTGGCCGAAGGAAAAAAAGGCGCAGGATTTTGCGGTGTTGTTAAAGTATTGGACCGAGCGCAATCCCACCCAGCGCCACATCTGGCCGGGTTTATTTACGAGCTCGATCAACGATACGCCGAAATCGTGGTCGCCCGAGGAGATCACGCATCAGATCGACCTCACGCGGGCGCAGCGTGGCGCGACCGGACACATTCATTTTAGTATGATCGCGCTGCTGCAAGGACGACGCGGTATTGATGCGCGGTTGAGTGCTGGGCCCTACGCCCAAGATGCGCTCGTGCCGGCGACGCCATGGCTCGACTCCACCGTGCCGCCCGCGCCTGCCCTCAAACGCGCGAGCGGTGGCGCTTCGGCCACGATTACGGCGGGCATGGGCAAACCCGTGGTCGCTTATGCGGTGTGGCGATGGCACGGCGAACATTGGAAATTTTCCGTGCAACGCGTTTCGGATACCCGATTGAGCCTCGGTGCCGATCCGAAGCTCGGTAAACTCAAGAGCGTCGTCGTGAGCGCCGTCGACGCGGTCGGCAACGAAAGCCCCCGCGTGCGGTTGGACCTCGTCACGGATTCTGGTTCTTAAACACCTCAAATTTTATCCCATGGAAATTCCCGCACCGAAAACTTCCAACGTCTGGCGCTGGATTCCCTCGCTCTATTTTTGCCAAGGCATTCCCTACGTCGTCGTGATGACGCTCGCGGTCGTCATGTATAAAAACCTGAAGGTTTCGAACACGGACATCGCGCTCTACACGAGCTGGCTGTATCTGCCGTGGGTCATCAAGCCGCTGTGGTCGCCGCTGGTGGAGTTGTTTCGCACGAAGCGCTTTTGGATCGTCTCCTTGCAGATTGGCATCGGCGGGGCGCTCGCGGCCGTGGCGTTGACCTTGCCCGGGCCGGCGTATTTCCAGGCGTCGCTGGCGGTCTTTTGGTTGCTCGCGTTTAGCTCAGCGACGCACGACATCGCGGCCGACGGATTTTATCTGCTCGCGATGCCGCCGCATCGGCAGGCGGCGTTTGTCGGCGTGCGCAGTACGTTTTATCGGATGGCGACGTTGTCGGGCCAAGGCGGGCTTGTGTATCTGGCGGGTTATCTCTCGCAGACGCTGGGAAGTTTCACGCAGGCGTGGTCGATGGTGTTTCTGGTGCTCGCGGTTTTTTTCCTGCTCGCGGGCCTGTATCATTTTTTCGTGTTGCCCAAGCCGGCGGCGGATCGGGCGGCCCCGCGCACGGGTCAACTGTGGGGTGATTTCGCCCGCGTGTTTGTTTTGTTTTTTAAAAAACCCGGCATCGGGGCGGCGCTGGGATTTTTGCTGCTTTACCGCTTTGCGGAATCGCAGGCGTTGAAACTCGTTACGCCGTTTCTGCTGGATGGTCGCGACGTGGGCGGGCTCGGGTTGACGACGCAGCAAGTGGGGCTCGTTTACGGGACGGTCGGCGTGGCGGCGCTCACGATCGGCGGGATTTTGGGCGGCTGGATTATTTCGGTTTATGGTCTGAAGCGGCTCTTGTGGCCGATGATTTTGGCGATGAATTTGCCCAACT
>Ga0114972_10000844_pt1 | contig 23132 bp, 13 predicted proteins | sample M_140807_EF_Meta_FD_87354 | JGI IMG/M metagenome (GOLD analysis project Ga0114972, IMG submission 87354) | Freshwater microbial communities from Lake Montjoie, Canada to study carbon cycling - M_140807_EF_MetaG | ecosystem: Environmental > Aquatic > Freshwater > Lake | place: Lake Montjoie...
ACGTGTCGCCCAGGCCGGTGAACGCAACCGCGGCTCCGGCACGGGCCAAGGCTTCGTGGACTTGAACACGATTCCCCTCGGCCTGATCGAGAAAATCGAGATCATCACCGACGGCGCCTCCGCCATCTATGGCGCCGATGCGGTCGCCGGCGTCGTTAACATTGTACTGAAAAAATCTTGGGTCGGCACGGAAGTGAATGGCTCGGTGAAGATGACTCAGCACGGCGGCGCGCGCGAGCGGCAGTCGACCATCTCGACGGGTATCGCTGCCCTCGGCGGTAAATTCCGCGGCATGCTGGCGATTAACTACTACGATCGCGAGCCCCTCAAAGCGTCGCAGCGCTCCTTCTCCAAGAGCGCTGATTTCAGAAATAATCTCCAAGGCTATAGCACCACCACCGGCTTACCGGTCTACGGTACCGACCAGCGCATCCAGTGGGGCTATCCTGCCGTGGTACAGGCCACGGCGACCACCGGGTTTGTGTCGATTCCCGGCATTCGGGTGCTGGTAGCACCGGCGGGCTCGGCCACGACGCCGTCAATTTCTGCGTTCGAACGACGCACCACCAACGCCTCCAACCAATCCGCCACACTCACCTCAATCATCGCTCAGGGCCAGAGCATCACCAACCCATCCCAGTGGAACGAGTTAGTCTCGGGGTCCGACCGCCGCGGCCTCACAGCGACCGGCAGCTACGAATTCAGCAAAAACCTCGAGGCCTATACCAACTATAGTTTCACCGACTCTCGCGGACTTGCCCAGACGCTCCCAGTTTACGTAGCAAATGTTGCGGTCGCGGCCACCAACAACATTTTCGGCGAAGCTATTCAGTTCGGTATGCTATTGCCGCAGTGGGGCCAAATCTCGCAGCAAACCAAAACCCAGACCCACACGTTAACCACCGGCGTCCGCGGCAAATTAGGTGAATCCTGGCGCTGGGATGCCGGGTATCGCACGCAGGACCAAAAATACCACTCGCTGAGCCACACCTTCAACGCCACCGCGTTCAATGCTCTGGCAAACAACAACGACGCCTCGCAACGCTTCAATCCCTTCATCGACGAACGCGTCGCCGGCGCCAGCAGCCAGGCCGCCCTCCTCGCGCAGACGGCGCTCTACCCGACGGTCGACGGCCGGTCGGGTTTGGACAGCTTTGACCTCACCGCCGACGGCGACCTTTATAAAATCTGGGGCGGTACGATCCGCATGGCGTTGGGTGGCTCGTATGAAAAAGACAAAAATACGAACACCGCGGTGACGTATGCCGGTTTTCCCGTCGTCGCCACGTCCACGACCTACACCGACAACCGGACCACGCGCGCTGCTTTTAGCGAGCTCCAAGTGCCCATTTTTGGCAAACCGAACGCGGTCCCATTGATCCAACGCCTCGAAATCAATCTCGCCGGTCGCTATGAAAAACTGAGCGACACCGGCAGTAAGAGCGTACCGAAATATGGCGCCACCTGGCAGCCGATTCGCTCGCTGTTGCTGCGCGGGAGTTATTCCGAAGGTTTCCGCGCCCCCAGTCTAACCGAAGATCGCCGCATCGCCTCCATCAACACGGCCGCGACCGTGGTGGACCCCGCCCGTGCTAACCAGTCCTACCAGACCACCTCGATCGGCCGTTCCAATCCGAACCTCAGACCCGAAACTTCGACGAACGAGTTTTACGGCGCCGTTTTTGAGCCACCGTTTGTAACCGGGCTATCGCTGTCGGTGAACTTTTACCGGACGATTCAAAAAGATGCCATCCAAGGCGCCCTCGGCAACACCATCATCCTCAATAACGAAGCCCTTTTCCCCGGGTTTGTGGAGCGCGGGACTCCGAGCGCTGCGGACACCGCCGCCGGCTGGAAAGGCCCGATCACGACCCTCTACGCCCAACGCGTGAATTTTGGCGAAATCCGGAACGAAAGCATGGACCTAGGCGCCAGTTATCGCCTGCCTTGGGAACAATTCGGCCGCTGGCGCCTCAACGTGAACGCCGCGAAGACCATCACGCAATCGCGTCAACTCACCTTCGGCGGGCCCGCCATCAACGATGTGGGCGACACCTTCTCTAGCCCCCGTTGGAATATCGCCTCGAATCTCAATTGGAGAAAAGGGGTATGGACCGCCACCGTAGCTCACAGCTACATGAGCGGATTTGCCACGAACCAAGCCGGTGTGACCCCCTCCACTTACACCACGCCCGCCATGCGCATGATCGACGTGCGCGGCACCTATGAGTTCAAAAACGGCGTCTGGCGGAAATACGGCAAGGGGCTGCGCGTCGGCTTCGGCGTCGCCAACGTGGAGGACGCCGAGCCTCCGTTCTTCAATAACATTTTCGGTTTCAACGGCGGCTTGCATGGCCGGTGGGCGTTCGGCCGCACCTACGAAATGTCCTTCACCCTCCCGATCGACTGATAAACCAACTCGCCGCCGACTCCGTTCGGTTTACATTCAGCCCGCCCATCCCGGGCGGGCTTCTTTTTCCCCAAAAACCACTCTCTCATGCAACTCCCCTCCCGCTCCCTCCTCGCCTGCGGTCTCGCGCTCGCCCTGCTATCCAGCCCGTGGCTCGCCGCGCAGACTTCCGTGCCCGCCGCCGGCGCCACGACCTCCGCCGCCAAATCAAACCAACTCAAACCCGGCGACGTCGCCCCGGAATTCACCGTCACCGGCCCCAAAGGCGAGACGATCAAGCTCAGCGATTATCGCGGCAAAATCATCATCGTTGATGTCTCCGCCACGTGGTGCGGCCCCTGCCAAGCCGCGATGCCCAACAACGACCGCATCGCCCAAAAATACGCCGCCCAAGGCGTCGTGCTCCTCGGCATCACCGCCGATGATTCCCGCGCCGCCTACGACGGCTGGATCCAGCGCAACGCCGAGAAATACAAATTCACCATGGCCTTCGACCCACTGGGCAAAGACGGCTGGAAAGACTCGGTATTCAACACCCAGTATTTCATCACCGGTTTCCCCACGATGTTTGTCATCGGACGCGACGGTAAAATCGTCGAAACCGTGAGCGGCGGCGGCCCCGGCGAAGATTATCGCCTCGAATACGCCCTCGCCCGCGCCGGCGCCAAGGTCGACCTCGCCTCGATCCCGCCCGAGCCCAAGAAGGATCCCAGCGCGCCAAAATCGATCCCGGCCATGATGAAGACTCCCGCCATGGCTGCGCCCGCCAAAACCGCCATGGTCGGCATGGGCAGCGCCGCTCCCGCCGGCGGCGGCTTCACGCCCGAAAAATTCGGCAACGTCGCCCGCGGCGCCCAAGTCCCCGACTTCACCGTCACCGGCACCGATGGCCAACCGCTCAAACTCTCAAGCCTGCGCGGCAAGCCGCTCCTGATCCAGTTCTGCACCAGCAACGGCCCGCAACCGTGGTTCGGTCCAACCGCGGCCACCTATAAAGATCAAGGCCTCGTCGCGCTCGCCGTGTTTTCCGCCACCGACAAAGCCGACTTCGATCAATGGGTCGCCACTCACCCCAACCCCGGCTTCACCGTCGCCTGGGATTCCGCCGGCAAAGCCTGGGCGGAAAACATCACCAACACGATTTTCGGCGTCGGCATGTATCCCGCCACCGCGTTCGTCAAAGCCGACGGCGCCCTCTGGACCGGCTTCATCGGCATGGGTCCCAAAGTCATCGCCATGACCTACTCCGCGCTGGCCCGCAACGGCATCAAGCTCACGGACGCGCACCTGGACGCCCTCGTCGCAGCCGGCGGCGCCTTGCGCGCTGCTGGCGGCGGCTCGATTGCTCCTTCCGCCATCAACGCCGCACCCAAGCCCGCTGCCGGCGCCGCCGCGCCCGCCCGGCCCACCTTGCTCGCCCCCGGCACCGTCGCCCCCGATTTCGTAATGCGCGACATCAACGACAAGGAAGTCCGCCTCGCCGATTTCAAGGGCAAGGTCGTCATCCTCGATTTCTGGGCCACGTGGTGCGGACCGTGCATCGCGTCGTTCCCACACACGCAGAAAATCGCGGCCCAGTACAAAGACCAAGACGTCGTCGTCGTTGCCTCCGGCACGAGCGACACGATCGCCGCCTTCAAAAAATGGATTCCCGCCAACCAGCCGAAATATGCGGCGATGCAGTTCTTCTTTGACCCCAACGAGCGCGGCTCCGCCACCTTCGATAAACGCGCCTCGTCCAGCCTCTACGGCGTCTCGGGCATTCCCACGCAGTTTGTCATCGGACGCGACGGCAAGATCGTCGCCAGCATCGTCGGCAACGGCGGCGACACCGACACCCGCACCGAAGGCGCCCTCGCCCTCGCTGGCGTGAAGGTCGACGAAGCCACCGCCACCGCGGGCAAAGCCGCGCTCGTGAAAGCCGCCGCGGACGAAGCCGCGGCCGCCAAGGCGGCAGCTTCGGCGCCACCGCGGGCCCCGTTCATGGAAAATTTTGCCAAGCTCGTTGCCGGCCAGCCCGTGCCCAACGTCACGCTGCAGACCGTCGACGGCCAATCGGTAAATCTGACTGAAATCATCAAGGGCAAGACCGCCATTTTCACCATCAGCTCCGGCGGCGGCCTGTACGCTGACGGCTTGGCCTTGTACGAGAACCTGGCGCGCAAGTATGCCGGCCAAGGCGTCGTGGTCGTCGCCCTTTCCGCCTACAGCACGCGCGAGGATTTCGACCAATGGCGCGAGAAGAACGCCGGCAAATTCAGCTTCCCCGTATACTTCGACTCCGTGGGCAAGGGCCCTCAGCCCACGAAAGATTTCAACGAGATGACTCCAGAAGAAAAGAAGGCATTCGGCACCCTTCAACGTGAGCACATGAAAAAAGTCGCCCCACTCGTCTTCACCGGCGGCGCCATGGCGCCCGTCCCCCACGCCTACGTCATCGACGCCAAAGGCAACATGGTCGGCATCGTCGTCGGTGGCGGCGCCCATGTCGCCGAAGGCATCGGCAACCTTCTCCTCCGCGCCGGCGTCAAACTCGCGGCCGACGACATGCCGAAAAAAGTCTGGACCGCCGCAGAGACCAAACCTCCGGTTCCCGAAGCGAAAGTGGAAATGATCAAAGTCGGCGCGGCGGCCCCCGATTTCCCCGCCACCGATCTCAACGGCAAAGCCGTGAAACTCTCCGACTTCCGCGGCAAGATCGTCATCCTCGATTTCTGGGCCACCTGGTGCGGCCCTTGCATCGCCTCGATGCCGCACACCAACGAAGTCGCGGCTCAATACAAAGACCAAGGCGTCGTCGTGCTCGCTTCGTGCACGAGCGACACCCGCGCCGCCTTCGAAGCCTGGGTGAAGAAAAACCAAGCCACCTATCCCGAGTTACTTTTCTCGCACGACCCGCAGGAACGCGGCGCCGATCGCGCCTCGCATAAACTCTACGGCGTCGGCGGCATCCCGCAGCAATTCATCATCGGCCGCGACGGCAAGATCGCCGCCCTCTGCACCGGCTACCTCAAGGGCGAAGTCCTCCTCGAAGCCGCCCTCGCCCAAGCCGGCGTCAAGGTCGCCCCCGAGATCCTCACCAAAGCCAAACTCGACCAAGCCAACCGCGACGCCATGCGCTGATCAACCCAGCGACATCCGCGTTTGCCGCGTCTTCTCAACTCCTCCAACTTCACGAATAGCCCGCGCCGGCTCGCGCGGGCTATTTTTTTCTAAAAAAATCAAATCTCCATGAAACGCACCTTCCTCCGTTCGCTCTTCGCCTGCGCCGGCCTCGTTGCCGCCAGCGTATTGACGCTCCCGGCCGCCCACGCCGCCGCCGCGCCCGCCACCCTCACCGCTGGAGTCGTCGCCCCCGACTTCACCATGAAAAACCTCGCGGGCGCCGATGTCCGCCTCGCCGATTATCAAGGCAAGGTCATCATCCTCGACTTCTGGGCCACCTGGTGCGGCCCCTGCATCGCCTCCTTTCCGCACACCCAAGCCCTCGCCGCCAGATACAAAGACCAAGGCGTCGTCGTCCTCGCCTCCGGGACCAGCGACACCATCGCCAAATTCAAAGCGTGGATTCCCGCCAACCAGCCGAAATATCCCGACCTCGTTTTCGCTTGGGACCCCAATGAACAAGGCTCCGCCTCCTTCGCCGAGCGCGCCGCCAGCCAGCTTTACGGCGTCACCGGCATCCCCACTCAGTTCGTCATCGGCCGTGACGGCAAAATCGTCGGCGTGATCGTCGGCAACGGCGGCGCCACCGATCCCCGCACCGAAGCCGCTCTCGCCGTCGCCGGCATCAAGGTCGACGCCGCCGTCGTCGCGGCCGCCGCCGAAAAAGCCAAAGTCGCCGCCGCGGCTGCTGCAGAAAAAGCCAAAAATCCTCCCGCGCCTTTCCGTGAGGCTTACGGCAAACTCAAAGCCGGCGACGTGTTGCCGGACTTCAAAGTCATCACCTCCACCGGGGCCGAAGGAAAATTCTCCGACTTCGCCCAAGGTAAAACCGTAGTCCTCGATTTCTGGGCCACCTGGTGCGGCCCGTGCCAACAAGCGATGCCACACTACGAAGAACTGTCGCGCCGCTACGCCGACCAAAACGTCGTGATCTTGGGCGTGTGTTCGTTCGACACCCGCGAAGCCTACGACAAGTGGGTCGTCGCCAACCACACGAAGTACACGTTCCCCACCGTCTTCGACCCGATCGGCAAGCCCGCGAGCGGCGACAAAGAAGCCGTGGGTAAAACCATTATGATGCAGCTCACGCGGGGCGCGATGACGCCGTTGCCCACGACACTCGTGATCAACGCCGAGGGCAAATTCGTCGGCTTCTACGCCGGCTACGGCCCCAACGCCCACGACGCGCTGGCCAACTTGCTCATGATCGCCGGCGTGAAAGTCGCCCCGGCCGATCAGCCCAAGCGCTTCTACCCCGCCGGCTCGACCATCAAGCCCGTCGTCGCCCCGAAAAGCTAAAGCGCTTTAACCTCACGTTCGCGCCCGCCCGTTTTGGGCGGGCGTTTTTATTTACCTGCCTCATCGCCAAACGCGGGTTTCCGCCCTACGCTCCGTTTCACTTCCATGGTTACGCCCGCTCGTTCCCGTCCGCCGGTGCTTTCGTTGATCGGCCGCACCGCGCTCATCCCGCTGCATTTTCCTGAGGCCGACCGCACGCTCTACGCCAAGGCCGAATTCCTCAACCCCTCGGGCTCCATCAAAGACCGGCTCGCATTGTGCATCATCGAGGACGCCGTTCAGCGCGGGGTGTTGCACGAGAACTCCATCATCCTCGAATGCACGAGCGGCAACACCGGCATCTCCCTCGCCATGGTCGGCGCGGCCTTGGGCTACCGCGTGCACATCCTCATGAGTGAATCGGCGAGCATCGAGCGCCGGCACCTCATCCGGCAATTTGGCGGCGAAGTGGAATTGTTTAAACCCACTAACGGCTACGCCACCGGCATCGAGCTCTCGCTGGAAATGGCCGCGCGTGATCCCAACATTTTTCTCCCGCGCCAATTCGAAAACCCCATCAACGCCCGCGACCACGAAGAGTTCACCGGCCGCGAGATTCTCAGCCAGATGGAGGGCCGCGTGGATGCGTTTGTCGCGGGCTACGGCACGGGCGGCACGCTCACCGGCTGCGGCCGCGCCCTTCGCGCCGCTAATCCAAACGTCCGCATCCTCGCCATGGAACCAGCCGAAGCCGCCATGCTTTCCGGCGAGATGCCGTGCTGCCATTCCATCGAGGGCGTGGCCGGCGGCTACGTCCCGCCGCTCCTCCGCCACGCCCAACTCGACGGCGCGATCAAAGTCTCCAGCGCCGACGCCATCGCCATGACGCGCCGCCTCAGCCGCGAATTTGGCCTGCTCGTCGGCACCTCCAGCGGCGCCAACATCATCGCCGCCCTTCGCACCGCCGTCGCGATGGGCCCCGAATCCCGCGTCGTCACCATCCTGTGCGACCGCGCCGAGCGTTATTATTCGACCAAACTTTTCGCGCACTGAGTTCGCCCGACGGAACTAAACCGTCGCCGCGCGAACGCGTTTCACGTTTCAACTGTTGTCCGGTTTGCTTCCTCGGTTCCTCTCCTCCAACTTCCCGTTATGCGACTCGCCCGTTTCCCGCTCTTTGCCCTCTTCGCGCTCGGCCTCACGGCGTTGCTGCCCCTCACGGCGCGCGCGCACGTCAAAGCTTCTCTCGTCGCCGCTGAGACCGCCATCGTCCCCGGCAAGCCCGTGCAAGTCGCCCTCCGCTTCGTCCACGACGCACACTGGCACACGTATTGGCTCAACCCGGGCACCGGCCTCGTCACCACGATCGCGTGGACGCTGCCGCCCGGCTGGAAAGCCAGCGAGATTCAATGGCCCGCGCCCCAAGCCCTCAAGGACCGCACCGGTACGATCGTCGGCAACGGCTACGAAGGCGATTTACTCCTGCCGGTCACGTTGACGCCGCCCGCCGATCTCGCACCCGGCGCGAGCGTCACGCTCAAAGCCGCCGCCGAGTGGCTGATGTGCGAAGACGTCTGCATGCCCGGCGACGCCAAAGTCAGTCTCACGCTGCCGGTCGCCGCGAGCGCCGCGCCTGATCCCGCCTTCGGCGCCCGCCTCTCCGCTGTCATCGCCAACCTGCCCCGCGCCGAAGCCGCGTGGAAACTCTCCGCCACCCGCGACGCCAAAAACGTCACCCTCACCGTCACCCCCACCAGCGCAAACCCCGCCGCGACGCCGCCAGATCTCCGCTTCTTCGCCGACGACAACTTCGTCGCTTACGAACTCCCGCAAATCGTCACCGCCGCCGCCAACGGCAGCTTCGTCCTCACGCTGCCGATTTCCCCCGACGCGCCCAAAGACACCGCCAAACTCATCGGCGTGCTCACGAGCAGCCAAGGTTGGCGCGCCGACGGCTCGCTCCCCGGCCTGCGCGTGGATCTCGCCTTCGCCGCCGCCGCTCCAGCTCCCGTCAAAAACAATGCGAGCGCGCCGGCCGCACCACTCATCGCAACCACCGTCGCCGCAACCACCGTCGCCGCGCCGGCTGCTCCGGTTTCACTGCTCGGCACGCTGTTTCTCGCGTTCGTCGGCGGGCTGATTTTGAACCTCATGCCCTGCGTCTTCCCCGTGCTCGGGATCAAGATCCTCGGCTTCGTCAATCAAGCCGGCCAGGACAAGAAAAAGGTTATTTTGCACGGTCTCGTTTTCGCGCTCGGCGTGCTGCTCTCATTCTGGACGCTCGCGGCGGTGCTCGCCGTGCTCCGCGCGGGTGGCGACCAACTCGGCTGGGGTTTCCAACTGCAATCCCCGCTCTTCGTCTTCGCCCTCGCAGCCGTGATGTTGATCTTCGCGATGAATATGAGCGGCGTCTTTGAGTTCGGCCTCAGCGCCACCGGCGTCGGCTCCGATCTCCAGATGAAGTCCGGTTTCGCCGGATCTTTTTTCACGGGCGTGCTCGCGACCGTGGTGGCGACGCCGTGCAGCGCGCCGTTTCTCGCGCCCGCGCTCGGCGCCGCGCTGACGTTGAGCACGGTGGAATCCTTCGCGGTGTTCACCGCCATCGCGATCGGTCTCGCCGGTCCGTATTTGCTGTTATCGATTTTCCCCGCCGCGGTGAAAATCTTGCCCCGCCCCGGCGCGTGGATGGAAACGTTTAAGCAATTCATGGCGTTTCCGCTCTACGCGACGGTCGCCTACCTCACGTGGGTGCTCGCCGGCCAGACGACGGAAAACGGTTCCCTCATGGCGCTCTTCGGCCTCGTGCTCATCGCGCTCGGCGTGTGGTTCTATGGCCGCTACAACGCCCCCGGCACCAAGCCCGCCAAGGTCCGCTTCGGCACCGTCACCGCCGCGCTCGTGTTCGCCGTCGGCGGGTGGACGGGCTGGCCGGAAGACATCGCTTCGAAAACCGCCGCTGCCCAAGCCGCCGGCGCGCCCGAAGTCGTCTGGGAAAAATGGAGCCCAGAAACCGTCGCGCAACTCCGCGCCGAGGGGAAAACCATCTACGTCGATTTCACGGCGCGTTGGTGCGCCACGTGCCAGACGAATAAGAAAATCGTCTTCCACTCCGACGCCGTCCTCCGCGCCTTCGCCGCGAAAAAAATCGTCACCCTACGAGCCGACTGGACCAACAAAGACCCGGCCATCACCGCCGAGCTCGCGAAATATCAACGCAGCGCCGTCCCGTTTAACGTCATCTGGCAGCCCGGCAAAACCGAGCCCGTGATTTTGCCCGAATTGCTCACGCCCTCGATCGTGCTCGACGCGATCAAGGGCTGAGCGTTTGCGAGCGCGCCTTAGCAGGTGACGTTTTTGCCTTCGCTGCCGAAGTGCTTCATGCGCTCTTCGGCCGTGGTCTTGGTGATACCGGCGGGCGCGTAGTGGAATTGCAGCGCGCGCCGACGATTCGCCGAGGAATTGTGCGGCGTGCCGTGCGGCAATAAGCCGTCAAACAACAGCAAACCACCGGGCGGCAACGGCGCCGCGACGGACTTCGTGCCCATGATGACATTGTCGCAGATCTGCCAATCGCGCCGCTGAAAATGCGTGATCGGGCCTTCGCGGTGGCGACCGGGCAAGAGCTGCATGCAACCGTTTTCAATCGTCGCCGCATCGAGCGCGATCCACACGCCCAACACCGGCGTACCGAGCGGATAATCAAAATAAGCGTGATCTTGATGCCACGGTTTCTCGCGGCCGAGCCGAGGCGGTTTCACCAGCGCCATGTCTTGAAACATCTCGGGTTCCTTGTCGCCGATCAGTTTTTTGGCGACAGCCAGCAATTTCGCGTGATGCGAAATGGCCTTCAGGCGCGGCTCGAAATTCACAAAATGCCACGCCTTGCGCACCGCGTCCTGGCGTTGCTCAGCGCTGAGCGTCGGCAGAATCGTCTTCGCCGCCGCTTCAAACGTGATGCCGTTGAACGCCGGATTTTTGCCCATGATCAAATCCACTAATCCGGCAAGCGCCGCAGAAACTTCCGCCGGTGTGAACGCTTCACGGACGGCGAGATAACCGTGTTCGCGGTAAAAGGCGATTTCACGCGGGCCGATGTCGTCGAACGTCGCAACCGAATGCGCCGTATCCGGCACGGGTTGATAAAGCTCGGGCGCGTGCAATTCAGCGCCGAGATCGAATTCGGGAGCGGGCTTGGCGGGAGTCGCAGTAGACATGATGAAAAAGCGGGTTGAGCGAAACGGGTATGGAGTAAACTTATCCGCTCTCATCGTAGAGGACTCACGCCCAGCTTGCCATGAAGCCGTCCGATATCTTTTTGTAGTTATCCGCTATCTATGGCCGTGAACGCCTTCAATCATCCCGTGTGCCTTTCGGCGCATTGCAACCGCGTGCGCTGCGAACCGGGCTGGCACTTGGGGCCGGAATGGGCGCCGCGCCTGCGCGATTACGACTTGTGGTTTGTGAGCGCCGGACGTGGACGCATGATCACCGACCGCGGCGAAATCGCACTCACGCCAGGCACCGGCGTATGGATGCGTCCCGGCCGGCGCTATGAAGCCACGCACGATCCCAAACGTCCGCTCGTCGTAAATTTTTTCCACTTCACCCTGCGCGAGGCGCCCCGACGTTTCACCCCGCCTGTGGAGGTGTTGCGCACGGCGCATCCGGATTTCGTGGAAGCCACAATGCGGCGCATCCTCACGCTGCGCGCGAAATCCGATCCCGCCGCGCACGCTTCGGCCGAGGCGCTGTTCACCGCGCTGCTCGGCGAAATGGTCCGCGAAACCTCCGCGCAAGCGACGGCGCCCGCCGGGCCCGCGCTCGACCAACATCACCGCGAAATCATGCAACGCATCGCCGCCGCCATCCGCGAAAACCCCGGCGGGGCGCGTCCCGTCGCCGAACTCGCCAAATCCGCCGGTTACAGCGTGGACCATTTTTCCCGCGTGTTTGAAAAAATCACCGGTCAACGCCCGCAAGCTTGCGTGATCGAGGCGCGCCTCACCCGCGCCCGCCAACTCCTCGCCGAGACCGGCCTCACGATCAGCCAGATCGCGGAGGCTTTGGGGTTTCGCGATGTGTTTTTCTTTTCGCGGCAATTTACCCAGCGCACGGGCCAGACCCCGTCCGCATACCGCGCGACTTTAAGCCGCGCCCAAACTTAACGCGCGCGCCGAGAAATTATTTCCCCGCCGTCCAACCGCCATCGATCATGAGCGCGCTGCCCGTGACCATCGCGCTGACATCGGCCGCGAGATAAAGCGCGGCGGCCGCGACTTCGTCGGGCTGCACCATGCGGCCGTTGAGCTGCGTGGAAGCCATTTCCCGATAAGCGGCGGCGGGGTCGGGGTATTCTTGGATGCGCGCGGTGACAAACGGCGTCTCCACGCGGCCAGGGCAAATGCAGTTGAAACGCACGCCCGTGTGCGAGTGATCGAGCGCGAGCGCCTTGGTGAGACCGACCACGGCAAACTTCGTCGTCGTGTACGCGAGCCGGTCCCGCACGGCGACGATGCCGGCCACCGAAGCCAAGTTGATCACGCTGCCCGAGCCACGCGTGAGCATCGCGGGGACAAAGGCTTTGCAGCCGTTGAATACGCCGCGGACGTTCACCGCGTAAAGCCGATCAAAGTCTTCCGCCGTCGTCGCCGGCAACGCCCCGACGTGGCCGATGCCGGCGACGTTGACGAGTACATCGACCGCACCGACCTCCGCGGCGACGCGCGTAAATTCTGTTTCGCTGGCGACGTCGAGGTGCACAAACCGCGCGCCGAGGTTGGCGGCCACGGCAGAGCCTTGCGCCGCGTCGCGATCGGCGATGATCACGCGCGCACCCGCGCGGACAAACGCATGGGCAATCGCAGCGCCGATGCCCGAGGCGCCGCCGGTGACAAACGCAGTTTTAGGGGCGAGGGTAAACACGTCGACAGCGCGCCGCATTTGCGCGCCCAAGTCCAGCCCGCAAGCGCACCCCGCGCGTTCGCTCAACCGGCGCGCTCGAGCACGAGACGACCCGGCCCGCGGAACTGCACGCGTTCCTGCCAAGCCATGCTGCCGGGCACGAGGCGCGCGTCGGGGAGATGCTTGATGAGCGTCTCAAGCACGACACGCGCTTCCATGCGCGCGAGCGGCGCGCCCACGCAGAAGTGCATGCCGTAGCCAAAGGAAAGGTGGTCGATCTTCGTGCGGCGGATCTCGAACGACTCGGGATTTTCGACGTTGGCGGGATCGCGATTGGCGGCGCCGATGACCTGGAAGACCATTTCGTTTTCGGCGAACTCCACGCCGTTAAACGTGTGGGTCTTTTTCACGCGGCGGAAATTGCGTTGCTTGGGCGCCTCGTAGCGCAGGGCTTCCTCGATGGCGGGGTGAATGAGCGCGGGATTGGCTTTGAGCGCGGCCCATTGCTCGGGGTGCGTGAGCAGCAAATGCACGAGACTGCCGATGAGGTTGGTCGTCGTCTCGTGGCCGGCGGTGAGGATGGTGTTGCAGGTGGCGAGCAACTCATCGCGGGAAAAGCCTTTGCCTCCTTCCTCGGCGAGCGCGAGGGCCGTGATGAGATCGTCCTGCGGCTGCGCGCGGCGGGCGTCGATCAAGGCGTTCATGTAGGCGAACATCGCCACGAGACTCGTCTGCGAAATCATCGCCGGGCCGAAGGTCGTGCGGCCCGTGCCTTGGAAACCGAGAATGTCGGACGACCATTTTTTGAAAAGATGTCGGTCGGCGGCAGGTGCGCCGAGCATTTCAGCGATGAGGACAACGGGTAACGGGTGCGCGACTTCGTGGATGAAATCAAACCGACCGCTGGCGACGGCGGGGGCGATCATGGACTCGGCGAGCTCGCGGATGCGGGGCTCGAGGGCGTTGATGGTTTTCGGTGTGAACGCCTTTTGCACGAGGGCGCGCATACGCGTGTGATCAGGGGGATCGGAGCCGATGACATCTTTTTGGGCGAAGTAGTGGCGGAGCGGGCAGAGTTGTTGGCGCTCGTCATCAGTGAGACCGGCGAAGAGCAAGCCCTGACGGTTCTCGTTGGAGAGGTTTTCTTTGTCTTTGAGCGAAACAGCGACGTCGTCGAAGCGGCTCACGACCCAAGCCTTCCATTGATCGCTCCAGAACACGGGCGCCTCGTCGCGCAGCTGACGATAAATCGGATAAGGATCGATCATCATCGCCGGTGAAACCAGCAACTGATCGAGCGCAGGGTGGGAGCAGACGCGGCGGGGTTTAAAGGAGAACATTTAAATGAATGTAACCGTCATGTGACTAAAGACGTCGAATCATTGTGGTGCAAAAATTGCACATCATAAAAAAATAAAAAAGATTCGGATAAAATACGCGATTTCCTCAACTCGTTGCATTAGATTGCATATAGATTTTTTTATCGCGCGTATGGCACATTTATCATCATAATTTCTCCGTTGAAAATCATTATCGTAGGCACTCCTAAGACGGGAAACACCTGGGTTAAGCACCTGTTAGCAGATTTGTATAATCTGCCGATTGTTACCCTTAAGCCTGAATTCGATGCCGAAGAAGCGGCTGCAGCAGGTCCCAACTGGATCAGCCACCAGCACTATTTACCGAAGCAGGCCTTGCTGGCTTGGGCTCAGGCTAACGGCGTGATTTTTATCACCGCGATTCGGCACCCCGCCGATGTCCTGATTTCCCTGTGGCATCACATTCAAAAACGTAAGGGGAAAAATGCTGATATCCGTCAAGGTGCCTCCGTTTTGGGGGAAGCCCGAGATATCAGCAGTGAGACGACGCTGGGTTTTGTCGAAAACGATTTTCACGTCTATCTGAACCTCTCGATCGCGTGGTTGCAGATTCCGGGAGCGCTGAGCCTGCGCTATGAGGATTTGTGGACGCAGCCGCTTGAGGCCCTCGCGCGGCTGACCGATGCGATCGAGCCGAGATCGCGCGAATCGCTCAAGCTCTCCTTGTGCGCCTGCGAATTGGGGTTGATGCAGCAACTCCTCGATCCTGAGAAAAAATTAATTCGCCAAGGCGGGACCGGAGCTTGGCGGCAGCTTTTACCGAAAATCATCAAGGAAGCCTTCACCCAGCTCGACCCCTATCCGGCTCAATTCGCTGCCTTAGGTTATACGATGAATGAAAGTGATCCGGCCAACACACCTCAGCCTAACCTAGGCAAGGTCGACGGCCCGTTCAGCGAAAAACGCCATTTTGACGACGGTACGCCCATCACGCCGGTGTTGATGAAGGCGTATTTCGATCTACCCTCACATTTACGGGCGCGCTGGCTAGCCCCGCAGAGCACCTCCGCAGAATCATTTTACGCGTGGCTCAACGAGCCTGCGGCGGCCGACCCGGTCAAAGGCCAGCCCAATCCCGTCATCAGCGAGCTGGCGCATTACATCCATGGGCAGCGTTCCGATCTCCAAAAAGCCTTCCCGGATCCGTTCGGCGCCCATCGCAGCGAATTTTACGACTGGTTTCTATTCAACGCCCGTAAAGAATACAGCCTACCGACGTGTTTTGTGACCCAAAATCCGTTCAGCGATGCCGCGAAGTTTTCCGATGGCACCGCTAACGCCCGTATTTTGGTCCGCGCTTACCTAGACTCACCTGAGCACCTGCGCGCGCGCTGGCCAGATCCCTCCAAGGCCGAGGCCGATTCCTATCTGGCTTGGCTAAAAGGGCCGGCGAGCGCAGATCCTGTTAGCGGAAAACTAGCTCCGGTGATTACAGAATTAGGCGCTTATCTTTATTCGATCCGCAGCGATGTCCGCGCGATCATGCCTGATTTGTATGGAGCGCATCGGGTGGATTTCGCCGATTGGTTTATCTCCAGCGCGGCGAAGGAATACGGCTTAGATCGGAGTCTGGTTTTGCCCGTCATTCGCTCCTGGGCTCAGGTTAAAAACGACGCCACTCAGGCGAACGTCTTCAAGAAAAAGCCCACCACTGTCTGAGCGAGAAGTCCCGGCGTGCCGCGGAAGCCTCTCGCCCGGGCGCGGCCCGCTCAGGGTAGCGCGCGGATCATGAGATCCTTGTAATAAGTTACGCTCTTGGGGTCGTGGCCTTGGAGGGCGATCGTGCCGGAACTGAGTTTACGGCCGTTCATGTTCTTGAGTGTTTTCGACGGATCCCAATCGGCGGGCTCGGTCCAATCCACGGTAGTTTTGCCGTCGATCTGGATCACGATGCGTTTGCCGTCGACCTTGATGTAGTAATCGAACCACACCTCGTCGGTACTCGGCGCCTTATCCAAGACATCCTGCACGGCGTAGAGGCCGCCGGTTTTTTTACGGTCCGTATGCGTGGAGTTGACTTGGCACTCGTAGCCCTTCGACGGCCAGCCCTTGGGCTCGTAGGCCGTGTGAATGTAGATGCCGGAGTTGGAACCCTTGGTGGTTTTCACCTTGGCCTTGAACTCGAAGTTTTTGAACGCGGCGTTGCCGTCAGCGCCGTAAAAAAGATGCGCGCGGCCCGTGCCGATTTTGAGCACGCCACCTTCGACGGTGAAGGAGCCCGGACCTTCTTCCGTGGCTTTCCAGCCGGAGAGGTCTTTGCCGTTGAACATAGAAATCCAAGCGCCGGCTTTATCGGCGGCCGCAGCGACCGAGACCAGAAGGGCGAGGACGGGGATTAAGAAAGCAAAACGTGTTTTCATCGGCGAAGATCCTTTGGCGGCGCCACTCACCGTGTCGAGAACCGAGGCAGGAAATCGCGAAGGTCGGACGCCTATCGAGCCGCCGGCCAGCGGAGCCGATTTTTAAATTCAATCGGGAGATTAGCGGCGTCGAGCCAGATGCGAGCGGCGGCGGGGGCATTGTCGAACCAACGCGCGTAGGCGGCCGCAACGGCGGCTTCGCGGGCCGCAGGGACGGCCAGGGTTTGAGCCCACGCGAGCGTGGCCGCGGGGTCGCGTTGGGCGAGTTGCGGCGCAATGGACGCGGCCGCGACGGTCTGCGTCTCAGCGGGCAGCGATGCGACGAAATTCCGGGCCGCCGCAGCATCGGCGAGTGTCCAATACGAAAGTGCGCCCGTAAGCGCGGGCGTGGCCGCGGCACTGACAACCTGCGTGCTGGCCCAACGCGTCGCCGCAGCGGGGTCAGCCTGCGCCCACGCGGAGGCGATGCTGACAAGCGCCGCCTCGCGGGCAGTAGCGGCGGTGAGCGATTGAGCCCAAGCGAGCGCGTTGGCGGGTTCGCGAGCGAGCAACCCAGCGAGGTGCGCCGCGGCGGCGTCTTGCGCGGGACTAGGCGGGAGCGCGGCGACGTACTGCGCCGCGGCGGCAGGCGCGGTGGCGACCCAACTCGTGAGCACGTTATTAAGCGCGAGGGTAGACGCGGAGCCGGACGGGAGTTGCGCGATAAAGTCGAGCGCCGCAGCGGGATTTTTCGCCGCGAGCGCTCGGGCTACATCGAGCGCGACGCGGGTCTGCGTGTCACCCGCCGGCAAAAGCGGGACGAGGCCCGCCGCGGCCGCGGGGTCGGTGAGCGTGAGTTTTTGCAGCGCGAGAAACAACGTGCGTTCAAGCGCGGGACCGGTGAGGGAAATTTGTGCGAGCTCGATGACCTGCAGCGGCTCGGTGCGCGCGAGTTCGTGGAGCGCACTTTCCAGTGCAGGCGCACGATCGGCGGACGGGAGCTGTTGCGCCCAAGCGAGGGCGGCGGGCGCATCGGCGCGCAGCCAGACGCCAGCGAGAGCGCGCAGGGCATTTTCACGCGCGGGACCAGCGGGGACGAGGGCGAGGCGGGCGGCGGCAATCGCGAGATTTTCGCGCGCAAAACAGTCGAAGAAGACGTTGTAGATCGCGGCCTGTTCACGCGTCGTCACCAGTTCGCGCGCGAGCGCGAGGGCGCGGTCGGGGTCGCGACGATACAGCGCTTCCAATAACAAAAAAAGCGCGGTGTCGTAATCGGCGCCACGCGGCAGCGCGCGCAAAGCCAGGAGCGCAGCCTCGGCATCACGTTCGAGGAGCGCTTGAAATGCTTGTCCCAGCGCGCGAGCGCGCGCCCGTGGATCGGCCAGCTGGGCGGCGGCGACGAGCGCAGCGTGTTCGGCCGCGAGATCGGCGGGGCGAACAACCACAATCGATCGCGGGGCGGAGACCGGCGGTGATGAAGCCGCGAACGGCGCTGCCGGGCGCAGAAGCAGCGCCGCCAGCGCGACGAGCGCGGCAGCGAGCAAGAGCGCGAAAAGTCCGCGGCGTTTCATCGTAGGGCTGGGAGGCTTACGGCAATTCGTAAACCTCGACCAGCGCGAGGCCGGTGGTGCCGCCGACGCCGGTGACTTGAGTGGTGTAAGCTCCGGGGGCGAGCGTCACGATCATAGCGGCATCGGCGCTGCCGGACGCGAAGGCGAACGCGCCGGTTTGCGCTGATGCCGTGGAGATCGCGGCGGCATCGGCCGAGGTGCTCCAGCCGGCGTTCACGAAGACGGGCGTGTTGCCGGAGAAGAGCGTGAGCTGCGGACGAGCGAGGACGCCGGTGAGGTTAAAGGCGGCGAGCGCGGGACCAGCGGCGCGAATGAGGACGCGTTTCGGCAACGCGCCGCCGATGATCAAGCCGGCGATGAACGTTTCGTTGCCCGTGCCCGCGAGCGCGCGGGCGGAAAGGTTGACGAGGTTTTGGCCGACCGTGGCGGTGGAGAGATCGTAAACCTCGATCAGGCCGACGCCGGCGGAGCCAGCCCCAGAGCTGATTTGCGCCGTGTAACCGCCGGGAGCGAGCGTGGTGAGAATCGCGGAATCGGTGCTGCCAGCAGCGAAGGCAAACGCGCCCGAACTACTCGCGGCAGCGGCAATCGCGGTGGAGTTGGTGGCGGTGGTCCAACCGGTGTTAGTTTCAATCACGGAGGAACCGCGAAACAGCTCGAGTTTGGGCGCTGACAGCGAGCCGCTCACGCCGAAGGCGCCGAGCGTGGGTCCGGCGGCGCGGATGAGGACAAGTTTCGAGGCGGTGCCCGCGATGGTGAAACCGGCGATGGCGACATCGGGGGCGTTGGCGGTGCGGACACGAGAGGAGAGGTTGGTAAGGCGGCGGTCTTTGCTGGCGCCAGCGGTGAGACCGGTGCCGGTGGTGAGTTGGACGGCGAGATCGTCGATGCGCCAGTTGGCTGTATTCACCCCGGCATTACCGGTGCCGTTGTAACCATAGAGGCGGAACGTGACCGACGTCGCCGTGTCGCTGACTACCGGGAGAAAACTGGGCGTGATGCGCGTCCAGACGCTGTTATTGGCCAAGGAACCGCTCGCGATGAGCGCGGGCTCGGCGGTGCCGTTGACGGCGAAAAGGGCATAAGCCTGCGGACCGGTGGCGGTGCTGCGCGCGCCGAAGCTGAGGCCGGTGACGGAGAGTTGGCGCGCGGCGGCGGGCGTGAGCGTGAATTCAAAAAACGCGGAGCCGCCTTCGGCGAGATTGAGTGAGCCGACCCGAGCCGCGGCGCCGGCGTTGGCCGTGCCAGAGACGCCGGTGTAGCCACTGGAAACGGAGACGGTGGTAAGCGTCTGCGTGGTGCCGAAATTATTGCGTTGGACGACGGTGCCGCCGGAGACATCGGCGGGGAGACCGTTCGTCGGCGTGGCGGTCGTGAAATCCCAGAGCACAGGATCGGGCGGGATAACGCTGATGTTGAGCGTGATCGCGGTGCTGGTGGTGGAGCCTAGAGGGTTGGTGATGACGACGTCGTAGCTGCCAGAATCGGTGGCGGTGGCGCCCGGGATTGAGAGGGTCGCGCTCGTGGCGCTGGTGTTGCCGGTGAGCGCGACGCCAGCTTTGCGCCATTGGTAAGTGAGCGGCGCGGTGCCGCTGGCGACGACTGTCAAGGTGGCGGTGGCGCCCGGCGCCGAAGTTTGCGTGTTGGGCGCACTCGTAACGGAAGGCGCGGCGGGCGTGACGGTGAGCGTGGCAGCAGCACTGGTGACGGAACCGACCGAGTTGGTGATGACGACGTCATAATTGGCGGCGTCAGCGGCTTGCGCGTTGGCGAGCGTGAGGGCGGCGGTGATGGCGGAGGTGTTGCCGGTCAGCGCGACGCCGGCTTTGCGCCATTGGTAGGTGAGCGTGGGCGATCCGGAGGCGACCACGGCAAACGTAGCGGTGGAACCGGCGCTGACGGTGCGCGCGGACGGCGAGGTCACAATCGCGGGCGGCAAGCCCGTGAGCGTGAGCGACACGGCGACACTGGTGGCGGAACCGAGCGCGTTTTTTACGACGACGAAATAATTGCCGACATCGGCGGCGGTGAGGGAAGAAAGCGTGAGCGTGGCGGATTGGGCGGAGGCAAGAACGACGTCGTCGCGGGACCATTGATAGGTGAGCGTGGCATCACCCGTCGCTGTGACAGAGAATGTCGCGGAGCCGCCAACCGCGGCGGTTTGCGCGGCGGGTTGAGTCGTGATCGTGGGCGAGCCGACGGGAGCGGCGCCTTCGATTTTTGCGCGGAGCGCGGTGGCAACCGAAGCGGGGAGTTCGGTGAAAAACGTGTATCCGGTGTCGGTTTCGATCTGGCCGGCCGTGGTGATGTAGTTTTGCCACGGGGTGCTGCGGACGCCGGCGATGTTGGGGATCTTAATCGCGATGACGCGCGTGGCGGAGGTGATGCGACTGACGGCGGAGCCGCTGCCCACGGGGACGACAACGGCGATTTTCCAGGTGTAGCCGGCGATCGCGACGCCACTGGCGATGGTGGCGCCGGCGTATCCGCTCGGACCGGAGATGATCAGGACTTCGTTGCCGGCGGCGGCGATGGAGCGACACTCGCTCTCGAAATTAGCCCAGACGCCCTGGTTGTTGTCGGGCGACTGGGGAATCATGTTGGTCATGAAAAACGTGGCCTCGTTATCCGCGTCGGTGATCGTACGGTCGCCCGAAGGACACATGTGGCCGCGGTCATAACCCGAGCCGGAATAGTCCGTCGTGAGGACTTGGTAAAAACTGGCGGGCAATGACGTGTCTTGGAAAAAATTCGCGGAACGACCCGAGGTGCCGACGTCAGCGGTCGTGAGATTCCAGCTGACCCAGTTGGGCTCGCGTGTGGCGTTGTTGTACGAGAGCGCGTACTGAGGTCGGGCGATAAGGTAGTTGGTCGTAGCCGTGGCGACGGCGGTGGCGCTGCTGGGGTTGCCGAGTTGGCTTTGCAGCGTGGTGCCGATGGTGGCGCGGGCTGCGGCGGCGAACTGCAGGACGACCAAGACGCAGCAGACCAAGCGGCGGGAGAATGTCATGCGCCCACGCTGCCGCAACCGGCGCAGGGAAAGCAACCGTGGCGCGAGATTTTCACCTTTATGCGGCAGCGGCGCATGTCAGCGTGATCGCAGATGAAAACCCCATTCATGCTGTTGGCGTTCTTTGGGCTAGTCGTGGGCAGCCGCGGCGCTGAGACGCCAGACCCGCGACTCAATATCCTCTTTGTGTTCGCCGATGATTGGGGCCGCTACGCCAGTGCGTACCGCGGGCTCGATGGCCGACCGACCCTCAACGACGTGATCCAAACGCCGCACGTGGACCGCGTCGCCCGCGAAGGCGTCGTGTTCAAAAACGCCTTCGTCAACGCCCCGAGTTGCACCCCGTGTCGCAGCTCGTTGCTCTCGGGTCGGCATTTTTTCCAGACGGGCCGAGGCGCGATTTTGCAAGGCGCCGTATGGGACGCCACGATCCCGACCTTTCCGCTGCTGCTGCGCGATCACGGTTATCACATCGGCAAAAGCCACAAGGTCTGGAGCCCCGGCACGCCCGTCGATGCCGGCTTCGGCGGACAAGCTTACGCGTACCAACGCGCCGGCGTCAGCTCGAATAATTTTTCGGAAAACGTGACCGCCGATATCGCGCGAGGCTCGTCCTTGGCCGAAGCCCGCGCTCGGATTCTCGCGGAGGTGCGCGGGAATTTCGGCGACTTCCTCGCGGCGCGGAAACCCGGCCAACCCTGGCTTTACTGGATGGGGACGACGACCACGCATCGCACTTGGATCAAAGGAAGCGGCAAAAAACTCTGGGGCATCGAGCCCGATCAACTCAAAGGCAAGTTGCCCAGCTTTCTGCCGGACGTGCCCGAAGTCCGCGAGGACGTCGCCGATTATCTCGGCGAATGTCAGGCGGTGGACGCCTACGTGGGAGCGTTGCTGCAAAGCCTCGAAGAAGCCGGCGAACTCGAACACACGGTGATCGTACTCAGCGGCGACCACGGGATGCCCGGCGCGCCACGGGGCAAATGCAACCTCAACGACTTCGGCACAGCGGTGCCGTTGATCGTGCGTTACCCAGGAAAGAAACCCGGCCGCGTGATCGAAGATCTAGTGCGCCTGCCTGACCTGATGCCGACGTTTTTGGAAATTGGTCGCGTGACTCCGCCGCAGGGATTGTACGGAGTGAGCCTGTTGCCGCTTTTGAACTCCGACCAGCCAGGCCGCGTGGATGCGAGTCGCGATGCGATTATCGCCGGCCGCGAACGCCACGTCGGCGCGGCCCGAGAGGGCAACCTGCCCTACCCGATGCGCTCGATCCGCACGCGTGATTTTCTCTACATCCGCAATTTCGCGCCCGAGCGCTGGCCGATGGGCGCACCGTTGCAGGCTACGGCCGCTAAACCCGATCTCGCCCTCATCGATGAAAATACGCGCGCCGCTTTTCCTGACATGGACGCCAGCCCCACCAAAACTTGGCTCATCGCACACGGCGCATCGCCGGAATGGAAAAAATACTATGAACTCGCCTTCGCGAAACGTCCTGCCGAGGAACTCTACGAACTCAAAAGCGATCCCGATCAGGTAAAAAATCTCGCGAGCGATCCGGCCTTTGCCATGGAACGACAGGCGCTCTGCGAGCAGTTAATGGCAACGCTGCAGGCGGCCGGTGATCCGCGCTTGATCGGCGACGGTGGCACATTTGACCGCAGCCCCTTCAGCGACCCCGAGGACAATAACGCGCCGAAAGCGGGTAAAGCGGCGAAAAAGAAAAAAACCTAGAGCGCCATAACCAACAAGGGCGACTCCACAGGCCATTAAAGATAGCCGACTTGGGCCGTGTAAGCAGCCAGGGGATAGGTTAACGAGTAGCGCAGCGTCGGCGCACAGGTTGCGGGCCCTCACCGCGCCCCAGACCCACTCAAGGCGCGAGGTTAACGCTGTTTAACTGGAGCAAATCCCAACGGTTACCGTATCCATCCTGGAAGACTGCGACTGTCCCGTACGGCTCGGAACGTGGAGCTTCTAGAAAATTTACGCCGCGGGCTCGGAACGCAGCGTAATCGCGGTGAAAATCATCGGTGTGCAAAAATAGAAAAACCCGCCCGCCCGATTGATGGCCGA
>Ga0114972_10000847_pt1 | contig 23079 bp, 13 predicted proteins | sample M_140807_EF_Meta_FD_87354 | JGI IMG/M metagenome (GOLD analysis project Ga0114972, IMG submission 87354) | Freshwater microbial communities from Lake Montjoie, Canada to study carbon cycling - M_140807_EF_MetaG | ecosystem: Environmental > Aquatic > Freshwater > Lake | place: Lake Montjoie...
CTCTACAGCATCCGCGCCCGGGTCGAGGATCAGTTCGGAGCAGGACTCGAAAAGGTATTTCAAATCCAGGTGACAAACGTCAACGAGAATCCAACGCTTGTTGCTGTAACCCCCAATACGATCAACGAAAGGCTTCCGTTAAACTCCTTAGTAGGCGATCTGACCACTACCGATCCGGATGCTGGAGATTCGTTCACTTACTCGCTCGTCAACGGAACGGGCTCTCAGGACAACAGCTTCTTTACCGTTGTCGGCAATAAACTTCGAAGCACTGCAATCTTTGATTTCGACGTTCGATCGACGTACTCAGTCCGCGTCCGATCTATCGATGCAGGAGGACTATCGGTGGAAACGCCGTTGACCGTTCGAGTCTTGAATGTCAACGATCCCCCGACCGATATTTCATTATCGAATGCCACGATTGCTGAAAACCAGCCTGTCGGTGTACCCACCTTGGTCGGATTGTTCTCAACCACCGACGCGGACGATTTCGATACTTATACCTACACCTTGGTCAATGGCACCGGTAGCAGCGACAATTCCAAGTGGCAGATCGTCGGCAACCGATTGCTCACGAATTCACCGCTGGACTTTGAACAGCAAATTTCGCACAGCATTCGCGTTCGCTCGACGGACGCTGGCGGATTGTTCACCGAGAAGGCTTTCGCGATCACAATCACCAACGTGAACGAAGCTCCGACGTCGATCGTGCTTACCCGTACCACCATCGCTGAAAACGTTCCGATTGGAACGACAGTCGGGACGCTCAGCACACTTGATCCTGATGCAGGCGACTCATTCACCTATGCGTTGGTTACGGGGACTGGCAGTGCGGATAACAACAAGTTCGCGGTCTCTGGAAACCGACTCCAAACCGCGGCCCTAGTCGATTTCGAATCGCAGCCGAGTTATTCGATCCGACTTCGTACGACCGATGCGGGGGGACTGCAATTCGAATCGATTTTCACGATTCAAGTAACGAATGTGAACGAAGCTCCAATCGCGATCAACATTTCGCAAAACGCCTTGGAGAATCAAGCGATCAGCATTCCAATCGCCCAGCTCTCGGCCATCGATCCTGACACCGGCGATGTGATCACCTTCACCAAAGTTTCCGGCGCAGGTTCGAACGATAATGCACTGGTTCGAGTCGATGCCGACGGCAAAGTTTTTGCCTTGGCCCCTTTGAACTTCGAAGCCAAGCCCACGCTGGGAATCCGGGTACGGGCGACCGACGCTGGCGGACTGAGTTTCGAACGCGCTCTGGTCATCACCGTCATTGATCAAAACGATGTCCCGACCGATATCTCTCTGAATCCATCGAGCATCCCCGAGAACAATCTACCGGGTAGTATTGTCGGAACCTTGAGGACCACTGACGAGGATACAGCAGACAACCACACTTACTCCTTGGTCAATGGTTTCGGGGCCACCGACAACAGCCTATTTACCATCGATGGTCCAGATCTACGCGTGAATAACACCTTGGACTTCGAGACCAAGTCCAGTTACAGCATACGCGTCAGAACCTCCGATCCACAGGGAGCTTCGTTCGAGAAGGTTATCATCGTCCAAGTAATCAATCTCAACGAGTCGCCTACGGATGTTCTTTTGTCGAGCAATGCGCTCAATGAAAACCTTGCGACAGGCACCACGGTCGGGGTTCTTTCGACCATCGATCAAGACCTAGGTGATACCTTTGTCTACAGTGTAGTTCCCCAACCTGGTCGCAACGACCATACGGCGTTTACCGCCGTGGGTAGCAGCTTGAGGACTACCAGACCTCTTAACTTTGAGGAGCAATCGGTCTACAACATTGTGATCCGCTCGACCGACTCAGGCGGTAATTCGATTTCCAAACCGTTTACGATCTTCGTGAACAATCTCGAGGAAGCTCCAATCAATCTGGAGCTGAGCAACAGCACCATTCTGGAAAACCTTCCTCCAGGAAGCTTCATCGGTTCGATCTCGGCCATCGACCCGGATTCGGCTGGAGCAATCTCCTTTGGATTGGTCCCCGGTGCGCTAGATAACGCCCTGTTCCAGGTTTCCGGAACCCAGCTTCTTTCGAATGCGATCTTCAACTTTGAGTCGAAATCGGGCTTTCAGGTCCGCCTGCGAGCCACGGATGTCGCTGGCCAAAACCTCTTCCGCGACTTCTCGATCCGTGTCGTAGACGTCAACGAAGCCCCGACTCAGGTGATCTTGAGCTCAACCGAGGTGGCCGAGAATGCGACGAATCTCCTCGTTGCAAATCTTTCGACCGACGATCCTGATTTGAACGAACAGACCGTTTTCCAACTTGTTCCCGGAACTGGAAGTACCGACAACAACTCCTTCTCGATCGTTGGAAATCAACTCTTTGCCAAGTCGTCCTTCGATTTTGAGATCAAGAGCGTTTACAACATTCGGATCAATGCTACCGATTCGGCGAACAATCAAGCCACGAATGCATTTGTCATCCGAGTGCTCGATCGCAACGATGCACCGACGGGAGTGACCCTGAGTCCATCGAGCCTGCCGGAAAATGCTGGTGCAAACCGCGTTATCGGTACTCTTGCGGCGATCGATCAAGACGTCAACGACTCCTTCATCTATGCGTTTAGCACTCCGACCTCGGACTTTACCATCGTTGGTAATCAGCTCATCGCTACAAGATCCTTCGATTTCGAAACTTTGGCCAGCTACACCCTATCGATTGTTGTCAGAGACGCAGCCGGGGCAAACATCACTGTCCCAGTGAATGTCCGAGTCACGGATGTCAATGAACAGCCCAGCAACATCCTCATCAGCAATCAATCGGTCGATGAAAACCTCGCCGCCGGGGCACTGGTTGGATTGTTAACGGCGATCGATGTCGATGCTAATGAAACAGCTGCCTATAGTCTCGTGGCCGGTTCCGGCGGATTTAACAATTCCGCTTTCCGTATCAACGGCAATCGCCTAGAGACCAATGCTCGCTTCAACTTTGAGAAACAAGACCTCTACTCGGTGCGCGTCCGAGCAACCGACAAGGGTGGATTGTTCTTCGAAAAAGCGTTCATTGTCACGATCAACAACGTCGCGGAGTTCCCGCCGTTTGCGACCAATGACTCGTTCCGGACTTCTTTTGGACGTCCCATCACCATGGATGTCCTGGCCAATGATTCGGGATTAGGCGCCAATCTCGATCCGACCACGGTCAGGATCGTCACGCCGCCGACCCAAGGAACTGCAACGGCACAACCGGACGGCCGAATTCTATTCACCCATAACGTTGCCAACCCACAGACCAAGATCGTCTTGCAATACGAGGTCCAAGACATCAATCAAATGGTCAGCAACGTTGGCACAGTGACCGTGTCGTTCTACTCGGCATTCCAGAACCAAGGCAATTCGCTCGACGTCAACGGCGATGGAATCATTTCTCCTCTCGATGTTCTGACGACGGTGGACTACATCAATGCCAATCCAGGCAATTCGCAATTGCCCTTGAATTCGCCCGATGTACCACCCTTCGTCGACGTCGATGGCGATGGGTTTGTGACGCCGCTGGATGTCTTGAGCGTGGTCAACACGCTCAACAAAGCACCAGGGGCACCCGAAGGCGAAGCACCCATGCCAGGTAACGGTTTAAGCAATATCGATGCGGCCTTCTCACAAAGCGATTTTGGATTTGACCCTTCGGAATCCAATCCCCTCGCTCGTAAAAATCGAAGGCGATAACAAGCCTTCGTCGAAAACCTTCCGCCGATCTCGATTCGGCGGAAGGCACATCGAGATTTTTGGTTGTCAAATCTGTTTTTTTGCAAAAACACTGATCGCCTGAACTTTCGCGGAGAAATCACCAAGGAATCAGCAAATTTTCAAGCGGAAAGCGTTGTTTTCCTACCGCGAATCCCTGGGAAATGTTGTTGACTCGGCTCTTGGTATCCTTGATAATCTCCCTATCGGATGCTCGGGGTGATTGTATGAGGATCGTTACTGGTTCGGACATTTACGATCATTGCTTGGGTTTTGTCTAGTTTTGTTGATAGCTCGCTCATGGCGAGCATAGGTGATACGAGGGTTTGTTTCAGTGACGAATATTTATGTAGGTAACCTGTCGTTCCGCGCTACGGAAGAAGAGGTTCGCGAGGCTTTCAGTCGTTTTGGCCAAGTCTCCAAGGTTAGTATCATTACGGATCGGGAAACCGGTCGTTCCCGTGGATTCGCATTCGTAGAAATGCCCAGCCCCGATGAAGCGAAATCAGCAATCGAGGGTTTGAATCAGCAAGAAGTTGCCGGTCGCCGAATCTCCTGCAACGAAGCTCGCCCTAAGGACAACGCTCCCCGCGGTGGAGGCGGTGGCGGTGGTGGTTACGGCGGTGGCGGCGGTGGTGGTTACGGCGGTGGCGGTGGCGGTGGATACGGCGGTGGCGGCGGTGGTCGCCGAGATGGCGGTGGCGGTGGTGGCTACCGTGGTGGTGGTGGTGGTGGCGGTGACGGCGGCGGACGTCGCCCATACCGAGACCACTAATCGGATTCAATAGAAAAGCGGAGGTATTGAACCTCCGCTTTTTTTTCGCCTCGTCCGCAGAATTGGTGGGCGAGCCGACACAAAAGTTCTTTAAGCACCTAACGGTTCAGCCATTCCAAGCTTCCGGTGTACTTTTGCACCGCATCCAAGTTGAGCTTGAGTCCAAGCCCCGGACAATTAGGGATCGCTAAAAATCCGTCGGCATCCAATCGCCAAGGTTGCTCGACGATTTCATCGATAAAGGGCGAGCCGGTCAGATACTCTACAAACCTCGTGTTGGGAATCGCAGATGCTAAATGCAAATCCGCTGCGAGCCCAACGGCTGTGTTCCATCCATGAGGAACAAACTCTACGCCAAAGTCTTGGGCCATCCAGGCGATACGGCGCTCCTCGCTTAGCCCACCTACCTTGGTCACGTCCGGTTGGATGATATCGAACGCACGCTGCGATAGCCAAGGCAAAAAGCTTTGACGCCTTGTCAGCACCTCACCGCCAGAGATCGGGACCGGGGAATGCTCACGAAGCCTAACGAAATCCTCCAATGCATCCGGGCTCAAAGCCTCCTCGAACCAAACCACATCGTAATTTTTTAACATCTCAGCAGTCTGAAGCGCCCACTTATAGCCGCGTGCCCAATAAGCGTCCGAGCCACCAGCGTCGACCATCAGATGGCAATCTCCACCCACTGCATCCCTGGCTGCCGAGACGATCGCTTCATCGGTTTTCGAATCCTTGCGCCCAAATGGCCCCCATCCGATCTTGAACGCGCGGAAACCTTGATCCTTTACCTTCGACAAACTCTCCTTCATTTTCGATGGCTCGTCCATCAGCAGTGATGCATAAGGCTGGACGCGCTCAAGATACCTGCCCCCGAGCAATCGACTTACCGGTTGACCGGTGACTTGTCCTAATAAATCCCAAAGAGCGATGTCGATTCCGCTAATTGCATGGGTAATGGATCCACCGCGACCAAGCCAGAACATGTGCTGATGGAGTTTTTCACTGACCCGCTCGGGTTCCAAGGCGCACTCGCCATCGGTCAACGGTTGGAGCACATCCAACGCGGCTTGCACCAACCGATCGTTGGTGAACACACTCCCGAGCCCTATGTGCCCAGTATCGGTGTGCACAGCGATCAGGGTATGGACGCAGTCCTCGGGCCTTAGCTCGTTGCTCCATCCACCTTCGGGCGTAGCCCCACGGAGACCTGCACAAGTGATTTTTCGAATCTTCATGATGGTCCTTTTGTTATGCACCGATCGTTTCAATTCCTGCGGAATATTTCGACGCTGGGTTGGAATTCCTTGATTTCATCCAGTGGGAAAATAGGACGCTGGCATCTCTGATGCCCTAGCCCTTGCACATTTGCACTCGAGGATCCTGGCGCGTCGATCAGCATTAACTCACTACACCACTCGGCATACATATGGTGCTGGCAATGCGGGGATTTTACAACAACGGCATCAAACTGCTTGGGATTCTGCCCGTTGGCGAAAAAATAGGAGCGATCGTAAAGATTCACCCCACGGCTCCCGACGACCAATGTGAACACCCCAGATTCCAGGACCGCTGTTGGACCGGAGTCCCAAAGCTCACCAAACGATTCGCTTCGGAATACTCCATCGCTCAAATGACGCACACGGCATCGAAGTTCCACAGGCTGAAAACGCCCTGGATCCAACGATCCACCAAGTCTAACGGAAACCTCTTGCCCTATCCCGGCTTGCATGGCGATCTCTACCGCCGGTCGATCCACAATAGGAATCAATGTCCGACCCTTATAACCACATTCCAAGAGCGCTTTCAGCACAGCGTTGCTGTCTCCCGACGCACCAGAGCTGGTAGCATCGGCAGCATCTACCAAGGCGATCGTCCCTGAAGGATTCCCCAGGAGCCTCTGCTGCATCTGAGCCAGCGAAAGCAAAGGGACCTGCATTTTCTCGCGGTGATCCCAAAACCGCTTGGCGATGCTCACAGCTAGCTCACCGGCCAGCGTTTCGTCGTTGTCGGTCGTCACGAAACTGTAAGTCCCTAGCTCTGGGACGTCGGTAAATGGATTTCCAATGAATACTCCCGCAGATAACCCCTTAGGGCTCTGCTCTGCTTGCTTGGCCATCGCGATGCACTGCCCAAATAGACCCGTTTCCGTGATCAGTTCGTCGCCCCGGACCAAGGCGGGAATTGGCACTCTGGCCGTTACCGGGACCACCTTCTTGTCGATGATGTCAATAAGCAATCGCGCTGCCCGGGCACCGGTCTCGAAAAAGTCAACGTGCGGATAGGTGTGATAAGCCACGATGGCATCGGCATGCTGAAACATCTTGCGGGTCGCGATACCGTGGAGATCCAGGGATACGACGATCGGTAGCTTTTCACCAACAATACGTCGCGTCTGCTCGAGCAGATAACCCTCCGGGTCGTACTCCTGCTCTGTACACATCGCTCCATGCATACAAAAGTAAATCCCATCGATCGACCCTGTGCTGAATCCTTCTTGCAGTGCATCCAAAAAATCCCTAGCGATCACTAGCCAATCGGCCTGAGCAAGCGTCCCCCCCGAAGTGATGAAGAAGGCGCTGTAGGAGGGAACCATTTCTACGCTCGCAAGCGACTCAAAGATGCTCATCGCACCTCCAACCTCGTTTCTTACCGTCCGATGGTACTCGATCAGGTCGTTTCCCCACCGAATCCCAAAGTCTTCCTTTCGACTCAGATGCGGATTGAAAGTTGATACCTCTTGCTTGCACTCAGCGATCAGCACCCGTCGTCGCATGTTCTTTCAAATCTCCAGGCAAGGTAAAAATAATGGCTACCAACAACAGTATTGCCGCTACGGCGTACGCCATAGCAGCATACATGAGCATACCCGGCAAACCCAGCGTCTGTTTCCATGTCCCGACCATCAAGGGCGCGAACCCAGACAGCGCGGCTCCAAAGAGGTTCAGGATCCCGACGGCCAAGCCTCGTCGATCGGTACGGACCACCTCGAATGCCGCCGGAAAAATGTTGCCAATCATCCAGCCGCTACATAACCCATATCCGACCAATACCCACTTGAGCACGCCCAGGTCCTCGATACGGCTGATCGCGACCAGAAGCGGGCAGCAGCACGAAAGACTAGCCAGCAAAACGATCATTCGCCCAGCTGGATACTCTTTGCGCAAAACATCAGCGATGTAACCGCCGGCAAAAAGACCAACGATCGTAGCGCCTTGCAAGTATGCCGTTGAGACCCAGCCCGCCTGCGCTGTACTCAATGAAAATCTTTCCTCAAGGTATCTTGCCAGCCAACTGTAAATCATCCAAAGGCCAAAAACAAACAAGGGAAACACAACGCATAGGATGCAAAACGTCGGTGTCCGAAAGATCGATAGCAGTCGATCGCTAGGCACTCGATCGTACGTCGAAATCGACTCCTGCGGATTGCGATCGGACGACGCGGGTATCTTGGACAGATACCACGCGTAGGGGATCGAATAGACCAGACCACAAATCCCGAGCAGAATAAAGGCCTCCCGCCATTTACCTTGCTGTGCCATCCATCCACCGAAGGACCCTCCCGCGATCACACCCGCAATTTGGGCCGTGGTCAAACTGGCCACTGCCCTGGATCTCCATTTTGCAGCCGTAAAATTGGTTGTCAATGAAATCGCTGCCGGCATAAAAAGGGCCTCAGAAATCCCCATCGCGGCGCGCATCCCAAGCAGCATCGTCGCCGACACCGACAATCCCGTCGCGATCGTAACCACGCTCCAGACGATCAAGCTACCGACAATAAGTCTCTTTTTCGAATACCTGTCGGCCAGCCAACCGGCCACTGGGCATCCGATCCCATAAACCCATAAGAAAAAGGAGCCTGTAAGCCCCAGTTGCATGTCGCTCATCGACAGATCCGTCTTGAGCACTTTGAACATCGCAAAAATCGATTGCCGATCGCAGTAGTTCAAAAAGTACGCTATCCACATCCACCCGACTAAGATCGCTGTAGACGATGCCGAATGATGACTAGGTCTTGAGTCGTTCACGGCATGGTCCTACTTGGGAGATAGTTCATCGCTAAAGAGCGAAACTCGATCAGTTGCTGGTCAATCCATTCGTCGCCCTTCTCGAGCTCTTTGGCTAAGATCAACGCGACGGTCGGTGCTGCCTCGATAGCATCCCTAGCTCGCAAAAATAGCAATCGATCCCTCCGAGCCAAAACATCTTCGACCGTCCTTGCCATCTGAAACCGGGCCGCCCAAATGACATCGACGGGTTTGAGTGGATAACCCTCTACGATGGGCAAACCCAACAATCTGTCCTGGGCCACAAGTTCGGCTTTCCCTTCAAGGTCAAGCCCATGAAGCGGCAGATCTTTGGTGATGCACCTAGCCTTGGAAGCCCAACCGACTCGATCGCGCGATCGACACAATCCTCGGCCATCTTCCTGGCCGTTGTCCATTTTCCCCCGGTGATGGTGATCAACCCTGACTCAGAAATCAAGATGGTATGATCTCGCGAAAGTTTCGATGTATTGGAACCTCCTGATTTTGCTTTCACCAAAGGACGAATCCCAACGAAAATGCTCAGAATATCAGAGCGGGAAGGCTTTTTGGAAAGATAAGCTCCTGCGGTTTCCAGAAGAAAGTGGATCTCATCCTCCGTGGCGATCGGCTCCTGGGTGGCTCGCTCGATCGGCGTGTCGGTTGTACCGACCACGGTATGGCCATGCCAAGGAATCAGAAAGATCACTCGGCCGTCGCTGGTCTTTGGAACAATCACCGCAGCATCGCCCGGGAGAAAACTATGGTCCAAGACGATATGAACGCCTTGGCTCGGTGCAATGATCGGTTTGGTTGTGGGCTGGTCGGCAACCCTGAGCTCGTCGCAGAATGGTCCAGTCGCATTGATCACACAGCGGGCTTGGACATCGAAGCTGCCAACCGATTTCTCTAGCGGAAATCGCGATTCTAGATCGATTAGGCGAACCCCCGTGATCCTGCCATCAGAATTTTTGAGAAACGACTCCGCTTGCACATAATTGGAAACGACCGCACCGTGTTCGTCTGCCGTCTGTACGATGTTGAGCAGCAGCTGAGCATCGTCGAACTGCCCATCGGAGTAGAGCACACCGTGGCGGGCCATCTCGGGAGCAATCGTCGGCACATAGTCTCTGCACTGGCTGGCGTTGAGTCGCTTCGCCTTGGCAAAACCGCTTTTCCCGGCGAGCATATCGTAAAGCACAAAGCCGAGCCCGTACCAAACCTTTTCTAACCAGGATTTGCAAGGTACCAAGAATGACATTTCATGGACGGTATGCGGTGCATTGTTCCTCAACAGACTTCGCTCATGCAATGCATCGCGCACCAGACCGATGTTGCCTTGTGCAAGATAGCGGACGCCACCATGAACGAGCTTCGTCGAGCGGCTCGATGTCCCTTTACCGAAGTCGGCGCGATCGACCAAGGCGACAGTCAGGCCCCGCGAAGCAGCATCGAGTGCGATGCTCGCCCCCGTCGCCCCAGCACCGACCACAACCAGATCCCAAACGGTCGATGATTTTAGACGATCGAGATTCGTTGATCGGTTTAGCGACATAGTCGGGTAAGGCTCTTTAGTTTTGGCGTCTGCGCAAAGCGCGATCAGGTGTGTTCAACCCATTCACGGGAACGATCCAGGGCCTCTGACCATCGTTCGCGGCGTGCAAGGGCCTCTTTAGGCTTCATTGTCGGCTCGAACCTCCGGTCCGCTTGCCAGATCCTCTCGATCTCCGAGTCGCTTTTCCAGAAACCGGTCGCTAATCCTGCAAGATATGCAGCTCCTAGGCTGGTGGTTTCGATGATTTTCGGTCGCACCACAGGACACTGCATGATGTCTGCTTGGAATTGCATCAGGAGATTGTTCGAGCTAGCCCCGCCGTCAACCCGCAGCTCCCGAAGCTTGCTCCCGGAGTCTTTTTCCATTGCGGTCAGCACATCAGCAACCTGAAACGCGATCCCTTCGAGCGCCGCGCGGGCTAGATGCGCTGCGGTTGTACCTCGTGTGATCCCCACGATGGTGCCTCGCGCATAAGCATCCCAGTGCGGAGCCCCTAGCCCCGCGAATGCAGGAACCAGATAAACTCCGTCGCTATCGGTGACCTGTTTGGCTAACGACTCTACCTCAGAAGCGGACTTGATGATACCAAGTCCATCTCGCAACCACTGAACGGCCGCGCCAGCAATAAAAACGCTCCCCTCCAAAACATAGCACTGCTCATTGCCATGGGTCCATCCGACGCTCGCTAGAAGCCTCTGCTTGGAGGAGATCGGCTTTGAACCCACATTCATCAGCATAAAGCAGCCGGTTCCATACGTATTCTTTGCCATCCCAACCTGGGTGCAGTTTTGACCGAACAGGGCAGCCTGCTGATCCCCTGCGATACCGGCTATAGGCATCGGCACACCGAGAAAATGAGGGTCGCTCTCTCCATAGATTTCACTGGAACTGCAGATCTGCGGCAAAACCGATTCGGGGATGTTGAATTGCTTGAGAAGCTCAGGATCCCAGGCCAAGTTTCCGAGGTTCATGAGCATGGTTCGGCTGGCATTGCTCGCGTCGGTCTTGTGCACTGCACCTCGAGTAAGGTTCCACAGCAACCATGTATCGATCGTCCCGAAGGCAAGCTCCCCTTGTTCAGCTTTAACTCGCGCGTCTGGAACATGGTCAAGGATCCAGCGAAGTTTCGTTGCGGAGAAATAGGGGTCGACGACAAGGCCAGTTTTTTCCGTGATCGTTGAAGCCTGTCCAGAGTTTCTGAGCTCGTCACAAAAATCCGCCGTTCTTCGGTCTTGCCATACAATCGCATTGTAGATCGGTCGCCCCGACTTACGCTCCCAAACAACCGTGGTTTCCCTTTGGTTGGTGATTCCGATCGCTACAATATCAGAGACTTTCAGCTTGCAATCCCAGATAACTTGACGCGCTACCTCAAGTTGCGATTCCCAAATCTCGATTGGGTTGTGCTCCACCCAGCCGCTTCTTGGAAAAATCTGTTGAAACTCCTTTTGTGCAACGCCAAGAATTTCGCCAGAGTGGAGGTAGAGAATTGCGCGGGAACTGGTTGTCCCTTGATCGAGAGCGAGGACGGCTTGCATGGAGTCACACCATTTCCCGGAGAGGAGGAAGGATCATCGGATTGGACCCAAAACCAAGCGATTTAAAGCGGTGCTCTCTATCGTACACGATTTGGAGAATCGATGCCAATTCCGCCAAGCATCCTATCGGCTCTGCCGCATCAAATCCCTGATTTCCCGGGAGGGCTCTTTAGGATTCCTTCGACGATCTTTCCTGGCTGTCCATCCAATAAACTCCCAAGTCCTCCCGGACGCGCGTAAACAAGTTTAGCTGGATCCAACCCAAACAAATGCATCAATGTGGCATGGTAATCGTAATGATGCACGATGTCCGTGACGGCTTGGTACCCGAAATCATCGGTCTGGCCAAACACAAGCCCCTGTTTGATCCCCCCACCGGCTAGCCAAGTGCTAAAGCCATAGGTGTTGTGATCACGCCCCACGTTCTTCTCATTCTGAACAACCGGCAAACGACCCATCTCGCCTCCCCAATGGACCAGCGTGCTGTCGAGCAGCCCACGCTGCTTGAGGTCCTTGACCAGCGCCGCCGAGGGCTGATCGGTTTTCTTACAAGCCGCAGGCAATGCATCCTTGATATTTCCGTGATGATCCCACTGCTGAGTCGATGTGTAGATTTGGACAAATCGTACCCCTCGCTCAACCAATCGCCTCGCGATTAGGCAACGTGTGCCATACTCGCGCGTTGCGTCTTGATCCAACCCATACATCTTGTGCGTCTCTTCAGTCTCCTTGCTGATATCCAAAGCCTCCCGAGCTGCGGTCTGCATAGCCTCTGCCAATTCGTAACTTCCCATCCTGGACTGCAAGTCGCTCTCATAGGCCCGACTTGAAAGATGCTCTCCATTGAGTTGCTTTAGCAGTTCCAGGTAAGCTTTCTGTGACCGGCCTGCTAGATGTGGTGGCGGATTGAGATTGAGGATCCTTGGCTCCTGGGGACGAATCACCGTCCCCTGATACAACGATGGCAACCAACCATTCGACCAGCAATCGGTCCCCAAAACCGGCAGCCCACCCGGATCGGTCAGCACGACGAAAGCCGGCAACTGCTGGCTCTCAGTGCCGAGTCCATAAGTGATCCATGAGCCTAGGACCGGACGCCCCTCGGTGGTCCGACCATGGTGCAACGCATAGATCGATTGTCCATGGTTGTTCACCCCGGTATGCATCGAGCGAATCAGAGTGATCTCATCGGCGATCGAACCCAAATGAGGGACGAGCTCACTGAGCTCCATTCCACACTGCCCGTACCGATCCCACTTCCATGGACCAGACCATATCTTGGCCGACGACTCGGCGGCATTGTCGTACTTGAGCTCTCCGGAATAATTCTCGCCATTGCGTTTCTCGAGCTCCGGCTTGCGATCAAAGAGGTCCATGTGGGAGGGGCCTCCTTGCATGAACATCGATATCATCGCCTTGGCCTGCGGAACCAGATGAGGCGATTTAGGCTTTAGATCGTATTGGATCGGTTGCAATGCCGGCTTGGGCGGTTCGCCAGTGGCTCGCTGGGCTGCAAGGCTTGCGATCCACAGCGTCGCACCGGCGATTCCCTGTTGTGCCAAAAAATGGCGTCGCGATGAGTTGGACATTCTTGGATTAACTCCGCTTCGAGCTCTAACCTTAATCGATGTACAAAAACGCGTTCGAGGAGAGCAACGCTTGGCACAACAACGACAACGCTTGCGCATTGGCCTTGGCCGGTTCCAACGCACCTGCATTGGGTGCCGACGGCTGCTCTGGGTTTGGCTCAGCAAGAACTTTCCTTTGCTGATTCAACCACGACAAAAGCCCGGTACGTTGGGCCTCCGTCGGGTCGCATCCGTAAGCCAACTGCCAAGCTCGCACGACCTGTGCTGCCGGATCTTCGCCAGCCTCCTTAGAAACCCTGGTCGCAAAATGCTCCGAGATCCTCACAACGGAACTATTGTTCATGAGCATCAAGGATTGGGTCGCAACAGTGGATTGGGACCGTCGGTCGCAGTTCGGTGCCGTGCTAGCAGGATCGAATGGCTCGATAACCCCAAGGGGCATCGACCGTCGAACTTGGACATACACACTACGTCGATAAGCCTCCGCGACTTCCTCGTGCTTGGCTACCAGGATTCCATTCCCATCCCGTGTGGCCTTACCAATGATAACTTGGCCGACCTCATCGGGGTTGACCTTGCTCGGTGCACCGTGCATGCGCAGCGTCAGCATGCCCGCCGCAGAGAGCATCGCATCTCTTACCGACTCGGATTGCAGGCGGCGAACGTTGGTTCGCCCGAGCCAAATATTCTCCGGATCGGTATCTTGGCCCCCAGCAGGCCTGGTCGACGATCGGCGATAGGTCTCCGACAGAAGTATCTCACGGGACATCCGCTTGCGACTCCAACCCGATTGCACCAACTCTCTAGCCAACCAGTCGAGCAACTCCGGGTGGGTCGGTCTCTCTCCCAACATTCCCAGCTCCCCTGGGTTCGAAGCAAACGCCCGACCAAAATGATGCATCCATGTACGGTTCACGAGAGAGCGGGGCAACAAAGGATGCACACCCTGTGTTAGCATCCTGGCGAACTGCAAACGTCTGCCGCTGGTCGGTACGCTCGGATCATCCGCTGCAATTTTGTCGTGCTCTCCGAGAATGCTCAGACCGCCCGGGGTTATCTGTTCTTTAGGCTGCTTAAAGTCTCCGCGGTTGAATAGATAGGTTGATGGGACTTGGTTTGGCACTTCGGAAAAGCTCGCTAGAAAAAGATCGGCTGGCCGCTTGGTTTTGATTTCGGCTTGGAGCGTCTCGTATTTCTTATTGAATTCGTTGATGCGAGCACCATCGTAGAGGGTGGCACTTCCGCGATCAACGTTTAAGCTCGGGAAATCTCGGAGCAGTTTTTGCTGCTCTTGGGTGCGTTTGTCGGCAACCGTCGAACGAGCCATTTTGGCCGCCTCACGCTGATCCTCCGGCAACTTCATCACTTCCTTTTGAAAGATCTCGTCGACGATCCCGTCGAGTTCCATGAGCCGTTTGCCTTCAAGCTCCGAGAGCTCCTTATCCACTTCGGAGGCCTTCTGACGCTCGTCGGCATTCCAAAGATTCACCAACCGTGCACCTTTGCCTCGCCAGTTCTTCCAGTCCAAACCTGGTTCGAACAACGCGCGAATGCGGTAGTAATCCCGTTGCGAGATCGGATCGTAACGATGATCGTGGCACTGAGCGCAACCGACGGTAAGCCCCAGGAAAGAACTCGATACAATCTTGATCGTGTCAGCGATGACATCGTTGCGAGCAACATCCTGATCGACCCCTTGGTGCTCGGTGCCGTCTGGTGCCGTTCGCAAAAATCCGGTGGCTGCTAGCACTCGTTGATTTTCCTGATTGAGATTTTCCCAGGGCTGTGCTACCAGCTCATCGCCTGCGAGCTGTTCGATGACAAATTGGTCGTAAGGAAGATCCGCATTGAAACTTGAGATGACATAGTCTCGGTATTGCCAAGCCCATGGTCGCTCAGTGTCCTGTTCGCTATATCCATCGCTGTCTGCATAGCCGACGACATCCAACCAGTGACGACCCCAATGCTCACCGTAGCGAGGGTCTGCGAGCAAACGATCGACAAGGCGTTCGTAAGCATCAATGCTCGTGTCGGCAACGAACGCTTGGCATTCCTCTTGGGTTGGAGGAACACCCAGCAGGTCCACGCTCAAGCGACGGATGAGTGTCAGCCGATCGGCGGTAGGGGCTCGTGGAATTTGTTTTTCACGCAGCTTCGCAAGAACAAACGCATCGATCGCAGAGGATGCCGATCCGAACTCCTCAGGCGGTACCGTTGGCACGGTGACTGCGGCGACCGGTTGAAAGAGCCAGTAGCTGCGCTCCTCCTCGGTCCAGTCCTCAAGGGTAGGTGTTTGAGGCTCTTCGCGAATGGTCAAGGCACCCTCATCGAGCCAGCGGCGGAGAATCTCCTTTTGAGCCTCGGGAATTTGCTTGCCACTAGGCGGCATCTCGCCCGTCTCGATCCTTTGAAGTAGCAAGCTGTCTTTGGCAGCGCCAGGGGAGATCGCGGAGCCTGACTCCCCACCTTTCTTCATTAGATGGACCAATCGCAGATCGAGACCCGCCTCGCGATGCTCCCCCTCGCCATGGCAGTGAAAACAATGGGCCTTGAGGATCCCTCGCACCTGGGTTTCGAAGTGAATCGGGTTGGGATCTTGCGCATTGGCTTCGGAGGCAATCGCAAGGGCGATTGCTAAGGCCATGAGGGTCAGGCTCGTTCGGTCGAGCGATTGTCGAATCGGGAGCATATCGATTCTAGGGTGGGTGGGATGCGAAGGGGGAGGAAGACCTCCTCATTATACCACACTTTGTCGTCGTTCCAGATTGACGCATTTTCTCGCTTTTCGTTAAAGTCGCAGCGTTTGGTTGGAACTGGGGACGACCATGGGAATCTAAGCGTTCATTCAAATTCCTTTGTTCTATCGTGGGTGGGAGTCTCCTCGGTTGACACAGATACAAAACACATCCAATGCGGTCCTTGTTCCTGGAGTACTAATCGGTTGCCTGGATCAAGCGGGACTAATGCACCGCAACCTATGGCTAGCTAACTTCACGGATGTCTCCCTTCGCGGATCTCCCGCCGATGAATGGCTGATCGTCTCCGCTCAAGAAATCTCTGTGCTTGCTAGGAGCACAGACAACTCGATTGAGCCGACCGCGAAGGTATTGCGAAGCATTCCGTGGCAGGATGTAAAATCGGTGCGAACCCAATCCGGGGTCGGAAGCGGCACGCTTCAGGTCCGTGTCGGGGAAGACTGGATCGACTTAGTCCGTTTCTCCAACGCTTACGCGACCCGATTTCATAAGATCTCCCGCTTGATGGAAAAGATGCGAGAGTTTCCTGAAACATGGGCCGACGACCTGTACACCGAATCGCAAGATCCCCATTCGAGTAGCCATGGGTTCGATGCTCCGCAATGTCCCGATTGCTCTTTGTACTTGAGCACCAAGGAGGAAAGCTGTCCTCGTTGCATGCAAAAAGGGCAAATCCTGCGACGAGTTCATCAACTGCTAAGGCCGTATCGCCGCGGTGCGCTCTTGCTGTGCCTTCTCACGATTGCCGGTGTGATCGCCGAGCTGATCCCACCGAAGCTGCAGCAGTACATGATCGACAACGTTTTGATCGGCTCCGAACAAGGGGCCGACGCGCGACAAGTTGACTTCAAAACCGCGCTGTTGCTGATCGTGTTAGCACTTGCAGCATCCCGCATCCTGTTATCGTTTGTCGCGGTCTTTAAAGGCAAATTGGCAACCGTTATCGGCACGGGACTGACCCGAACGCTTCGTGCCGAAATGGTCCGCAAGCTTCAGAGCTTAGCGATCGTGTATTATGACCGACATCAGGTCGGCTCGATGCTCGGACGCGTTGCCCATGACAGCGAAGCAATGCATGGACTGATGTACCAAATCACTGGAGGCTTCTTGCTACAGATCGCTCAGCTGATCGGTGTTGGGGCGATGCTCGTGTGGATCAACCCTAAGCTGGCTTTGTTCACTTTGATCCCGGTCCCTTTGGTGATCCTGGGTACCTCGATCTTCTGGAAAAAAGTCTATCCACGTTACTATCGGCTATGGGATGCCTCGTCCAAGCAGATAACGGTGCTCAGCGGGATGCTGACGGGCATCCGCGTCGTGAAGGCTTTTTCGCAAGAGGATCGTGAATACGAGCGATTCTCCAAGACCAGCGAAGAGCTACGTGACTGGCGACTCTGGGTCGAAAACGCCAACGCTTGGTATTCAGCCGCCATGTCGATCGTCTTTAGTCTCGGTGGCTTGATCGTCTGGTACGTCGGCGGTCGAGATGTCATCGGGAACTCCATGAGCCTCGGGGAACTGATCGCTTTTTTGGCTTACCTGGGCATGTTCTACGCACCACTGAGCGCTTTGTCGAACTTCACCTCGTGGCTGACTAGCTTTCTCACTGGAAGCAAGCGAGTTTTAGAACTGCTCGACACCCCACTGACGGTGCTTGAACCCAAGAACCCCGTCAACTGGGAGAGCTCCCGAGGCGAGATCCGGTTTGAGGAGGTTACGTTTGGGTACGACCGAAACCAACCGGTTTTGAAGAATGTGAGCTTTGAGGTCCAAGCCGGCGAGATGGTCGGGATTGTCGGTCGCTCCGGATCCGGCAAATCGACCATGGTTAATTTGCTGGGTCGATTCTACGACGTGCAAGAAGGTAGGATCTTGGTCGATGGGATCGATCTGCGAGATCTTCCGAGCCAGCAATTGCGCGAGCGCCTGGGCATCGTCTTTCAGGAGTCCTACATGTTCCGAGGGACCATTTGGAGAAACCTCAGTTTTGGTCGCCCAAGCGCGACGGTTGAACAAGGTCTAGCGGCCGCCAAAGCAGCCGGAGCGCACGACTTTATCTGCCGACAGCAATTGGGATACGAAACCCTCTTAGGCGAAAACGGCTCAGGATTGTCTGGGGGTGAAAAACAACGTCTCTCCATCGCGCGGACACTGCTCTACGATCCGAAAATCCTCGTGCTCGATGAAGCCACCAGCAACATCGACGCAGAGGCCGAAAAAAGTATCCAGGAAGCATTGAAAGTGCTCATCCAAGGCCGAACGACACTGGCGATCGCCCACCGACTCTCCACTCTGAGAAACGCTGATAGGATCATCGTGTTTGATCAAGGAAGGTTGATCGAACAAGGGACCCACGCGGAGCTGCTTGCTAAAGATGGAACGTATGCTCGTCTGGTCCGAATCCAAACCTCGGTGAGCAAGAACCCGGATGTCGATAAACTGATTCATACCGCCGCTGAGCGGGAGAAAGAGAACAAGTCGGTCGCGGAAAGCAAACGCACCAAAGGACACTTGGTGGCCGGATCATCCTCCGATTCCAGCGAATCGAGCGTATCGATCCTTGATCGGCCGAAAGGGCGATCGCGTAAGAACCTGTCCGACACAGTCAACGATTTGGATACCAATGAAACCTCGGATGCCGATGAATTGGGAGACTCGGAACAAACCGAAGATCAATCCAGCACCGCACCTTCGATTCGATGGTTCGAGGATCATGAATGCCAATTCAAAATGGGAAACCATGACCGAATCGAACTATGGGTCGATGGCAACTTATTAGCAGCTTCGGTATTCATCGTAAAAACGTTCCCCTCGAAGTATCCATTGGGCTTCCTGAGCGTTCGGAGTTGGAAGGAGAATGGAGAGGAATACGAGTGCGGAATGATCCGAGATTTGAACCTCTGGAGCTCAGAAAACCGAGCCTTGGTCGAGGAGTTGATCGATAGACGGTATTTGATGCGACGAATTCTACGCGTTAGAAAAAATCAGCTAGAGTCCGGATATCTCAACTTGGAAGTTGAGACCGATCGAGGGCCGTGCAAGTTTACCATGCGGTGGACCCAGAGTCAGGCGCTCGATTACAGCGAGAGCGGCAAACTGCTCATCGATACGTGCGAAAACCGCTACGTGGTCGAGGACATCGATGCCCTACCCGCTGAGGATCGCGAGCGATTCCTACAGTACATTTATTGGTAGCGGAAGTTCGCGAATGATTTGACCAAACATCCCCAAATGGGTTCCTGAAAAAACGTTTGGGACTGCCCCCGGGTTTTCAAGCGGTTGGATTGTTCACCATCAGCGAACATTAGCGCCCATCAGCGGTTTAGACTTGGGACCGCTGACGCCAACAAATTGAGGCTGGACTCGAAGATGAAGTCGCGGGACGCTCAATCGATTCCGAGGAGATGCGAAGGCGATCTATGACTACATTGCTGACCGTTCCGAAACCTACGCCGAATCTGTCTACTTGCAAATTCTCGCCCGTCCCGATATTCGTGTAATATTCGTCCATTCAGTTCGGTTAATCTATCGTGTTGTTGGTATCGAGGTACGTATTCTGACTGTGATACACGGCCGACGTCAATTTTCAAGGTATGTCACAAACATCGGGTAAACAAAATGTTGAACCGAAGTGACGGCCTGACCGGTCTATGATAAAATCCTTTGCAGCCGCCGCTACTAGCACTAGACCCAAAGACGAGACAGGATTCCCACTCATGACATCGACGCAAAAAATGAAGCTCATCGGAACGAATGCTGCTGTATGGTCGATCGCCATATTGGCGTCGTTCATTCTGCCATTTGTCGCAGAGTCATTTTCAACTGGTTCTGCGAATTTCCTCAAGGTGCTGTGCTTCGCCCTGCCGTTGATCGCGGGGATGTTCATTTCATCAATAGTGATCAACAAGTCAATTCCTGTAACCGCAAGAGATTAGGTCATTGCCAAACCGGTGTCAGCGGGCCCGAAGATAGCGAAGGCAATGATGAACCGAACGAAGATACCATGGTCTACGTTGACGCATTTTCGCATTTTTGAAACACCGAGGTTGAGATGCACGAGTGTGCATCTAGGATTTCCAATACTCCGAACAGCATGGTGTTCTGGTTGGCATACAATTCTACACACGCAAAGATGTCGATGATGTCTTCAGCGTGCGACAAGCGTTTAGTACACGAGAGTTGTGGTTTCTTGAGGGCGGAGGGTTCCGGCCGCCTGCAACAGGTGCGTTGGGTTTAGGACAGTGTTGACTGGATTGACCTTGTTGACTGGATTGACGGCGGACGTTGTTGACTGTGTTGACAGTGTCCATTCTGTCCGCTATCAACACAGTCAATCCAGTCAACCCCGTCAATCCAGTCGAGAAAACCACCGCCGTCAAGCGGCTTGGCCGTTTGCTTTGGGCGAATGATCGCTCAAGCTCAAAAACCTCTCCTTCGCACGCTTTTCGGGAGAATTTCCCTGCCTAAAAAGCCTCGGGTGATAAGCCGAAAATTTCCGATGAGCTAGAGCAGTTCGCCAACAGATCGAGGCTGGACTCGAAGATGAAGCCGCGGGACGCTTAATCGGTTCCGATGAGATGCGAAGGCGGTTAGTTGATCAAAAGAATCATCGCAAAGGAAATGGACTTGATTGTATGCAGGACTAAAAGGTTCTATGCTAAGGCAAGTGCGACATGCCTTTGGCCACAATGCGATAAATCTCGGGGGTATGGGGCAGAGCCCCCAAGAGAGCGCGCCCAATCTCCAACTTGACTAAGCGACCAAAAAAGGACTTCTTAATATTGAAGTCTAGCTACCCCCTGGGTGCCACTGGGCTGTCGGATCCCACTAGGCTGTAGCATCTCAGGAGCGGATCAAGTAGAATCGGCATGGGGCAGACACGGCGAAGCGACTTGGCCCAACGTACAATCTATCCCTCCGTTCCGCTTCGCTCCAGTTGGGATAGATTGTTATTCGTTAGTTATCCGAAGAAGATCTCATGCCCAGCCTATCGCACGCAATGAAAACTACTGAGCCTACGAACCCGTATTCCTTTGATTCAAAAAGTTTAATTCTGGCGCCCGTTGATCAAACCATTCGTGTTCGAACTTGGATTGGTCTTGCTTTGGGGATTTTGTTGCTCGCTGGAGACCTCTTGATTGCGATTCGGATTCCCTATCTATACACTAGGTATCCCGGATTGAATGATCGTTCTGCCGGACCCGTTTACTACTGGCCCACCCTAGAAGTCGAAATATTAACAATTGTCTTGGCAGTTACAGTCCCTGTTTGCCTCGCGATCCTGATACCGTCAATTATCTCGTACCGTCGACAAAGTACTATCCTGATAGACGTCGGATGACAAAACCATGCACCGAAGTGGCCGGTCGGCGACGCCAAATTTTAAAACTTTTTCAGCGGCCCCTCGATGATGGTTGCCGTTATCGGGAATGGAAAATCATGAATCGAATCTTTCTGCTTTTCCTTGTCGTTTCTCGAGTTGGATGCAACTACCTGACGTTTTTACATCCAATTGTTGAGCCCCAATCTGCCGAACGATACGAAGAAATCTTCGGCGTCTACCAAGCCAAGCACCCCGAAAACGAAAAAACATCCTGGTTGCACATTGGGCATCAAAAGGATGGCTTGCCAGACGGATTGCACAAATTTGTCTGGGTATCGCACACAGCACCGAAAGCAAACGATCAGAGACTGATAGTCAGTGAATACTTAGGTTTCGTTTACAAGAATGGCGAGTCTTACATTATCCAGATTCTATATACAAAAGAGTGTGGCGATAAACAGGCTTCAGTGATTGAATAGCAGTGGGGAAAATCGAAAATCGAGCGTTACGTCTATGTTAGATTCACACGCACTGGAGATGATCTCCGCCTGGGCCTCTTGGACGAGGATATTGTCGAACAATTGATTCGCCGAAAAAAGCTTCGAGGGCTGATTGAACAGAAAATCGATGAATCAACAGTACCACCAACTGTCGGCCTGAAATCTGTAATTTTGACCGCTGAAACTAATGAGCTTGCCGAATTTTTCAAAACCAACGATCACAACGACATATTCAAACCGTCTGGTTAAACTTTCAAAAACCAAATCGCAAGATAACAATGCGATGCACACCAAGGGCTCGATTATGCAGGTTTGGTCCGTGCCTTTGATCACTCCCCGCCCTGGGTGATGCCTGCCGTTGAACTAAACCGATTTGCCTACGAGTTGGAGGTCGGCAGTCTCTCCCGGGGATGGATTTCCTTGTCTTAAATACATGCCAGCCTTCCCTGGTTGACAGGGGCCGTTCAATCAAGCCGTGGCATGGATCACCTAAATAGCTCCACGTCATCCCAGGTAAGCTCGGAGCCTACCACCACCGAACTCGTCCTGTGGAGGCGTAACTTACAGCCACCTACGAGGCCCTACTCGCGCATCTGCATTGCCCCCCTGTCCCCATTCCTCTTCCCGCCAAGGGGTGGGAAGAGGAATGGGGACAGGGGGGCCTCAAGTTTCTTTTGTAAGGTCTTTTGTTTCGTAGCTATGAGTCATGGCCCCACCGGCGTGAAGCCGGGTGGTGGCCTGCCTTGCGTGTGAATGTCTGAGGTTCATCGACAACGACTTTTAAGGGCATACAGGATACGTTGGTTCTGGTCACATCGCGCAACGGAGCCAAGGCACGTGGGATAGGCTTCTAGCCTGTCCGGTGTGAGCAGATAAAGGACGGTAACCATGAGCATCTCCGAACCAACGTCATGAAGAAGCGGACAGGCTGGAAGCCTATCCCACAGTGTCCATTCTGTCCGCTGTTAATCCAGTCAATCCGGTCAATCCAGTCAATCCGGTCAAGAAAACCGCCGCCGTCAGGCGGCTTGGCCGTTTGCTCTGAGCGTACACCAGCCTGACCTGCATTTTCACAGCGCAGGGACCGCTTGCGTCGCTACAATCTTTTTCGTAAGTTGACGTTTACTCGAAGCCAACCGCTGGTTGTCGATGCCGAATCGTTACAACGCATCAAACATCAATCAATCGGAATGGCTCTCGAGCTGTTTCCAATTATCACCAAGAATATTTGCTTAATAGAGGACTGCTATGCGCAATCGGAAACTGCTGTTTCTCTCGGTGGCCGCCGTAGCAGTAAA
>Ga0114972_10000849_pt1 | contig 23053 bp, 21 predicted proteins | sample M_140807_EF_Meta_FD_87354 | JGI IMG/M metagenome (GOLD analysis project Ga0114972, IMG submission 87354) | Freshwater microbial communities from Lake Montjoie, Canada to study carbon cycling - M_140807_EF_MetaG | ecosystem: Environmental > Aquatic > Freshwater > Lake | place: Lake Montjoie...
AGCTGACTAAGGGCAACAGGTGGAGATTCTTCGCCATCTACCTGCTGATAAACCTGACCTTCCTGCCGTTTTCCCTCGGGTCGAACCTCGTCGCCCAGCGGCTCCAGGCCTCCGGCAACGTTCAGGCCTCCATCCTGGTATCGCTCTCCGTGGTTGTTCTTTCGCTGCTGGTCTCGGTTTTCATCATGGTGCTCTATGTCGTGATCTACCGCGAACTCCGCGCCCTGAAGGACGGCCCCGCCGAGGTCGTCGTCCCGGAGCCCGCCCCGGAGCCTTCAGGCGCCGCCTGACAGGCCCTGGCGTTCGGAGGCGAAGCCGCGGTCGCGGATGGCCTGCCACCAGGCCTGGTTCTCCACGTACCAGCGCACGGTCTCGTCCAGGCCCTGGGGGACGGGTGTGCGGGGGGTCCAGCCCAGCTCGTCGCGGATCTTCGAGGCGTCGATCGCATAGCGGAAGTCGTGGCCGGGCCGGTCGGTGACGAAGGTGATCTTGTCGGCGTGCGGGGTGTTGGCCGGGGCATGGCGGTCCAGGGCCTCGCAGAGCATGCGTACGACCTCGATGTTGCGGCGGGTGGAGTCGCCGCCGATGCAGTAGGTCTCGCCCAGCCGGCCGCGGTCCAGAACGGTGAGCAGGGCCTCGGCGTGGTCGTCTACGTGCAGCCAGTCGCGGACCTGCCGGCCATCGCCATAGACCGGGATGGTCTTGCCCTCCAGGGCCCGCACCACCACCGTCGGGATCAGCTTTTCCGGGAACTGGAAGGGGCCGTAATTGTTGGCGCAGTTGGTGATCACCACCGGCAGGCCGTAGGTCCGGCCCCAGGCCCGCACCAGGTGGTCGGCGCCGGCCTTTGAGGCAGAGTAGGGCGAGTTGGGGTCGTAGGGCGTGGCCTCGCTGAAGGCGCCGGACTCGCCCAGGGCCCCGAAGACCTCGTCCGTCGAGACATGGTGGAAGCGGAAGGCCTCGCGCCGGCCCGGGGGCAGGGCGGCCCAGTACAGCCGCGCCGCCTCCAGGAGGACCGCCGTGCCCAGGACATTGGTGCGCACGAAGTCCATGGGCCCGTCGATGGCCCGGTCATTGTGGCTTTCGGCGGCCAGATGCATGAGGGCGTCCGGCTGGTGGCGCTCGAAGATGGCGGCGACGGCGGCGGCGTCGCAGATGTCGGCCCGCTCGAAGGCGTAGTCTGCCGAGGCGGCGACCGAGGCCACATTGTCCAGGCTGGCGGAGTAGGTGAGGGTGTCGAGGTTCACCACCTGGCGGCCTTCGCCGACCGCCCGGCGGACTACGGCTGAGCCGATGAATCCTGCGCCGCCCGTGACGATGAGTTTCATCTGCTGACCCGCTGCTGTGCGCCTCAGGGCCCTCCCTAGCGGTGTTCGCCGGCCAAGGGAATCCGGCCAGCGGGTTGAGCCTGCAGACTCGCAGGCCTAGGGTGGCGACTCAAGAAGGGTCGCCCCGCCGCGGGACGGTCCCGGTCGCGGCCTCCCGGCGGGAGACAGGGCCACAGATCAGGGAAGTCCAGGGCATGGAGGCGGCGGTCGTCAGACGGGAAGGCCCGGCGGGGGGTTTCGGCGGTGGACCGCCCAGGGGGCCCGGCGGACCCGGCGGTCCCGGCGGTCCCGGGGGCCCGGGTGGTTTCGGCCCCGGCGGTCCCGGGCGGCGTCCCGGCATGCCGGACCTGACGACGGGGCCTATCGGCCCGACCCTGGTGGCCTTCGCCCTTCCGGTCCTGGGCACGAATATCCTTCAGTCGCTAAGCGGCACGTCCAACGCCTTTTGGGTGAGCCATGTCCTGGGCCCGGCCGCCCTGACGGCGACCACCAATGCCAACCAGGTCTTCTTCCTGATGATGGGTGCCATGTTCGGGGTCTCCATGTCCGCCAACCTGCTGATCGGGCAGGCGATCGGGTCGGGAAACCGCGACTTCGCCAAGCGGGTCGTGGGCACCTGCATCATCTTCTTCCTGGTCATCTCCCTGCTGGTCGGGCTCACGGGGTTCCTGGCCACGCCGGGCATATTGGCGGCCATGGGCACCCCGGCGGACGCCCGGGCGGACGCCACGACCTACCTGCGGGTCATCTTCATGGCGATCCCGATCATGTACTTCTTCTCCTTCGTGCAGATGGCGCAGAGGGGAACCGGGGACTCGCGGACGCCCTTCTTCTTCGCCCTGATGTCCATCTCCATGGAGGTGATCCTCAACCCCATGCTGATCACCGGCTTCGGACCCTTCCCGAAGATGGGCATAGCTGGGTCGGCCTCGGCCACCCTGATCTGCCAGGGGATCACCCTGGCCTCGATCATCCTCTGGCTGCAGCGACGGGAGTCCATCCTGATCCCGAGACGGGGCGAGCTCCACTATCTGATACCGGACCTGACCATCGTCCGAAGCCTGGTCTTCAAGGGCCTGCCCATGGGCCTGCAGATGTTCATCATGTCCTTCGCCGCCCTGACCATGACCAGCTTCGTCAACAGCTACGGATCGACCACGGCGGCTGCTTACGGGGTAGCCATGCAGATGTGGGCCTATGTCCAGATGCCCGCAATGGCCCTGGGTATGTCCGTCTCGTCCATGGCCGCCCAGAACGTCGGCGCTGGCCGGATGGACCGGGTCGATCAGGTTGCCTGGACAGGGATCGGCTACGCCGCCCTGCTCAGCGCCCTGCCGATCCTGTTGATCTACGCCGTCGGGCCGCTGGCGCCCCGCCTCTTCCTGCCGGAGGGCAGTCCCTCCATCGCGATAGCCCAGCACATCAACTTCTTCGTGCTGTGGGGTTTCATCCCCTTCGGCATGAGCTTCATCCTGTCGGGCATTGTCCGGGCGACCGGATCGGTCTGGCCGCCCCTGATCGCCATGGTCATCGCCATGTGGGGGATCCGGATTCCCGTAGCGACCCTTCTCCAGCCCTGGCTGGGGGCCGACGCGGTCTGGATCAGCTTCCCGATTGGCTCCATCGCCTCGGCCCTGCTGGCCTTGGCCTGGTACCGGTGGGGTAACTGGCGCAAGTCCAGCCTGCTGGCCAGCTTTGCTCCTACCAGGGGCGAGGTGCCTGCGGCAGTCGTCGCCACGCCGCCGCGGGTGGATACGCCCTGAGCTGGCCTCAGGGCTCCATCAGGGCCGAGTAGACCAGGGTCCTGAGCTCGCGGCGGATGGGATAGGTCGATGACCCCATGAGCTGGGTCATGAAGACGACTGCCACGTCCTTGACCGGATCGATCCAGAAAGCCGTGGAGGCGGCGCCGCCCCAATAGTACTCGCCGGGGCTCGAGGTCAGCATGGCCCGGACCGGGTCGAAGGTGACGGCGAAGCCAAGGCCGAAGCCCACGCCGGCGTTGGTGGCCTCCGAGAAGAGCGAGCGCGACAGCATGGTCAGGTCCTGCCCGCCGGGCAGGTGGTTCGAGGCCATCAGCCGCAGGGTCGCCGGGGCAACCAGGTGATGGCCGTCCAGCTCGCCGTGGTTCACCAGCATACGGCAGAACTTCATGTAATCGTCCGCCGTGGAGACTAGGCCGCCGCCGCCGGAGTGGAAGCTGGGTGGGGTCAGGTAGGGGCTGGTGCGGGGATCATCCTGCAGGGTCAGGCCGCCTTCCGGCGTGGGTGCGTAACAGGCCGAGAACCGATCGGCCTGGTCGGCGCGAACGGCGAAACCGGTCTCTCCCATGCCAAGGGGACCCAGGATCCGGGCCTTCAGGAAGGCCTCGAAGGCCTGGCCGGAGATCCTCTCGACCAGCACACCGAGGACGTCCGTGGCGACTGAGTAGTTCCACGCCTCGCCCGGCGAGAACTCCAGGGGCAGGCGGGCGAGGGCATCGACAAGGCCGTGCATGTCGAGCGGGCCGTGGGCGTCGGCGATCTTCAGCCTGCGGTAGGCCGCGTCCACGTTCGTCCGGGTCTGGAAGCCGTAGGTCAGGCCTGCGGTGTGGCGCAGCAGGTCGACCATCTGCATGGGCCGAGCCGGCGGCGTGGTCAGGTAGGGTCCGGTCCCGGCCGAGAAGACCGCCAGGTCCTTCCATTCCGGGATGAACCGCGACACCGGGTCGTCCAGGGCGACCTTGCCCTCCTCGACCAGCATCATGAAGGCCAGGCTCGTGATCGGCTTGGTCATGGAATAGATGCGGTGCACGTCGTCCCGGGTGGCGGCGCGGCCGCGCTCGCGGTCGGCCAGGCCCTGGACGGTCTCGTGGACCAGGTCGCCGCCCCTGAAAACCTGGAGATGGGCGAACGGCAACCGCCCGGTCGCCAGGTACTTTTCCTCAAGGAACCTGTCGATGTGGGCCAGGCGGGCGGGGGAGAAGCCGAGGGCTTGCGGGCGGGTCATGGCGTTTCCTTGCCTTTAGGAGTCTGTTGCGACCTTGCGGCACCGGGGCCCATTTCGCAAAGGCTGGCGTTGCACAACCGGCCCTTCGGTCCGATAGTTGGTGAAAGACGATGCCGCACGGCGGCGCATTGGAGGAACGACATGGCCTGGGACTTCGAGACTGATCCTGAATTCCAAAAGAAGCTCGACTGGATCGAGGACTTCATGCGTGAGGAGGTCGAACCCCTCAGCCACCTGGGCATGGCCGCCCATGGCCCACTGGGCCGGGAGAAGTTCATCAAGCCCATGCAGGACAAGGTAAGGGCCCAGGGCCTGTGGGCCTGCCACCTCGGTCCGGAACTCGGCGGCCAGGGCTATGGCCAGCTGAAGCTGGGCCTGATGAACGAGAAGCTGGGCCGCAACGGCCTGGCCCCCACCATCTTCGGCTGCCAGGCACCGGATACCGGCAACGCCGAGATCATCGCCCACTACGGCACGGACAAGCAGAAGGAGCAGTATCTCTGGCCGCTCCTGAATGGCGAGATCCGCTCGGCCTTCTCCATGTCCGAGCCCACCGGCGGCTCTGATCCCCTGACCTTCCGCACCCGGGCGGTGCTGGATGGCAACGAGTGGGTGATCAATGGCGAGAAGTGGTATTCGACCAACGCCCGCTGGGCCAAGGTGCTGGTGGTCTACGCCATCACCGACCCTGACGCGAAGGACCCCTACCGCCGCACCTCCATCTTCCTGGTGCCTACCGACACCCCCGGGGTCCGGATCATCCGCAATGTCGCCGTCGGCGGCGGCGGCGAGATCGGCGGCGGGAGCGAGGGCTATGTGGAGTACAAGGACGTCCGCGTCCCCTACGACGCCCTGCTGGGCGAGCGCGGCGCGGCCTTTGTCATCGCCCAGGTCCGGCTGGGCGGCGGCCGGGTTCACCATGCCATGCGCACGGTCGGCGCCTGCAAGCACGCCCTGGACCTGATGTGCCAGAGGGCGGTCTCGCGCAACACCCGGGACGGCCGGCTGGCCGACCTGCAGATGGTCCAGGAGCAGATCGCAGACTCCTGGATCGCCCTGGAGAGCTTCCGCCTCCTGGTGCTGAGGACGGCCTGGCTGATCGACAAGCACAAGGACTACAACCTGGTCCGCAAGGACATCGCCGCGATCAAGGTGTCCATGCCCAAGGTCTACAACGACATCGCCACCAAGGCCGCCCACCTGCATGGCGCCCTGGGGGTCTCGAACGAGATGCCCTTCATGAATATGGTGACCAGTTCGCTGGTCATGGGCATCGCCGACGGCCCGACTGAGGTGCACAAGGTGACCCTGGCCAAGCAGGTGCTGAAGGACTACCTGCCCGACAACGACCTCTTCCCCAAGTACCACATCCCGCGGCTGCGCGAAGACGCCCAGGAGAGGTTCTCCAAGGAGTTGGCCGAGATGAAGGACGAGTACGCCCGCACAGTGCGCGACGCCGCGTCGGCCTGAGCCGTCACGCCGACCTGAAACGGGGGGCGTCCTTCGGGGCGTCCCCTTCCTTTTTGACTTGATCGGCGCGGCGTCAGGCCCTCAGGGTCCTGGCCAACCCGCCCCTTCCTCCGAGATCCGCCTCATGTCTTCAGACTCCGCTCCCGAATGGCCCGTCCTGTCGATCGCCGAGGCGCATGCGCGCCTGACGGCGCCGGGCCAGCGCTACGAGATGGAGGAGATGGAAATCGGCGGCGTCCTGCAGCGGGTCTGGAAGAACGCGCCGCCGACCCTGCGCGACATCTTCCTGAACGCCCGGGCCTTCGGGTCCCGGGAATTCCTGGTCTACGAGGACGACCGGGCGACCTACGAGGCCTTCGCCCGCGCCGCCATCACCCTGGCTCGCCAGCTGCAGGCTGACGGCGTGCGCAAGGGCGACCGGGTGGCGGTGATCCTGCGCAACCTTCCGGAATGGCCGGTGGCCTTCTATGCCGGGGTCCTTGCCGGCGCCATCGTGACCCCCCTGAACGGCTGGTGGACCGGTCCCGAACTGGAGTATGGCCTCGCCGACTCCGGGACCCGGATCGTCATCGTCGATGACGAGCGGCTCGAGCGCATCACGCCCCTCCTGGCGGGCCTGGCCGACCTGGAGCGCATCTATGTTGCCCGCCTGCCCGAGGGCGTGGAGGCGACGGGCCGGGTGCGGCGGCTGGAGACGGTGATCGGGCCGGTCAACAGCTGGAAAGACCTGCCGGACCTTGCCCTTCCGGATGTCGATATCGCCCCCGACGACGACGCCACCATCCTCTACACCTCGGGGACCACGGGCCGTCCCAAGGGCGCCCTGGGCACCCACCGCAACATGACCGCCAACGTGCTGACCGGCGGCATCGCCGCAGCGCGCAACTTCCTGCGGGCGGGCCAGCCCCTGCCCGAGAGCGACCCCCACAAGCTGCCCCAGCGAAGCTCTCTCCTGGTGGTGCCCCTGTTCCACGCCACCGGCCTGTCGGCCACCCTCGGCCCGACAATGAACGCCGGCGGCAAGATCGTACTCATGCGCCGCTGGGAGGCCGAGCAGGCCATGCAGATCATCGAGCGCGAGCGCATCGACGCCACGGGCGGCGTGCCCACCATCGCCTGGCAGCTGATCGAGCATCCGGCCCGGGCGAAGTACGACCTGTCCTCCCTGGTGTCGGTCTCGTACGGCGGGGCGCCTTCTGCGCCGGAGCTGGTCCGGCGGATCGTCGAGGTCTTCCCGGGCTCGGCGCCCGGCAATGGCTGGGGCATGACCGAGACCACGGCCACCTTCACCGGCCACACCGGCAAGGACTACGAGGCCCGGCCCGACAGCGCCGGCCCCGCCGCGCCTGTCGGCGACATGCAGATCCGAGATCCCGGGGACGGCGTCACCCGGCTGCCCGTCGGCGAGGTTGGCGAGCTCTGGGTCAAGGGCCCGCAGGTGGTCAAGCTCTACTGGAACAAGCCCGAGGCCACGGCCGAGACCTTCCAGGACGGCTGGCTGCGCACCGGGGACCTGGCCCGCCTGGACGAGGAGGGCTTCCTCTTCATCGTTGACCGGGCCAAGGACATGCTGATCCGCGGCGGCGAGAACATCTACTGCGTCGAGGTCGAGAACGTGCTCTACGACCATCCCGATGTGATGGACGCCGCCCTGGTCGGGGTTCCCCACAGGACCCTCGGAGAGGAGCCCGCCGCAGTGGTGCACCTGAAGCCTGGCGGAACCGCCGGCGAGGCCGAACTGAGGCAGTGGGTGCGCGAGCGCCTGGCGGCCTTCAAGGTTCCGGTCGAGGTCCGCTTCTGGCCCGAGCCCCTGCCGCGCAACGCCAATGGCAAGATCCTGAAGACAGAGCTGAAGTCGGTGTTCGAGGCGCGTACATGAGCGAGGGCGCGCCCCTGATCGTCGGCCTGGGCGGCACGACCCGGCCCGGTTCCAGCACCGAGCGGGCCCTGGCCGCCGCCCTCGGTGCCGCCGAGGCCCTTGGCGCCCGCACCCGCCTGGTGGGCGGGGACTTCCTGGCCGAGCTGCCGATCTATGATCCGCGCCCCGGGGGGCCAACTCCAAGACAGGACGAGATGGCCGAGATCATCCGGAGCGCAGATGGCCTGATCATCGCGACGCCGGGCTACCACGGCTCGCTCTCCGGGGTGATGAAGAACGCCCTGGATACGCTGGAGCTTCTCCGCGACGACGCGCGTCCCTATTTCTCTGATCGGGCGGTCGGTGTGATCGTAACCGCTGCCGGCTTGCAGGCGGCGGGCACGACCCTCACCGCCGTCCGTTCCATCATCCACGCCATGCGTGGCTGGCCGACCCCCTTCGGCGCCGCCATGAGCGTGAATTCCGATTCGTTTGGGCCCGACGGCCGGGCCCTGGAGCCCCGCGACGCCTGGCAGCTCGACACCGTCGCAGCCCAGGTCGTCCAGTTTGCAAGGATGAGGTTCACGTCATGAAGCGCCCCTATCTCGTCACAGACACCCCCGCCTCAGCCGGCGAGTCCGCCATTTCCCCGATCGAGGACATCATCGAGGACGCCCGCAATGGTCGCCCCTACATCCTGGTCGACGCCGAGGACCGCGAGAACGAGGGCGATATCATCATCCCTGCCCAGTTCGCCACGCCCGAGCAGATCAACTTCATGGCCAAGCACGCCCGCGGCCTGATCTGCCTGTCCATCACCGGGGAAAGGTCACGCCATCTGCGCCTGCCCCCGATGGCGGCGGACAACCAGTCGGGTCACGGCACCGCCTTCACGGTCTCCATCGAAGCCCGCGAGGGGGTGACCACGGGCATTTCAGCGCATGACCGCGCTCACACCATCGCCGTAGCGGTCGACCCCACCAAGGGCGCCGGCGACATTGTCTCGCCGGGCCATGTCTTCCCCCTCGTCGCCCGGGACGGCGGCGTCCTGGTCCGGGCTGGCCATACCGAGGCCGCCGTCGACATTTCGCGCCTGGCGGGCCTGAACCCAGCGGGCGTGATCTGCGAGATCATGAAGGACGATGGGTCCATGGCCCGCCTTCCCGACCTCATCGTCTTCGCCCAGACCCACGGCCTGAAGATTGGCACCATCGCCGACCTCATCGCCTATCGCCGGCGCACCGAGCGCCAGGTGGAGCGGGTGCTGGAGACCCCGATCGACAGCGCCTTCGGCGGTCGCTTCCGGATGGTGATCTACCGGAACATCCTGGACCGCACCGAGCACCTGGTGCTGACCCGGGGACGGATCGAGCCAGACCGTCCCACCCTGGTCCGCATGCACCGCCTCGACCTGGCGGCCGACATGCTGGGTGCCGGTGGGGGCCGGAACGCCCTCGTCCAGCAGGCGCTGGAGAAGATCGCAGCAGAGGAAGGTGCCGGCGTTGCCGTCTTCATCAGCGACACTAATCCGGCCTGGCTCTCCGAGCGCTACGGAGCCGACCCTGAGGTTGACCATGGAGCCAATGTCCTGCGCGACTATGGCGTGGGCGCACAGATCCTTATCGACCTTGGCGTCCGCGATATGGTTCTGTTGACCAATTCGGAAACCGTCCTCCCAGGGTCGGCGGGATACGGCCTGCGTATCCTTGATCGTCGCCCCCTCGACTGAAGACCAGATTCAGGGGTATAGCTCTTCTGGCTTAACGCAGCGCCCGGTCGCAAGGCCGGGCGCCGTCATTTCAGGAGACCTTCATGGCCGACATTCTGATGCCGAAGGCGACCGCTGTCTGGCTGGTCGACAATACGTCTCTGACCTTCGAGCAGATCGCCGATCTCTGTGGGCTCCATCCCCTTGAAGTGAAGGGTATCGCCGACGGCGAGGTCGCCCGGGATATCCGCGGCGCGGATCCGATCGCCAATGGTCAGCTGTCCCGGGAGGAAATTGACGCCGCCCAGCAGGATCCCAAGCGCCGGATGGTGGCCCTGAAGAGCCGTCATGCTGAGCACCTGAAGCCGACCAAGAAGGCACCGCGCTACACACCCGTTTCCCGACGGCAGGACCGCCCAGATGCCATCGCCTGGTTCATCCGCAACCACCCCGAGGTGACCGACCCCCAGATCTCGCGCTTGTTGGGGACCACCAAGGCCACCATCGACCAGGTCCGCAACCGCACCCACTGGAACTCGGCCAACATCAAGCCGGTGGATCCCGTCAGCCTGGGACTGTCGACCCAGATCGAGCTGGATGACATCGTCCGCAAGGCGGCGGACAAGCGCGTCCGGGACAATGCCCGAAAGGGGATTGTCGAGCCGGAGGGGCCGACCCTGGAGCCCGCCGCGGAAACCGGAGCCGAGTCCTGGCCCCGGACAGACGACGACGCCTGATCCCGGCGTCAGGCGGCGGATCGAGTCCCGGCCCTCAGGCGTTCGAGCTCTTCCTTGAGGCGCAGCTTTCGTCGCTTGATCTCGCGGATCACTTCATCCTGTGAGCTGGGGTGGGCGAGGGCGTCCTGGAGCTGGGCTTCCAGGGACAGGTGCCTGCGGCTGAGTTCGCGGATGCGACCGTCTATGGACATGACGTAAGGTCTCCTTCCATTCGACTGGAAGTAGTGAACACCCGCTGGCGCGGGCTGTCAGATCACATAAGGTTGCTTTTGGGCCCTTCGCAGTTCCGGGATCGCCACATGCACATCTTGTCGTCAGGCCTGCCCGGTCTGCGGGCGCCATCTCCCGGACGGGGAGGGCAAGCATGAGGGCAGGCCTTCCGGAAGAGGCGGACGAGCCTGCGATCCGCAGGCGGTTGGCAGAACTTCAGTTGGACCACAACGACCTGGAGGTCGCCATCCAGGCCATCGGCCAGGCCCCAATGCCGGACATGCTTGTGATCCGCAGGCTCAAGCGAAAGAAGCTGGCCCTGAAGGACGAGATCCAGCGGATCAAGGACCGGCTGACCCCAGATATCATCGCCTGACGACATCATCGCCTGACGACATCACCTCGTGAATTCGGAACAGGATCTAGCTGCGGCGTTCCCGGCGACGGGCATACATGGCCGCATCTGCGCGGGCGACCACCTCCTCGGGCGCCAGGTCCGGGGTGATCTCGCTCACACCAAAGGATACGTGGATGGGCGCTGACCATTCGCCGAACCGGATGGGCGTCGACTCCAGGGACCGAGCCAGGTTTCGGGCGCGGGCCTCGGCGCCGGCGAGGGTCGCCTGGCCAAACACGACCGCGAATTCATCACCGCCAATACGGGCCACGAGGTCCGGCCCGGACATCTGGCTGCGGAGGCGGTCTGCGACTGCACGGAGCGCCTCGTCCCCCGCCGCATGACCGAACCGGTCATTGACGCTCTTGAAGTCGTCGAGGTCGATATAGACCAACGCCGCGGGCGATCCGTAGCGGTGGCTGAAGGTCCGGATGCGTTCGAGCTCCCGCATCAGGGCCCGGCGGTTGAGGGCCGGCGTGAGGGGGTCCTGGTCGGCCAGGATCTCCGCCTGGTTCAGCCGGGCCTTCAGCCGAGACACCTCCTGGCGTAGGTCGTCGACCTCGGTCAGCAGGGTTCGTATGGCCCCCTGGACGGCCGGGGTCAGGTCCGCTTCGGAGAGGCCCAGGAAGGCGGTCTCGTCTGGCCGGGTCGGCCCGCGGCCCACCACCTTGGCGCCAGCCTGCATGAGGGCACGCTTTCGGATGTCCGAAAATGGCTGGTTTCTTGCGCCTGTGATCTTGAGAACCATGCTGGGGCCCCGCGAATCTCCAGTCACATTAACATTTTATGCACGGTGTGTTGACCCTAGGAGGACGGTGCCTATTCTGGCCCGCCTCGCCGACAGGGGTCCATGCCATGAGCGGTTCCACCGCACCCGTCGCCATCATCATGGGCAGCCGGTCTGACTGGCCAACCCTCAAAGGGGCTGCCGACATGCTCGACGCTCTGGAAGTCGGCTGGGAGGCGCGCGTGGTGTCCGCCCACAGGACCCCCCTTCGGATGGTCGCCTTCGCCCAGGGCGCCCGCGACGCCGGCGTCCGGGTGATCATCGCCGGGGCAGGGGGCGCGGCCCACCTGCCGGGCATGACGGCCGCCCTCACCGACCTGCCCGTGCTCGGCGTCCCCATCGAGTCCAAGGCCCTGAAGGGCATGGACAGCCTCCTGTCCATCGTCCAGATGCCGGCGGGTGTTCCGGTGGGAACCCTGGCCATCGGCGAGCCCGGCGCCCGCAATGCGGGCCTGTTCGCCGCCCAGATCCTCGCGCTTTCCGATCCCGCGCTTGCGGTGCGGCTGTCGGACTGGCGACGCGCCCTGACCGCCTCGGTGGCTGAGACTGTGGCGGACGACTGACCACCGCATGACGCCGCTCGCTCCCGGATCGACGATCGGAATCCTCGGCGGGGGCCAACTCGGACGCATGCTGGCCCTGGCCGCAGCGCGCCTGGGCTTCGACGTGGCCATCCTGGACCCCGAGCCGGATTGCCCGGCATCCCGCGTTTGCGCCCTGCATCTCTGCGCCGCCTATGACGATCCCGAGGCCCTCACGCGCCTAGCCCGGATCAGCGGTGTCGTGACCCTGGAGTTCGAGAATGTGCCCGCCGGCGCGCTCGCCATCCTGATCGGGCTCGGCGTTCCGGTTGCGCCCGGTGCGCAAGCCCTCGCCGTGGCCCAGGACCGGGTGGACGAAAAATCCTTCCTCAACGCTGCCGGCGCTCCAACCGTCGCCTTCGCGGCGGCGGACTCGCCCCAAGCCGCGGCCCGGGCCTCCGCGGACCTGGGCGGCCGGGTGCTCATCAAGACCCGGCGCGATGGATACGACGGCAAGGGCCAGGCCTGGGCGAATTCGCCCGAGGCGGCGGCCGAAGTCTTCCTGTCGCTTGGCGGTCGCCCGGTGATCGTCGAGGCGCCGGCACCCTTCCGTCGAGAACTGTCCGTGATCGCCGCCCGCGGCTGGAGCGGGGCGTCGGCGACCTTCCCCCTGGCCGAAAACGTCCACCGGAACGGCATCCTTCACCTATCCTCCGCGCCCGCGGTCCTGGCGCCGGGACAGGCGAACGAGGCCGGCCGGATCGCGGACCGGATCCTCTCAGGTCTAGGCTATGTCGGCGTCATTGGGATCGAGCTGTTCGAGCTCGAGGACGCCTCTCTCCTGGTCAACGAGATCGCCCCTCGCGTGCACAATAGCGGGCACTGGACCCAGGACGGCGCTGCAACGGACCAGTTCGAGCAGCACATCCGGGCCGTCGCCGGCTGGCCCTTGGGGCCGGTCGAGGCTCGGGCTCGTGTCGAGATGGAAAACCTGCTGGGCGAGGCCGTGCAGGACTGGCCGGCAATCGCTGGCGAATCTAACGCCCGTCTGCACCTCTATGGCAAGCGCAAGGCCCGGGAGGGTCGCAAGATGGGCCACGTTAACCGGGTATTCCCGCTCTAGATTTTGTTCCGATAGCCGGTTCCCGCTTATCGGAACAGGATCTCGCGTCTCAGGCCTCGGGCGGGATCGCCTGAAGGGCTTCCTCAAGTTCCGTGAAGGACGGCTGGGTCAGGGTCGGCACGCTGCCGCGGCCGATCTCGACCGAGATCTGGGCTGCGTTTCCATGCAGGTGTGCCACCAGCACGGACTGGATGATGCGGTAGAAGGCCGATTCTTCCTCGATGATGGCGGTCAGCCGGACCGCGAAGGGGCCCACGAGCCCGTAGGCCAGGAACACCCCGAGGAAGGTGCCGACCAGGGCGCTGCCGATCATGGCACCGAGCACCGCTGGCGGTTCCGTGATCGAGCCCATGGTCTTGATGACCCCGAGCACGGCGGCCACGATCCCTAGGGCGGGAAGGCCGTCAGCCATGGTCTGGAGGGCATGGGCCGGCCCGAGCGCCTCGTGATGGTGCTTCTCGAGCTGCTTCTCCATGGCGTCCTCGACCTGGTGAGGGTCCTCGAGGTTCATGGTCATCATGCGAAGGGTGTCGCAGATGAAATCGACTGCGAAGTGATCCTTCACGATCTTGGGGAAGCGGCCGAACAGGGTCGACTCGTGCGGATTTTCGATGTGGCTCTCGAGGGCGATGACCCCCTTGGCCTTCATGGTCTTTGTCAGAAGGAACAGGAGGGAGAGCAGGTCCCTGTAGTCGGCAGCCTTCCACTTAGGGCCGGCGAAGATCTTGGCCATCCCGCCGCCGACGCCCTTGATGACATCCAGGGAGCTGCCGATCAGGAGCGCAGCTATGGCGGCGCCCAGGATGGTGCCCATCTCATGGGGCGCGGCGTGCATGACCACGTCCAGCTTGCCGCCGGAGATGACATAGACCCCGAACACGCAGACGAAGAGCAGGACAATGCCAATGATCTGGAACATGCGAACGGCGCCCGATTCGAACCAGTCTCAAGCTTGGACCGGAATGCTTAACGTCCGGTGAGCATGATCGGGGGTGGCGCGTCGGCCGCGGCGGACCTATCACCCGGCCATGTCCACCGCGCCCACGCCCGCGGCTGGAGGTCCCAGCGGCCTGCCGCGGTCCTCCTTCGCGATCATCTTCGCCGTCTCCATGGTCACAGCCATGGGAAACACCGGGATGATCTCCGTGCTTCCCGCCATTGGCCGGTCGATCGGCATGCCAGACCCGATGGTCGCTGCGGTCTTTTCGCTATCTGCCCTGCTCTGGGCCTTTTCCTCACCCTTCTGGGCGCGGATATCTGATCGTTACGGACGCAAGCCCCTGATGATGGTGGGGCTGGCGGGGTTCATGGTCTCCATGGCCCTCTGCGCGGTCGTGGTGGCCGTCGGTCTGCACCACCTGGCGGCTCCGGTCGTGATCTTCATCCTCTTCCTGCTGGCCCGGGCCCTCTTCGGCCTGTTCGGCGCGGCGTCGAACCCTGCGACCCAGGCCTATGTGGCCGAGTACACGCCCGAGGCGCAGCGTACCCAGTCCATCTCCGGGCTTGCTGGGGCCTTCAGCCTGGGAACTGTGATCGGTCCCTTCCTCGCGCCGCTCTTCATCCTGCCCCTGCTCGGCCTGGCGGGGCCTATGGCCTGCTTTTCCGTCATCGCCGGCGTTATGCTCGTAATCGTCTGGCGCCGGCTGCCGGAGAGCCTCTATTGGCCCCTGACGTCGCCGGGGAAATCCCCTCGGTCGGAGCCTGTAGTGCGTGGCCGACCGATGTGGCTGGACCCCCGGCTGACACCCTTCCTGATCTACGGATTCATCGTCGCGGTCAGCCAGACGGCCCAGGGCCAGACCCTGGGTTTCCTGATCATTGACAAGCTCGGTGTCTCCCCGACCGTCGCCCAGGGCTTCATCGCCATCGCCATGATGTTCGGTGCGATGGCAGGTCTTCTCGCCCAGTGGGGCCTGATCCCGCGGTTCGCGATGACGCCGCGCCAGCTTCTGCGCTGGGGGGTCGGCGTTGCTGCTGTGGGCAACCTGATCGTTGCGGCCGCGCCGGACTACTGGGGCGTGGTGGCCGGCTACGCCATTTCAAGCCTGGGGTTCGGCCTCGCCCGCCCAGGATTTACGGTGGGGGCTTCCCTGGCCGTGCGCCTCGAGGAGCAGGCGCGCGCCGCTGGCGCGATTGCAGCCGTCAATGGGATCAACGTGGTTCTCGCGCCCGCCTTTGTCCTCCTCTACCAGCACATCCAGGCTGCGCCCTTCCTCCTGAACGCCGGGCTGATGGTCGCCATGTTGATCTTCGCCTATCGGAACCCCCAGCTGAGGTCCGCCAATCCGCGGCCCGCCCGGGTCGAGGGGCCCGACGAGGCCCTGGTCTAACCGCCGCTGCGGAGCCTGGCGATCATGTCTGGAGACAGGTAGCCGTCCGCCACAAGGCCACGGGACTTCTGCCAGGCGCGCAGGGCCTGACGCGATTTCAGACCCATGACCCCGTCGACCTCTCCCACGTCGTATCCTTGCGACTTCAGGGCGGTCTGGGCGCCGGTCCGGTCTGAAAGCGAAAGGGGAGTCTCCTCCGGCCAGGGCCGGACCAGCCCAGGCCGTCCGGCGATCCGGTCCCCCAGCAGGCCCACCGCCATGGCGTAGGTCACGGCATTGTTGTAGCGCCGGATCACAAAGTGGTTGGGCAGGAGCAGGAACAGGGGCCCGCCCGCTCCCGTCGGCGCGATCAGGCTGGCCTCTCCGTTTCCAGCCGGCCAGCCGCCGCCGCCCAGCCTGGAAACCCCCAGGTCCCCCCACTGGGAGAGGGGGCATGTCAGGACCTCGCAGACCGAATAGTCGAATCCGGCCGGCGCGGTGACCTCGATCGCCCAGGGCTCCCGGCGTCTCCAGCCCGCCTGGGAGAGCAGGTTCGCTGAAGAGGCGAGGGCGTCGATCGGCGATCCCCAGACGTCCCGACGGCCATCGCCGTCGCCATCCACAGCCAGGCGCAGAAAGTTGGAGGGGATGAACTGGGTCTGCCCCATGGCGCCGGCCCAGGATCCAACCAGCTGGGCGCGCGAAACCTCCCTGGAGGCCAGGATCCTCAACGCCGCGAGAAGCTGTTCCTCGGCAAAGACGCGCCGGCGGCCTTCCGCGGCGAGGGTCGCCATGGAGCGGATGACGTCCTGGTCGCCCATGGCCGCCCCGTAGCCGGACTCCATGCCCCATATGGCGGCGAGGATTTCCTGGGGCACGCCCCGTTCGGACTCGATCCTGGACAGGGCAGCGGCATCGAGGCTGGCGAGACGTCGGCGACCGATTGCGGCCTGATCCTCCGAGGCCGCCCGTCGCACGTAATGGCTGAAGGGCCTGGAGAACTCGGGCTGGTTGCGGTCGGACCCGCGGACCCTGGGATCGGGCGTCAGTCCGGAGAGCTCCCTGTCCACGAGGTCAGCAGGTAGGCCTGAGCGGACTGCGGTTTTCCTGAAGTCGTCGAGCCAGGCCTGGAAGGCGGCATCGACAGACTCGGTCCCGGCGACGACGGGGTCCGATCCCCGCGCCGGGGTCGCGAGCGCGGCTGTGGCGGTGGCGAGGAAGGTACGACGCTTCATACCAGGAGGATTAGGCCGCTGCGGTCGCGGGGGCAATTGACTCGGCGCGACCCGTTCCGTATACGCGCCGCTCACTTGGTCGCCCGGGCTCCTGTCCCGCACCCAGAGAAGTCGAAGGTCATGAAGGTCAGAAGCTCGCTCAAGTCGCTCAAGACGCGTCACCGCGACTGCAAGCTCGTGCGCCGCAAGGGCGTAGTCTACGTTATCAACAAGACCAACCCGCGCTTCAAAGCCAAGCAGGGCTGATACGCCTGCGCCGCCCCCTGGGGCGGAGGGTTTTCCACAGATCATCCGTACTCGCCGCCACTCAAAGGCGGCTGAAGCCGCGACTCTGCTCGCCTGCACGGTTAGGTTTCCAGCCCCAACCCCGACACAATTCTGCAGGAGCCTGACCCCATGTCCGGTGAAGACGCCCACTCCGAAGTTCTGAACCAGGACGCCCAGGGACGGCTGCGGACCATTATCGAGCGGGTCGAGCGCCTCGAGCAGGAAAAGTCTGAGGTCATGGAGCAGATCAAAGAGATCTTCGCCGAGGCCAAGGGTGGCGGCTTTGACACCAAGATCATCCGCAAGGTCGTCCGCATCCGTAAGCAGGATCGCGCCAAACGCCAGGAGGAGGAGGCCATCCTCGACCTCTACCTCGCTGCGATCGGCGAGATTTGAAGTCCCGCCCGCCCGACCCCAGGGAAGCAGCGCGCCGTTCGGCGCTGAATGCGCTCAGGCGGGCGCGGCGGAAGGCGGACCGCGCCGGGGTCGACCTTTCGGAATGGGAGGGCGAGTTTCTCGGTTCTGTCGAGACCCGAATCCTCACCTTCGGCCGGGCCTTCGGCGACCCGGAGAAGGGGGCCCCAGGCCAGGCGCTGTCGGCGCTCCAGCAAAGAAAGCTCAAGGAAATCGCCGCCAAGGCTGCGGGCGGGGAACCTGACGCAAAGACCGGTCGCTTCGCCAGGGGGGGGCTGGGGCGAAGGCGCCGTCCGGGTCCGCAGGCGAACGACGAGCCCTAGATCCCGTTCCGATAGGCGGAAGCCGGTTTTCGGAACAGACCCCAGGCTCGAAGCCGGGGGTCAGGCGTCGGTAAGACCCGCCAGCTCACCAAGGCCGTTCTCCCTGACCTTCCGGTAGAGAGTTGATCTTCCGATCCCGAGTCGCCGCGCAATTTCGCTCATATGTCCCTCATACTGCTCGATCGCGAGGCGGATCAGATCGCCTTCGATCGCGTCTAGCGACCGGATGTGGCCATCTTCGTCCAGAATACGCACGGGACTCTCGCCCTGGCCGGTGGCCGCGGCGACCAAGGAGGTGTCGGCGGCCTCCCATGCGGGCTGTGGCGTTTCGACAACGGCGGCGGGTATGGGCGGAGACAGGCCTGAGACGGCCGGAAAGTCGTAGGGCTGGAGCGCGGGGCCGTCGGCCAGGACAATGGCCCTATAGATCGCGTTTTCCAGTTGCCGGATGTTCCCCGGCCAGTCGTGATTGACCAGGAGGCTCAGGGTCTCCGGTGTGAGGCGGGTGATTGGGCGGCCCTCCTCCAGGCTGAAGCGCCGGATGAAGGAGTCCGCCAGTTCGGGAATGTCCTCTCGGCGCCCGCGCAGGGGCGGTGCCTCGATGGGAAAGACATTCAGCCGGTAGAAAAGATCCTCACGGAAGGCGCCTTCGGCGACGGCCCGGGCGAGGTCGCGGTTGGTTGCGGAGATGATCCGGACATCCACCTTGACCGAACTGCGGGCGCCGACAGGATCCACTTCGCCCTCCTGAAGGACGCGCAGGAGCTTGACCTGCATGTCCAGAGGAAGCTCGCTGACCTCGTCGAGAAGCAGGGTTCCGCCGTTCGCTTCCTGGAACTTCCCGGCATGGCGGTTCGAGGCACCCGTGAAGCTCCCCTTCTCGTGGCCGAACAGGATGGACTCGACGAGCGCCTCGGGGATGGCCCCGCAGTTCACAGCGACGAAGGGCCGGCCGGCGCGGTCCGACGAGCCGTGCACCGCCCGGGCGACCACTTCCTTGCCGACACCGCTTTCCCCGGAGATCAGCACCGGGATCGAAGACCGCGCCGCCCGCTCGCCCATCCTGCGGACCTGGCCCATGGCGGCGGATGTGCCCACCAGATCGCTGAAGGTCGTCCTGCCTTCCGCCCGCTTACGCAGCTGGGCGACCTCCGAGCGCAGCGCCCCGATGGACAGGGCGTTGTGGATCGAGATGGTGATCCGCTCTGGCGACACCGGCTTGACGAAGAAGTCCGTGGCCCCGGCCTGCATGGCCTGGACCACGGTGTCGATCCCGCCGGAAGCCGTCAGTACGATGACCGGCTGCTGATGGGCGCGTGATCGAAGTTCGGAAAGGGTTTCCAGGCCTGAACGCCCGGGCATGACGAGATCCAGCAGGATCAGGTCGCAGGGGGAACCGGCCGCAAGGCGCGCCAGCAGGGCATCGCCGCCTTCCAGCAGCGCCGCAGTGAAGCCCTCCCGCTCGAGGACGGCCTGGATCAGGCGCCTCTGGGTCGGATCATCATCCACCACGACAATCGTCTTACTCATCTACTGCATGTCCCCGGCGCGTGGCCTGCGATCCAGTCCGCTGTCCTCCGGCACTGTGGCGGTACCAGGTAAAGGCGGGGTTTCCGGCTTTTGAGTAAGAGGTTAACGGGTTCAACAAGTGATGCAACGTCACGGCTTGCCGTCCCGGCCCGCTTGCGCATAGTACGCTTGGCCCAATGTGGCCGATCCGGGGAGGGAACGATGACGCTTAAGCGCCTTGTGGGAGTATTCGCCTTGACGGTCCTGTTGGCAGCCTGCGGACAGGCTGGCGGCAAGGGCGGTCGGGTGGACGGGCAGCGCCTGGCCTCGGCCACCGGCAACGGCGAGTGGCTCGCCGTCGGCCGGACCTACGACGAGCAGCGCTACAGCCCCCTCGACAACATCAACATCTCGAACGTCAAGGACCTGGGACTTTCCTGGTACTACGAGTTCGATACCGACCGCGGCCAGGAGGCCACCCCGGTCATGGTGGACGGTGTGCTCTACACCACCACTGCCTGGTCCAAGGTCTTTGCCTTCGACGCCCGGACGGGCGCCCTGAAATGGTCCTTCGATCCCAAGGTGGACGGCTCCAAGGGCTATGATGCCTGCTGCGACGTCGTGAACCGGGGCGTGGCCGTCTGGAAGGGTAAGGTCTATTTCGGCACCCTCGACGGTCGTCTCATCGCCCTGAACGCTGAAACCGGCAAGCCGGTCTGGACGGCCCAGACCACCGACAACTCCAAGCCCTACACCATCACCGGGGCCCCCCGGATCGTTAAGGACAAGGTCCTGATCGGGAACGGCGGCGCCGAGTACGGCGTGCGCGGCTATGTCTCCGCCTATGACGCGGCCACAGGCAAGAGGGTCTGGCGCTTCTACACGGCCCCGAACCCCGAGGGTAAGCCGGACGGCGCGGCCTCGGACAAGATCATGGCTGAAAAGGCCGGCGGCACCTGGTTCGGCGAGACCTGGAAGAAGACGGGCGGCGGCGCGACCATCTGGGACTCCATGGCCTATGACCCGGACCTGGACATCATCTACCTCGGCGTCGGCAACGGAACCCCCTGGAACCACCAGAAGCGCTCGGACGGCAAGGGCGACAACCTGTTCGTGTCCTCCATTCTCGCCCTGAAGCCGGATACCGGCGAGTACGTCTGGCACTACCAGACCACCCCGGGCGAGAGCTGGGACTACACCGCCACCCAGCACATCATGCTGGCCGACCTGAACATTGCCGGCCAGCCCCGCAAGGTGCTGATGCAGGCACCCAAGAACGGCTTCTTCTATGTGGTCGACCGGGCGACCGGCCAGCTGATCTCGGCCAATGCCTATGCCCCCGTCACCTGGGCCAAGGGCGTCGACATGAAGACCGGTCGTCCCATCGAGGTCCCCGGCGCACGGTACGAGAACGCCCCCGCCCTGGCGCTTCCGGGCCCCCTCGGTGCCCACAACTGGCATCCAATGGCCTTTAACCCGAAGGAAGGGCTGGTCTACATCCCCGCCCACTCGGCGCCCTTCGCCTACACCAACGTCAAGGAGTTCAAGTACCGGCCCGGCGGCTGGAACCTTGGCAATGACATCCTGGCCAACGCCCTGCCGGACGACGCCGCCCAGCTCAAGGCCATCAAGGCCATGTACAAGGGCCAGCTGATCGCCTGGGACCCGGTGGCTGGCAAGGCGCGCTGGACAGTTGAGCATCCCTTCTTCTGGAACGGCGGCGTCATGTCCACAGCTGGCGGACTTGTCTTCCAGGGCGCAGGCGAGGGCGACTTCGTGGCGTACGAGGCTGCCACTGGCAAGAAGGTCTGGAGCTTCGACACCGGCAACGGCATCGTCGCTGCACCCTCGACCTATGAGCTGGATGGCCAGCAGTATGTGGCCCTTATGGTGGGCTACGGCGGGGCGGGCCCCATCTCGGCCTCCGTCATGCTGAAGGACCGGCCCCGGCTTCCGGGTCGCCTGATGGTCTTCAAGCTCGGTGGCAAGGCGACGGCTAAGCCCTACGTCATTCCAGAAATCGCGGCCCTTGACCTGACCCAGGTAAGTACCGGTTCCGGGGACGCCACGCACGGCTTCGCCCTTTACCACGAGAACTGCCAGGTCTGTCACGGGCCGAGCGCTTCGGGGGCCTACCTGCCGGATCTGCGCAAGTCGCAGATGCTGCTCACGGCGGACAACTTCAAGTCGGTCGTCCTCGAAGGCACCCTGGCCAAGAACGGCATGGCCAGTTTCTCGAGGTTCCTGAACGCCAAGGAGACCGAGGACATCCGCGCCTATATCCTCACCGAGGCGAAGAAGTCCCAGGCCCGGACGGCCGCCAACCCGGCGGTCCCGCCGAAGGGCTGACCCTCGGGTCAGGCCTGGACCCTGAAGGGCGGTCGCCAGTCCGGTGGCCGCCCTTTTCCTTTCCAAGAGTGTAAATCCGACCTAGGTTCCCATCGTCCTCGGGGAGCCGCGCGCAGGCGGCTGAGAGGCGGGTGAGCCCGCGACCCGCAGAACCTGATCCGGGTCATGCCGGCGAAGGGAATGGCGCCTCGAAAACGCTCGCCCGAGCCGGATGTCCCGCTGCATGCGGAGCGCGTCCATGAACGTCCAGAATCCCATCCGTCCCGGTGTCGCCACCGGAGCCATCCCCGGATCCCGCAAGGTGCACCAGGTGGGCAGCCTCTGGCCGGACATCCGGGTGCCGTTCCGGGAGGTCGCGGTCCATCCCTCCGCCAAAGAGCCCCCGGTCACCCTCTACGATCCGTCCGGCCCCTACACTGACCCCGCCGTCGAGATCGACATCAACCGGGGGCTTCCCCGCACCCGCGAGCCCTGGGTGGTCTCCCGGGGCGACGTGGAGAGGGTCGCCATCCCCCGCCAGGTCCGCCCCGAGGACAATGGCGGGGCCTCCGGGGCCCACCTCGCCCCGGCCTTCGACACGCCCCGCCGGGTCTACCGCGCCCGCGCTGGCGCGACGGTGACCCAGCTGGACTATGCGCGCCGGGGGATCATCACGCCTGAGATGGAGTACGTGGCGATCCGCGAGAACCTGCGTCGCCAGGCCTCGGATCCGACCCTGCGCGACGGCGAGGACTTTGGCGCCGCCATCCCCGACTTCGTGACCCCCGAATTCGTCCGCGACGAGGTGGCCAGGGGGCGGGCGATCATCCCGGCCAATATCAACCACACCGAGCTGGAGCCGATGGCCATTGGCCGCAACTTCCTGGTCAAGGTGAACGCCAACATCGGCAATTCCGCCGTCCTCTCCACAGTCGCCGACGAGGTGGACAAGATGGTCTGGGCGATCCGCTGGGGTGCCGACACGGTGATGGACCTGTCCACCGGCCGCAACATCCACAACATCCGCGACTGGATTGTCCGTAACAGCCCGGTCCCGATCGGTACGGTGCCCATCTACCAGGCCCTCGAGAAGGTCGGCGGCGTCGCCGAGGATCTCAACTGGGACGTCTTCCGCGACACCCTCATCGAGCAGGCCGAGCAGGGCGTGGACTATTTCACCATCCATGCCGGGGTCCGGCTGGCCTACGTCCCCCTGACGGCCAAGCGGGTCACCGGCATCGTCTCCCGGGGCGGCTCCATCCTGGCCAAGTGGTGCCTGGCCCATCACCGCGAGAACTTCCTCTACGAGCACTTCGAGGACATCTGCGAGATTATGCGGGCCTATGATGTCTCGTTCAGCCTGGGCGACGGGCTGCGGCCAGGCTGCCTGGCCGACGCCAACGACGCCGCCCAGTTCGCCGAGCTGGAGACCCTTGGCGAGCTGACAAAGGTGGCCTGGAAGCACGGGGTCCAGACCATGATTGAGGGGCCGGGCCACGTGCCCATGCATAAGATCAAGGCCAACATGGACAAGCAGCTGG
>Ga0114972_10000850_pt1 | contig 23042 bp, 20 predicted proteins | sample M_140807_EF_Meta_FD_87354 | JGI IMG/M metagenome (GOLD analysis project Ga0114972, IMG submission 87354) | Freshwater microbial communities from Lake Montjoie, Canada to study carbon cycling - M_140807_EF_MetaG | ecosystem: Environmental > Aquatic > Freshwater > Lake | place: Lake Montjoie...
CGATGCGTTGAGGCGGCATCGCCGAAGGCGCTGAATCGCGCGATCCAACACATGCTGGAGCGGGCTGCGTGAACGCATGTGAACGCAGCATGCTCTAAAGCAGATCGCGTTCATGTGCGTCCACCTGAACGGATATTGTTTCAGAGCGGGATGCGTCAGAGCATGGTGCGTTCGCATTCGCGCACGCACTCTGTTCTGACGTTTGTCTGGTCGCCGGATTCAGCGCCTTCGGCGATGCCGCCTCAACGCATCCCGCTTTAGCGAACGGGTGACTTCAGCCCGCCATCGACCACACCGGCACCGTTGAACTTGCTCGGCAGCGTGTCGGTCTGTGGCACGGCGTAGCCCTGCGGACCTGCGTACCCTTGCGGGACCGCGTAGCCCTGCGGGGCGCCGTATTGCGCAGGCGGGGCGTAGCCCTGCGGCGGCGGCGCGTAGCCTACCGGCGGCGCATAGCCGGGCGGCGGCGGATAATAAGGGGGCGGCGCGTAATAGGCCGGGGGCGCCACCACAACCGGCGGAATCCACGGCACACCCCATCCCCAGCCGGGACCAGGGCCGACATAGACGCCAACCCGCGGCCCGCCGCCCCAATAGCCGGCGGGGCGGCCAGCCCAGCCACCGCCCCAATAGCCGCCGGGGCGACCGGCCCAGCCACCACCGCCCCAATTACCGGCCGGGCGGCCGGCCCAGCCGCCACCACCGCCGCCGCCACGCCAGCCGCCTTGCGCGGCAGCCTCCTGTGGCAGGGTGAGCGCCGCCAGCCCCAAGGCCGCGGCCAGCAAGGCGACACGACGAAACGTCATGACAGATGATCTCCTGGAACCGAGCCCGAAAGGGCGGGCCCTCAGATGTAAATCTAATGCCGATCCATGGCGCAATCTTGGCGAGGCGATGGCTTTTTCGTCATCCATTTCGTCATTCGGCAAGAATCGCCGCAGCCGCAAGGCAGCCGGTACGGGCCGCCTCGATTCGCCCGCGCGCCGCCGCCAGCCCACTGCGCGCCGCCGCCAGCCCGGCCTCGCGCGCCGCGATCATGCGCGCCATCTCGGCTGGCGCAGGCCCCCCGGGCAGGTTGCGTGCCCGGATATTCGCCGCCGGGTCCAGGGCCTCGGCCACCACCTCGGACGACAAGCCAAGCGGCGCGCCCAGCACGGACTGGGCGGCGGCATCGACATCGGCCGCGGTGATGGCGTCGGCCGGCTGGCCGGCCGCCAGCGCCGCCCGGACCACCCCGACCACGACCGAATGGGCAACCCGGAACGACAGGCCCCGCTCGCGCACGATCGCATCGGCCAGCTCGGTGGCGCTGCCGAACCCTTCCGCGGCGGCGCGGGCCATCCGCACGGGGTGCAAGGTCAGCGCCTCCAGCACCTCAGCAAATAGCAGGACCACCCGGGTGGTGCGCTCGGCCGCCTCCAGCACCGGCTCGTTCACCGCCGTCACCGCATCGTTCACATCGCCAAAGGGGGTGTTCTTGGTGCAGGCCAGCGCCGCCGCCTGCGCCCCACCGATCATCGCGGCGGCGGCGCGGATATGTTCCAGCGCTGCCGGGTTTTTCTTCTGCGGCATGATGGAGGAGACGGCACAGTGCCGGTCGGCCAATTCGACGAAGGCATATTCGGCCGTGTTCCAGGCCATAAGATCGGTTGCGAGGCGGGAGAGCAGGCTGGCGAGGATCGCCATGGCGGAGGCCGCCTCCAGCGCGTCATCGCGGGAGGCGACGGCGTCGTAGGCGACTTCCAGTAGCGCCGGGAAGCCGAGCTGGCGCGCGGCGAAATCGCGATCCAGTGGAAAGCCGGAGGTCGTCAGCGCCCCGGCGCCGAGCGGACACTGATCGGCATGGACCAGCGCGCCGGCCAGGCGCGTATGGTCTCTCCCCAGCGCATCGGCGGCGGCCAGCAGCCAATAGCCGAAGGTGATGGGCTGGGCGTGCTGGGAATGGGTATAGCCCGGCATCACCGTCCCGGCGTGCTCCTGCGCCAGCCGCAGCGCCGTGCCGCGCAACGCTGCCAGCGCATCGAGCACGTCCAGCAGCCTCTCGCGCAGCGCCATGCGCCAGGTGGTCGCGTTCAGGTCGTTGCGGCTGCGCCCGGTGTGCAGGCGCCCGCCGACCTCAGCGCCCAGCGCGCCGATAATCCGCTTCTCGACATAGGAGTAGAGATCCTCCTGGCTGAAATCGACCGGCACCGCCGCCGGACCGGCCTCGGCCAGGGCGAGCACCTCCCGCAGGCAGGCGGTGAGCGGGGGGCGGGCGACGATGCCCTGGCGTTCCAGCATCAGCGCATGCGCGCAATGGGCCCACATTTCATGCCCGAAGACCGCCCGCTGGGCGCGGGCCACGGCCGGGCGGTAATAGCTCTCGACCAGCTTCGGCGAAGGCGGCTCCTTCAGCCGCTCCCGCACCGTCGGCGCCTCGGCCATGCCTGCCTCCCCTTGCTGTTTCTCCTGCTTCGGTGAAGCTAGGCCAGCCGACACAGGGGGGAAAGCGCCATGCGGATCGAACGGATCGAGGCGATCGCCATCGAGATTCCGCTGCCGCGGCGCTTCGCCGGCAGCGTCTATGCCATGACCACGCGCTGCGCCGTCATCACGCGCATCGCCACCACCGACGGGCTGGTGAGCGAGGTCTACAATGGCGACAACCGGGAGCATGGGCGCGAGATCGTGCGCATCATCACCGAGGAGATCGCGCCGCTGATCATCGGCGAGGACGCCATCGCCTATGAGCGGATCTGGGAGAAGGCGCAGGCGATCGCCATTCCCAACCGCGACCGCAAGCTGGCGATGGAAGCCATCGCCTGCGTCGATACCGCGATCTGGGACCTGCTGGGCAAGCGGGCCGGGCTTTCAGTGCGCCAGCTGCTGGGGGGCAGCCGCACCGAGATGCCGATTATTTCGATCGGCGGCTACTACGCTGAAGGCAAGACGCTGCTCGATCTTGCCAAGGAAATGGCGCAGCTGCGCGACTGGGGCATGGGTGGCTGCAAGGTGAAGGTCGGCGGTCTCGCGGCCGAGGCGGATGCCGCACGGGTGCGCGCCGCGGTCGATGGCGCGGGACCTGGCTTCATGATCTCCGTCGATGCCAATCGCGGCTGGAGCACGGCCGAGGCGATCCGCTTCGCCCGGCTGATCGAGGATCTGCCGATCGCCTGGTTCGAGGAGCCCTGCCACTGGTACGATGAGGCCCGCGGCATGGCCGAGGTAAGGCGCGCGACCCGTATCCCCATCAATGCCGGGCAGAGCGAATACACCGCCCGCGGGGTTCGCCGGCTGCTGGATGCCGGCGCGGTCGATATCGTCAACTTCGACGCCTCGGAAGCCGGTGGCATCACCGAATGGCGCCGCGCCGCGGCGGCCTGCGCACTGGTCGATGTGCGCATGGCGCATCACGAGGAACCGCAAATCGCCGCCCATATGCTGGCCGGCATCCCGCATGGCATCTGCGTGGAATGCTTCGCCGATCCGGCACGCGATCCGCTTTGGCCGCATCTGCTGCCCGACGCACCGCGGCCCAAGGCGGGCATGCTGGCGGTGCCCGACCGGCCGGGCTTCGGTATCAGCCTCGATCAGGCGGCTGTCGGGCGCTTCACCATCGCCGCGGCGACGGCGCGCTAGAGCGGGATTCAGCGCCTTCGGCGCTCCCGCCTCAACGCCTCCCGCTCTAAGGCGCGCTCACGGCCGCGCCAGCCAGGCCGCGCCTTCGCGCTCGGCACCCGAGGGCAACGGCGCGGCCGGCGCGGCCAGCCAGGCGAGGATGTCACCCGCGACGACGGCGCGCTGCCGGTCGCGGAGCAGCAGGTGCCACCCCTCCGGATAGAAGGCCACGCGATCCAGCCCATCATCGGGCAGTTGCCGCAGGATCCTGCGCAATATCCGCTCCGGCACGAGAGCATCCCGCGCGCCCACCATCGCCAGCACGGGCACCGCCTGGCGATCCTGCCCCAGGCAGCAGGCCGGCACCGCCGCCACCGCGTGATCCATCAGGCCAAGCAGCCCGTAGGCGGCATCCACCCGCGTTACCTTCAGGGTTTTCGGATGGCTGCCCAAGCGTTCCAGCGCCGCCTCGTTGTCGCTGGCGCGGAGACCGCCGGCGCCGCCGCGGAAGCCGACCACTGGGATGGTCCGCGCCGCCAGCCAGACCGCGCCGCGGACCAGCCTCGGCATCGCCTCGCGTCCCCATAGGGCGGGGGCGAGCAGGACATAGCCCGCCACCTCCGGCGGTGCGGCGCCCCCGGCGGCGAATACGGCGATCGCCGCCCCCATGCTTTCGCCTAGCAGGAAAACGGGCAGGCCCGGATGCCGCAGGCGCAGCAACCGGCTGGCTGCCGTCGCATCCGCCGCCAGACTTTCGCCGCCCGCCCAGCGCCCGGGATGCGGCGCGCCACCGAAGCCGCGCTGATCATAGGCATAAACCGCGACCCCGGCGGCGGTGAAGAGCGGCGCCGCATCCTCAAGGAACGGCTCCGCCGCGTCGTTCATGCCATGCAGGCCGAGCAGCACGGCGCGCGGTGGCCCCGCAGGCAGCCAGGCCTTGAGCGGCAGGCGGGCGCCATCGGCCATGACCAGCGCCGGGCTGTCCAGCACCGGCGCCGTCATGGCCGGGCCAGCCGGGATCACCCGCGGGGTACAGGCCGCGAGCAGCAGGGCGAACACCAGCAGGATCAGGCCCGGGGAGCGCGGCATGGAAACTCCGTACGGCGCGCTGGCCGGGCCGCCCCGCGCCGTCTATCTTGGCGCCTCAACCGCTATTGTCCATGAGGAAGCCCATGCGCGACGCCCGCCTCACCGGCTATGCGCCCATCCCCGTCGCCGGCGTCACGCCCGACCAGCGCGAGGAGGTCCACACCCGCAGCGTGCCCTGCGATGGCGAAAGCCGCACCCCTGGCCTCGGCCATCCGCGGGTCTGGCTGCGCATCAACCCGGGGCAGGACAGCGTGACCTGCCCCTATTGTTCCATCACCTATGTCCTGGCCGCCGGCGCGGGGGCCGACGATCATCACTGACACGCCCGCGCCCGACGCCTCGGCGCATCTGATCCTGATCGACGGCTCGGGGTACATCTTCCGGGCCTTCCACGCGCTGCCGCCGATGACCCGGCCGGACGGCACGCCGGTCAACGCGGTATTCGGCTTCACCCAGATGCTGAGCCGGTTCCTGATGGATCATACCGGCAGCCATCTCGCGGTGGTGTTCGACGCCGGGCGGGTGACTTTCCGCAACGAGATCTATCCCGACTACAAGGCCCACCGCCCCGACCCGCCGCCCGAATTGGTGCCGCAATTTCCCCTGTTCAGGGAGGCGACCGATGCGTTCGGCGTCGCCCGGATCGAACAGCCGGGCTTCGAGGCGGACGATATGATCGCCACCTATGCCAAGGTCTTCCGCGCCACGGGTGGGCGGGTCACGATCGTCTCCTCGGACAAGGATCTCATGCAACTGATCGGCGAGGGGGTCGGCATGCTCGACCCGATCCGCCAGAAGCCGATCGGCGCTGCCGAGGTGATGGAGAAATTCGGCGTCACACCCGACAAGGTGGTCGAGGTGCAGGCGCTGATCGGCGATCCCGTGGATAATGTGCCTGGCGTGCCGAAGATCGGCCCGAAGACCGCGGCGGAACTGATCAACGCCTATGGCGATGTCGAGGGCGTGCTGGCCCATATCGACGAGATCCGCCAACCCGCGCGGCGCGCGACGCTCACCGAAAATGCCGCCAAGGCCCGCCTGTCGCGCCGGCTGGTCGAACTCGATAGCGCGGCGCCGCTATCGCTGGCGGTCGAGGATCTGCTGGCCCGCCCGCCAGAAGCCGGGCGGCTCGCCGGCTTCCTGCAGGAACAGGGCTTCCGCAGCGTGCTTGCCCGCATGGGCCTTGGCGATGCCGCGGGCGAGGCGGCGGGGCGGGCGCGCAACGCCGCGGTGCAGGCCGCCGCCGCCGCCGCCACCGCCAACCCGCCGGCCGATGCGCTGGCCTTCGGCCCCTATGAGACGGTGACCACGCGGGCACGGCTTGAGGCCTGGGTGGCCGAGGCGATGGCCGCCGGCGTCGTCGGCCTCGACACCGAAACCGACGGGCTGGACGCGCTGCGGGCCAATCTGGTCGGCGTCTGCCTGGCGGTCGCCCCCGGCCGGGCCTGCTATATCCCGCTTCGCCATGTCGGGCCGGGCGGTGGCCAGGCGGATATGCTGGCGGCGCCATCGGCCGCACCGGCGCAGTTGCCGCTGGCGGAGGCGATGGCGGTGCTGCGGCCCCTCCTGACCGAGCCCGCCGTGCTCAAGGTGCTGCAGAACGCCAAGTTCGACCTCGAAATCCTGGTGCGGCCCGAGAATGGCGGCATCGCCGTCGCCCCGATCGACGATACCATGCTGATCTCCTACGCCATGGAGGCCGGACGGCACGGGCATGGGATGGACGAGCTCTCGGTGCTGCATCTCGGCCATAAGCCGATCTCGTTCGATGCGGTGACCGGCACCGGCCGCGCGCGCATCACCTTCGCCGAAGTGCCGCTGGATCAGGCCACCGGCTATGCCGCGGAGGATGCCGACGTCACCCTGCGCCTGTGGCACAAGCTGCGGCCACAATTGCGGGAGGCAAAGGCGCTCGCGCTCTATGAGCAGGTGGAGCGCCGCATGGTCGGCGTGCTGCGGACCATGGAAGAAGCCGGCATCAAGGTCGATGGCGTCGAGTTGGCGCGGATCGGCGAGGATTTCGCGCAGCGCATGGCGCGGCTGGAGGAGGAGATCCATCAGCTCGCCGGTCGGCCCTTCAACGTGGGCTCGCCAAAACAGCTGGGCGAGATCCTGTTCGATGAAATGAAACTGTCGGGCGGGCGGCGTAGCAAGGCGACCGGCGCCTGGGGCACCGATGCCGGAGTGCTGGAGGAGGTCGCCGCATCGGGCAGCAATACCGGCGCTGCGCTGGCCCGCACCGTGCTCGACTGGCGGCAACTGGCGAAGCTGAAATCGACCTATGTGGAGGGGCTGGCCGCGGCGATCGATCCGCGTGACGGCCGCGTGCACACCGATTTCTCCATGGCCAATACTTCGACCGGGCGGCTCGCCAGCACCGAGCCGAACCTGCAGAACATCCCGGTGCGGACCGAAGAAGGCCAGCGCATCCGCCGCGCCTTCATCGCCGAGCCCGGGCATGTGCTAATGAGCGCCGATTACAGCCAGATCGAGCTGCGTCTGCTGGCGCATTTGGCCGATGTGCCGGCACTGCGCGACGCCTTCGAGAAGGGCGAGGACATCCACGCCCGCACCGCCGCCGACATCTTCCACCTGCCGCGCGAGGCGGTGGACAAGGAAGCCCGGCGGCGCGCCAAGACGATCAATTTCGGTATCATCTACGGCATGTCGGCCTTCGGTCTCGCCGGCCGGCTCGGCATTCCGCCGGGCGAGGCCAAGGGCATCATCGACGCCTATTTCGCGCAATACCCCGGCATCCGGGACGCGATGGAGCAGCTGAAGGAGGAGGCGCGGCTGACCGGCTATGTCTCCACCTCCTTCGGCCGGCGGCTCTGGGTGCCCGACATCAACGCCAAGGACATGGTGCGCCGCGCCGGTGCCGAGCGGGCGGCCATCAACGCCCCCTTCCAGGGCGGCGCGGCGGAGGTCATCAAGCGCGCCATGGTCCGCCTGCCCGGCGCGCTCCGCGAAGCCGGGCTTGCCGCGCGGATGCTGCTGCAGGTGCATGACGAGCTGGTCTTCGAGGTGCCGGAGGCCGAGGTCACCCCGACCGGGGCGCTGGTGCGCGAGGTGATGGAGAATGTCGTCACCCTGCGCGTCCCGCTGGCCGTCGAGGTCGGCACCGGCCGCAGTTGGGCCGAGGCCCATTGAGGCCAGTGCGGCGATTGAGGAACCAGCTAGAGCACGATGCGTTGAGGCGGCATCGCCGAAGGCGCTGAATCGCGCGATCCAACCCATGCTAGAGCGGGCTGCGTGAACGCAGCATGCTCTAGCGTCGACGGATTGGACCGCCGGTATGCAGCCGTTCAGCCGGCCTTGCGGATGATCATGCCGATCGAGGTGGAGACAAAGCCGCCGATCGTCAGCCGCAGATGCGGCGTGTGCAGTTGCCCGACCGGAAAGCGCTCCGCGCTATAGGGCGGCACATCGACGAATTGATCGAACAGCAACGGCGCATGCTCCAGGTCGAATGGCAGCATCGTATGTCCGGCTGCCGTCAGCCGTGCCTGCAAGGCTTCCAGGTCGCGGCGCCGGAACAGCACGGTCGGCCCCTCGGTCAGCGTCGCCTCGCCAGGTTCCAGGTTCAGCTCGGTGGTATGGACGGCGATGCCACCCGGCTTCAGGCAGGCCATTGCCCGCTCAACGAAGGTCAGACCAGGCGCGATGCCGCCCAGATGCTCCATTGCACAGGCCGACCACAGCATATCGTGGCTGCCGTCCTGCAACTCGACCGGCAGCGCGCCCATATCGGCCGGGCGGAAGCGGACCAGCGCGTCGAAGCTTGCCCGGTCACCAAGATGGGCGCGATAAAGCGCGTCGGTGTTGCTGACATGCTGGCCGGTGTCGATCCACTCGCGCGCACGGGTATCGCCGACATCGATATCGGTCGCCGTGACCGCGACACCGCGGCTGGCCAGGATCGCCGGCAGCGGCTCCTGCCCCACCGCGAAGCCGAGCGCGCGGCGGCCCGGCATCAGCATCCCGGCCTCATGCAGCGCCTGCAGGATGAAGGCATCCTCCCAGAGCTTGCGGTGATAAAAGGGCGTGGTGCCGAGCGCGATGCACCAATGCCGCAGCCAGTCGCTCTCGATATCGATGTGCCGACAGCTGCGGCTGGTCAGCCCGATCGTCGCGGGCGCCGCCGGCAGGGCGATCCCCGGCCCGGCAAGGCCGGCCGCATAATGCCGCAGCACGACTTCGGAGCCGAGCATCTTGACCGTCCAACGCAGCGTCTCCGCCTCCCGCTGCTCGCGGAAGCTGGGCTCGGCGGGCCGGCCGAAGGGGGGGCGACGCAAAAGGCTTTTCAGCAAGCTCAGGGGCATGGGGTCGAGCGCCGCCTAGAGCGCGATGCGTTGCGGCGGAATCGCCGAAGGCGCTGAATCGCGCGATCCAACACATGCTAGAGCGGGCTGCGTGAACGCATGTGAACGCAGCATGATCTAGCCGTCCAGCCTGATACCGAGGTCACGGATCAGCGGCCGCCAGACCGCGTTCTCAGCCTCGACGAAGGCCTGGAACCCGGCCGGGCTCAGCGCCGCGCCTTCGATGCCGAGGTCGCGAAAGCGCGCCTTCACGTCATCAGCCTCCACACCGGCGGTCAGCGCGTCATGCACACGGTCGATCACCGCAGGCGGCGCGCCGGCCGGCAGGCTGATGCCCTGCCAGCCATAGGCAATGGCGTCCGGCCAGCCGAGTTCGCGCAAGGTCGGTACGTTGGCTGCCGGGGCGCTACGCGCCTCGGACAGCACGCAGAGCGCGCGCACCCGGCCATCGCGCAGGAAAGGCAGCCCGCTGGCGCTGTCGATCACGACCAGTTCCACATTGCCGGCCAGCAGGTCCTGCATCGCCGCCGGACCGCCGCGATAGGGCACATGCGTGGCCGCGAGGCCGGTGCGGCGCTTGACCATCTCCATCGCGAGGTGGTGCGGCGAGCCAACCGCCGGCGAGCCGTAATTCGGTGCCTGGGTCTTCGCGCGTTGCAGCAGGTCCGCGAAGCTCTGCGCCGGGCTATCGGGGCGCACGACCAGGAACAGCGGAAAGCGGCCGATAAAGCCCACGCCCTGGAAATCCTTGTCAGGGTCGTAGGGCAGCTTCGCATAAAGCGCGGGGTTGTAGACGAGGATGCCGTTATCGACATGCAGCCAGGTATAGCCATCGGCCGCTGCCCGGGCCGCGGTCTCGCTGGCCAGCACGGCGCCACCACCGGGCCGGTTCTCGACCACCACGGGCTGCCCGAGCCGGGTCGCCATATGCCCGCCGATTAACCGGGCGAAGACATCGCTGGCCCCGCCGGGCGGATAGCCAACGATCCAGCGGATCGAGCGCTCCGGCCAAGCCTGTGCCAGGGCTGGGCCTGCCGCACCAGCCGCCAGGGCCGCCAGTACTCCTCGCCGAGCCAGCATCCTCGCTCCTTATTCGCTGTGCGCAGCCTGCTTTACCAAGAAGCCAGAACGCTCGATACCCCGCGCCCGGCTATTCGTTGCGCAGCAGCGGGCCGGGCCGCACCCGCAACGCCAGCACCGTGCCGATATGCCCGCACGCCATGGTGAGCAGCGTGCACCCCAATACGGTCGCCGCGAGCGTGCCCGGCAGCCAGACCCATTCGGCGCGCATCACCCGCGTGACCACGCCCCAAGCCGCAGCGGTTCCAAGCAGCGCGGCCAATCCACCGGTCAGCACCCCGATCAGCGCGTATTCCACCAGCCAGGCGGCACCGATCTGTTTGCGGGTCGCGCCGACCGTCTTCAGGATCACGGCATCGCGCACCCGCCGGCGCTGATCGGCGGCGATGGCCCCGGCCAGCACCAGCGCTCCGGCCAGCAGCGTCACGCCAGCAACCGCCGAGAGTGCGACGCCGAGGCGCCCTAGGATCGCGGCCACCGCCTCCAGCGCGTCGCGCACGCGGATGCCGCTGACATTGGGGAAGGCGTCCGTCACCGCCCGCAACACCGCGCCATCCTGGGCCGCATCGCCGCGGATGGTCGCGATGTTGGAATGCGGTGCCGCCTCCAGCAGACCGGGCGAGGCGATGAGCGTGAAGTTCATCCCGAGCCCCTGCCAATCAATCACCCGCAAATTGGCGATGGTGAAGTCGATCGGCCGGCCCAATACATTCACCGTGATCACGTCACCCAGATCGATGCCCCAACCCTTGGCCAGGCCCGCATCGAAGGAGAGAAGCGGCTTGCCCCGATACTCGGCCGGCCACCACTGGCCGGCGACCAGCTTGCTGCCCTCTGGTGGGCTGGCCGCATAGGTCAGGCCACGATCGCCGCGCAGCGCCCAGGCGGTCTCCGGCGTGCTCCGCACCTGCTCCGCGGGGACGCCGTTCACCGCGACGATGCGCGCGCGCAGGCTGGGTACCCGCTTCACCTCGGTCACGCCTGGCAGGCCACGGGCCAGCGTATCGAACCGCGCCGCCTGATCCGGCTGGATGTCGATGAAGAAGAAATTGGGCGCCCGCGTCGCCAGGCTGCCCGCGAGCTCTCGCCGCAGATTGCCCTCGATCTGGGCGATGGCGGCAAGCGTGGTCAGCCCGATGCCGAGTGAGACGACGAGCAGCGCCGTCGGCGCCCCGGGGCGATGCAGATTGGCCAGCCCGAGGCGCAGCGCCGGCCGCCGCACATGGCCCAGCCGCCGGGCCAGATGCTGCAAGGCCGCCGCGCCACCGCGGAACACCGCCAGCGCGACCGCCGCCGCCAGGCAGAACCAGAAGGCGAAAAGCGGCTCCCCAGCGGTGCCGACCACCAGCGCCACCAGTGCCAGTGCCAGCCCGATATTGGCCACCAGAATACCCCAGCCGGGGAAGCCGCCCGCCGGCTGCATCGCGTCGCGGAACAGCGCCGCGCCAGGAATGCGCGCCGCGCGCCCAAGCGGCCAAAGACCGAAGACCAGCGCCGTCAACAGACCATAGAGCGCGGCAAGCGCGAGCGGGCCGGGATAGGGGAGGAAACGGGGCGGCACCGGCAGGCTGCCGGCCAGCGCCTGCGCCGCCGCCCAGGCCGCCCCGTAGCCAAGCACCAGCCCTGCGAAGATGCCAAGGCTCGTCAACGCCAGCACCTGCAACAGGTAGCTCCGCAAAATCAGTCCGGACGGCGCACCCAGGCAGCGCAGCGTCGCGATGGACCGCGCCCGCGCCGCCAGCCAGCCGCGCACCCCGGTGGCGACGCCAATGCCGCCGACCAGCAGCGCGGTCAGCCCGGCAAGGGTGAGGAAGGCGCTGGCGCGATCGAGGAAACGCGCGAGGCCCGGATCAGCCTCGGCGGCGCTGCGGACCCGATAGCCTTCGGCGGGAAAGGCGGCACGCAACAAGGCTGCGGTCGCTGCAGCATCCGCGCCTGCCGGCAGGCGCGCGCGGAGCGCGTGCTGCACCAGGCTGCCGGGCTGGAGCAGGCGCGTCTCGCCAAGCGTGAAGCCGGTCAGCAGCACGCGCGGCCCGAAAATCGCCGGTGTGGCGGCCTTGTCCGGCTCGCTGCGGATCAGCGCGACGAAGCGGAGCTGCGCTTCGCCCAGCCGGACCGTATCGCCACGCGACAGGCCTAGCCGTTCGGCGAGGATCGGCTCCAGCGCCACTTCCCCCGGCCCCAGGGTCAGCGGCGGGTCGAGTTCCAGCGTGCCGTAGAGCGGATAGGCGCCGTCGATCGCCTTCGCCTCGACCAGCAGCCGCTCGCCATTGGCCGCCACCAGCATGGCGCGCAGGCTGCTGATGGCCGAAACACGGGCGCCGCGCTGCACCAGCCAGTCCCGGGCGTCCCCCAGCGGCGCCTGCCCCCCGCTGCGGAGTTCCAGATCGCCGCCCAGCAGCCGCGCCCCATCGGCCGCCAGCCCCGCCCGCAAACCCGCACGCAGCGTGCCGACAGCGGCGATGGCGGCAACGCCCAGCGCCAGGCACGCGAGGACCAGGCGCAGCGCCCGCACGCCGCCACGCAGATCGCGGCGGGCCAGGCGAAAAGCGAGAGGTAGCCAGGACACGTCAACAGAATGGGGACGGCACGTCCGGCCCGCCAGCCCCCATTCCAGCGGTCATCGCCTTTGACCGCGGGTATTGGGCTGTTCGGTCCCTTCCGGCGCTCGGCTCGCCGCAACGCCTGGTGTCGCGGGTCTCATACCACCGGCCAAAACTTTTGACCGCTGGTATAAGATTGGGCAATGGCTTTACCGCAACAGCACCGGCAGCATCGCGTCCAGCCGCAGCCGGCCCTCCTCGGTCGCGCAGAGCCGCCCCTCCCGCCAGACGAGGTAGTCCTCGTCCAGGCAGGCGGTGAGCATTGTCGGGTCGATGCAGGCGGCAAACGGTAGGCCGCTGCGCGCGGTGATGCGGGCAGGATCGATCCCCTCTGTAAGCCGCAGCCCCATCAGCAGCGCCTCCCGCGCCCGGTCCTCCGGCGCGAGCGCGGTTTCTTCGACGATCGCGTGGCCATCGCGCGCCACCCGGGCCAACCATTCCTCCGGCGCCCGATGCCGCCGCACGGCGATCAACGCGCCGTCCACCAGCAGCCGCTGATGCGCGCCGGGACCGATGCCGAGGTAATCGCCATAGCGCCAATAGACCAGGTTATGCCGGCTTTCGGCCCCGGGCCGGGCGTAGTTCGAGACTTCATAGGGGAGCAGCCCGAAACGCGCCGCCACCTCCGCGGTCGCGCCATAGAGCCGCGCCGCGGCGTCGTCATCGGGTAGCGCGATCTCGCCGCGCGCATGCAGCGTGGCGAAGCGCGTCCCCGGCTCGATCGTCAACTGGTACAGCGAGAGATGGTCGGCGGCGATGTCGAGGGCGCGGCGCAACTCCGCCCGCCAAGCCGCTTCGGTCTGCCCGGGACGGGCATAGATCAGGTCGAAGGAGAGCCGGGGGAAGATCGCCCGGCCTGTCTCCAGCGCCGCGATGGCCTGGGCCGCGTCGTGCTGACGGCCAAGGAATTGCAGCGCCGCCCCGTCCAGGGCCTGGATGCCGAGCGAGAGGCGGTTCACCCCGGCGGCGTGGAAATCCGCAAGCTTCGCCGCTTCCACGCTGGTAGGATTGGCTTCCAGCGTGATTTCCAGATCGGCGGGAGCGTCGAACAGCGCCCGTGCCTCGGCGATCAATGCGCCGGCGGTCTCGGGGTCCATCAGGCTCGGCGTGCCGCCGCCGAAGAAGATGCTGGCAAGCGGCCGCCGCCCGATGCGTGCCGCCTCGTATCGCAGCTCCGTGAGCAGAGCATGTCGCCAGCCCACCTGATCGACACGCTCCCGCACATGGCTGTTGAAGTCACAATAGGGGCACTTGGCGCGGCAGAAGGGCCAGTGGATATAAAGGGCGAGGGGTTCCATCCCGGCCCCTATAGCCGCTCGGAGGCGTTGATGCCGCTCCCTGTTACCGCCGTGGCCGCCGCCCTTCTCACAGCGCTTTACCTCGTGCTCTGCATCCGTGTCATCGGCCAGCGCCGGGCGCGGGGAATCGCGCTCGGCACCGGGCATCCTGCGTTGGAACGCGCTTATCGGGCGCAGGCGAATTTTGCGGAATACGTGCCCCTAGGGCTGATCCTGCTCGGCCTTCTTGAAGGGCTGCGGGCGCCGGTGCCGCTGGTGTTCGGGCTGGCTGCCGCACTCGTCCTCGGCCGTGCCTTGCACGCTTTCGGTATCAGCCGTGAGCCGGAGGAACTGCGCTTCCGCGTCGCCGGCATGGTGTTCACTTTCGCGATGCTGGCCGCCACCGGGCTGCTGCTGGCAGGCTTTGCGCTGGCGGGATAGGCTGCGGATCGAGACATAGAGGAGGGATCGATGCCGGTTACGGTGAAGGAACTGGTCGCTGCGGCCAATGCGGCTGTACCGCGGATCAGCGCGGCCGAGGCCAAGGCGCTGCATGCCGCCGGCAAGGCGGTGTTCATCGATCTGCGCGAGCCCCCGGAGCTTGCGGCGTCCGGGACCGTGCCGGGGGCGCTGCCGATCCCGCGCGGCCTTTTGGAGTTCCGCGCCGATCCCGAAAGCCCCGACCGCAGCCCGGCTTTCCAGAAGCCGGTCGTGATCACCTATTGCGCCTCCGGCGGCCGCGCCGCGCTGGCGGGCAAGCTGCTGCAGGAGCTCGGCTATGCCGATGTCCGCAACCTCGGTGGCTTCAAGGACTGGGTCGAGGCTGGCGGCGAGGTGCAGAAGGTCTGATACCAAAGGCACGCGGCTTTTACTGGCGCTGATCGCCCAAATGAGCGCCGCGTCCAGCGCCGCCGAGCGCAGGAGATCGGAAGTTTCCGCCCGGCGCTTGCGGGCGAGCAAAAACGCAGATCAGTCGTCTAAGAATCTGACCGCTGGTCTGCAGCGCCCCGTCACCGCGGCAATTGGCTGATCAGCCGGAAGCGCTGCGCCCGCTTGGCGTTGTCCACCTCCGTGGTGAAGACGTTGCCGCGGCTGTCGACCGCCATGTTGTGCACCCAGTGGAACTCGCCGGCATTGCGGCCGCTGCGGCCGAAGGCGCCGAGCAGCCCGCCATCGGAGCGATGCAGCAGCCAGACCTTGTTGTTGGTGCCGTCGGCGGCCAGCAGCACGGATTGGCGCGGGTCGGGCAGGAAATCGATATCCCAGACCGAGCCCGATTGCAGCGTCTCCGGCGCCACCACGATCTCGCGCACGAAGCGGCCATCCTTCTGGAAGACCTGGATGCGATCATTGCCCCGGTCACAGACATAAAGCAGCCCATCGCGCGCCAGCCGCACGCAATGCACCGGGTTGCGGAAGAAGCGCGGCGGGTTGGCCGTCGCCTCACCGGGGCGATAGGCCGCCAGCGGATCGTCGGCCGGCGGCTTTTCGCCATAGGCGCCCCAATGGCGCTTATAGGCGCCGGTATCGGCATCGAAGACGATGACGCGGCGGTTGCCATAGCCATCGGCAACGTAGATTTCGCGCGCCGCCTCATCCACCTCGACATCGGCCGGCCGGCCGAGCCGGGCCGGGTCGTTGCTGCCGCCCGTCTCGCCCTTGATGCCGATCTGCAGCAGGAACTTGCCGTCGCGGGTAAATTTCAGGATGACGTGGTCGTTGGCGCCATTGCCGCCGATCCAGACATTGTCGCGGGCATCGACATAAATGCCGTGCTCGTTCTCCGGCCAGCTCGGGTGATGGCCCGGCCCGCCCCAGCCCTGGACGACATTGCCATCGGGGTCGAATTCGATCACTGCCGGGGCAGCGATGCAGCATTCCGACCAGGGCGGCGTCTGCGCCGCGCCCAGCTCATCCTTGGTCATGGTGCGCGGACGTTGGATCACCCAGATGTGATCGCGGCCATCGACGGCGACGCCGGCCGCTTGCCCGATGCCCCAGCGATGGGGCAGCGGCTTCGGCCAGAAAGGATCGACTTGATAGCTCGGCGCGACGACCGCGGGGCTTGGCGGGGCGGGCGCTTGCGCCAGCGCCGGCCCGGGGCCGAGCAGTCCGAGCACGAGCAGCAAGGCGCGCGGCGTGCGGGGCATGGCGTTTCTCCCTGGTGTTTCGGCCAGCCTCCCGCCGGGCCGCGGCGCCTGTCAATCGCTGGCTATTGCGGCATGATCCCGGCGCGCCGTGCCGCCTCGCCCCATTTCTGCATCTCCGCCTGGCAGAAGGCGCGCAGCGCGGCGGGCGAGGAGGTGACGATGCCCGCCCCCAGGGTGCGGTGCTTCTCCACCACCTCCGGTCGGGCCAGCGCGGCGACGCAATCGGCGTTCAACTGGGCGATGAGCGGTGCCGGCAGCCCCGCCGGGGCGATCACCATGCCCCAGGTCGCGGCTTCGAAGCCCGGCAGCGTCTCGCTGACCAGCGGCGCATCGGGCAGTTGCGGAGACCGCTGCGCGCCAGTCGTGGCGATCGCCTTCAGCGCACCGGACTGGATATGTGGCAGCGCGGCGGGGACGGTGTCGAACATGATATCGACCCGCCCGGCCATCAGGTCCGGATGCGCCTGGGTGCTGCCGCGATAGGGGACATAGGTCAGCTCCGTGCCGGTGATCTGGGCGAAAAGGACCGGCGCGAGCCGCACCACCCCGCCGGTCCCCGCGAAGGTCAGGCCGCCGCGCAACTTGGCCAGGGAAATCACCTCGGCGACCGAGCCGGCCGGGAAATCCCGGGCGGTGCAGAGCACCAGCGGCGTCGTCGTGGTCTGCGTGACGAAGCTGAAATCACCCAGGGTGTCGTAGGGCAGGCGATAGAAGGCCGGGTTCACCGGGTGCCCCACCGAGACCAGCGCCAGCGTGTGGCCATCCGGTGCGCTTCTCGCCAGCGCCTCGGTGCCGATCACGCCATCGGCGCCGGCGCGGTTCTCAACCGGTACCGGTTGGCCCCAACGCGCGGACAGTGGCTCGGCCATCAGCCGCGCGGTGATGTCCGATACGCCGCCTGGGGTATAGGGCACGATGATACGGACGGGCCGTTGCGGAAAGCCGCTTTGCGCCGCCGCCGGCCGGATGGCGAGCAAGGCGGGCGCGGCGAGGATTTGCCGGCGTGACGGCATGCGTCTCCTCCCTTCGCGCGGCGGCTCAGCGCAACAGCTCGGCGACGAATGCCGCCAACCAGGGCTGCCGCTGCCGGGCGCTGCGGGCAGCATGCAGTACCGCGCGCACCGCCGCCACCGTCGCGGTGAAATCCGCGTTTACCAGCACATGGTCGAACTCGGTCCAATGGCGCATTTCGTCGCGCGCCACGGCCATGCGGCGGCCGATCTCCTGCTCCGCATCCTGGCCGCGCCCGCGCAGCCGGCGTTCCAACTCCGCCAAGCTGGGCGGCAGCAAAAAGAGGCCGACCACATCGCCCGGCAGTGCCGCCTTGAGCTGCCGGTATCCCTGCCATTCGATGTCGAACAGCACGTCCCGCCCGGCGGCGAGTGCCGCTTCGACCGGCGCCCGCGGGGTCCCGTAGCGGCGGTCCAGGAAGCTGGCATGCTCCAGAAAGTCGCCGGCCGCGACCTCGGCGGCAAAGGCCTCCGGCGTTCGAAAGAAATAATGCACGCCCTCCTGCTCGCCAGGGCGTGGCAGCCGCGTGGTGGCGCTGACCGAGAGGGTGAGATCTGGCTCACTCTCTCGCAAGGCGCGCGAGACTGACGTCTTGCCGCCGCCGGGGGCGGCGGAGAGCACGAGGCAGACTCCGCGCCGGGTCACGTCACTCGACATTCGCCGCCTGCTCCCGCAGCCGCTCGATCGCCGCCTTGAGGTCGAGGCCGATGCGCGTCAGCGCGACCGAGGTGGATTTCGAGCAGAGCGTATTTGCCTCCCGCACAAATTCTTGCACCAGGAAATCGAGCTTGCGCCCCGCCCCCTCGCCGGCGGCGAGCAGGGCGCGGGCGGCGGTGATGTGCGCCGCCAGCCGGTCCAGCTCCTCCCGCACATCGGATTTTTGTGCCAGCAGCGCCACTTCCTGCGCCAGCCGTTCCTCCGGAATCCGCGCCCGGCCGGTCTCGCCCAGCAGTCCGGCGAGCTGTTCCAGCAAACGGGTGCGCTGCGCCTCCGGCTGGTCGGCCGCGGCTGCTGCCGCTGCCTCGCGCAGCCCCGCGATCTCCTCCAGCAGCCCGCCGAGCACACGGGCGAGCTGCTGGCCTTCCCCGGCGCGGGCGGAGCCAAGGCCTGCGAGCGCCCGGCCATAGGCCTCGATCAGCGCCGCGCGCTTGGCGGTCTCGGCGGCCTCATCAGGCTCGGCTTGTTCGGTGCGAAGCACGCCGGGCAGGGCGAGCAGCTGGGCGACGCTGGGCGGCGGGCTGCCGGGCAGGCGCCCGGCCAGCTCCTGGGCCAAGGCGATCGCCTGGTCGAGGGCCAGCCGATCGACCGCGAGGCGGGGTCTTTCCTCCCGCCGCAGGGCAAGATTGGCTGAGACATTGCCGCGTTTCAGCCGGCCGGCGGTCGCCTCGCGCAGCGTCGGCTCCAACGCCTCCAGCCCGCCCGGCAGGCGCAGCCGCAGATCGAGACCGCGACCGTTCACGCTGCGTAGCTCCCAGACGAAGGCGGTGCCATCGGCCAACAATCCGCTCTCGCGCGAGAAGCCGGTCATGCTCATAAGGGGTCCCATGCGGGGCTTGTCCCGCCTCAGAGGATCGGATGCAAGCGAGCACGCCGCACTGGCCGCATGTTCTCATCACCGGCGCGTCTTCCGGCATCGGTCGGGCGCTGGCGCTGGCCGTGGCCGGGCCGGGGGTGACGCTGCATATCGGCGGGCGCGACGCGACCAGGCTTGCGGCCACCGCGGCTGATTGCGCGGCCGCCGGCGCCACTGTGCGACCGCAGGCCGCGGATGTGCGGGACGCCGCGGCCATGGCCGGCTGGATCGCCAATTGCGGGCGCCTCGATCTGGTGATCGCCAATGCCGGGATTTCCGCCGGAACGGGCGGGGAGACGGAGCCGCCGGCCCAGGCACGGGCGATTTTCGAGACCAATGTGACCGGTGTGCTGAACACTGCTCTGCCGGCGATTGCCGCCATGGCGGCGCAGGAGCCGGGGCCGGACGGGCTGCGCGGCCGGGTCGCGGTCATCGCCTCCATCGCGGCCTTCGTCGCCGTGCCCTGGTCGCCGGCTTATTGCGCCAGCAAGGCCGCGGTGCAGGGCTGGGCCGAGGCGCTGGATGCAACCGAGCGGCGGCGTGGCATCAGGCTCCACGCGGTCTGCCCGGGCTATATCCGCACCCCGATGACGGCGCGGAACAGCTTTCCCATGCCGCTGTTGATGGAACCGGAAACGGCGGCGCGGCGAACCCTGGCGAGCATCGCTGCCGGGCGGACGCGGATTGTGTATCCCTGGCCGCTTTATGCCGTGGCGCGGCTGGTGGGCGCGCTGCCGCCCGGGCTGCGGGCGGCATTATTCACCATGACGCCGGCCAAGGGCCGGCTGCCCGGCGTCGGTTAGAGCGGAGAGCGTGCAGAGCGCGTTCAGATGGCCGCATCTGAACGCCTGAACCTGCGCGGGACGCAACATTTTCTCGAGCACGGGATGCGATCAGGTGAGTCCACCTGATCGCTATTGCTCCGCAGGATCAGCTGGTTTGCTGGATGCCGGACAGCAGCCAGGGCGCCCCAGGGGTGCGGACGAAGGTCCAAAGCTCGGTCGCTTCGTTGCGGCGGTCGCTATCGCCCTCCACCACCCCGCCATCGCTGATCCGGCGCGTCACGTCGCGCATCGAGACCCGCATGGCGACCGTCGCATATTCGCGGTTCCCTTCGCGCCAGGCCTCAGCGACGTCGCCTTGTTCCAGCTTGAGGTCGGCGGTCTCGTTGCGGAGGCCCCGGCGGGCGAGGTCGGCGAGGTCCTCACCGAAATGCCCCACCATCTCGGCGGTCGCCACCGCGCGCATCGCGCCCTCATCCTGCGTGGACCAGGCGTGATTCACCTGCTGCAGGATGCTCTCGAAGCTTTCCAGATCGGCGCGGGTCACATTCACCTCGCTCACGGCGCCTGGGGCGGCGCTGCCCCCATAGGCCGGGCGCGGCGGGTGCATCGCACCGGGCATGTTGCGGGCCATGCCCGCCGGGCCGGCGCCGGCATAAGCCGGCCCGCCCATGCGGCTGCGGAGCATCCCCACGATCCAACGAACGGCGAAATAGAGCAGCATGAGCTGCAGCATCAGCCCAAGCAGGCTGCCGAAGCCGGTGAAGCCACCGAACAGGCCGTGCCCGAACAGCAGCCCGCCGAGCCCGGCGCCGATCAGCCCCCCCATCATGCCGGCGAAAAACCCACCGCCGAAGCGGCTGGCGGAGGGCGAGGCGCCGAAGGGCGGGCGCACCTGGGCCGGCGTGCCATAGGCGGCGCCAGGGCGGGCGGATTGCGGTTCGGCGCTGCGCTGCATCGGCCGGGCACTGCCGGGGGCCGTGCTGGTCGCGGGTGGCGGGCTGTAGGTCCGCCCGCCGCGGCTGCCAAAGGAGCCGCCGCCACCTGGGCGGGCCATGGCGATCGCTGGCGCCAGGGCCAGGGCAATGACCGCGAAGGCGGTCAGGAAACGGGCAGTGCGGCGCATCCTCGAAGACCCTCTTGTCCCGTTGATCGGGCTGTGCGCGAATATAGGCAGCCGTCGGCATCTTTGCGATAGTGATCTCGCATCGGCTCGCTCTGGCCCGCGCCCCCGCCCGCGTGCTACCGGCGCAGTCCGCAATGATCGACCCGCCATGTTCCGGCGCGTGACGCGCCATCCCGCCACGCAGGCGACCCTCGCCTGGGCGGTCGGCGCATATCTGGCGACCTGCTACGCCACCACCCGCTGGCGGCTGGTTGGGGAGGACCATTTGTTGGCGGCGCTGGCCGGTCCCGATGGTGCGGCCCGCCCGGTGATCTGTGCCTTCTGGCACGAGCGATTGCCGCTGATGCCGAAGCTTTGGCTGGAGGCGGTGGCGCGTGTCCCGGCTTTGGGTGGCAAGCGGGCCCATGTCCTCGTCTCGCGGCACCGCGACGGCAGGGCGATCGGCATGGTGATCGAGCGCTTCCGGCTGGACGTGGTGCATGCATCCACCTCGAAGGGCGGCTCCACCGGGCTGCGGGTGCTGCTGCGGATGCTGGCGGCCGGCGACAACGTGGTGATAACGCCGGACGGCCCGCGTGGGCCACGCCGCGTTGCCGCCCCCGGGGTCGCCCAGCTTGCCGCGCTGGCCGGTCTGCCGGTGATGCCCTGTGCCGCTCGCACCTCCCGCGCGCGGGTCCTGGGCAGTTGGGACCGGATGGTGCTGCCGTTGCCCTTCGCCCGCGGCGTCATTGTAGTGGGAGCCCTGGTTGCGGTGGATCGCGCGGCGCCGGGGGCGGCGCTGCCGATGATCGAGGCGGCGCTGACCGCCGCCTGCGACAGCGCTGATGCGCTGGCGGGTGGGCGCGCATGAGCCTGCTCGCCGGGGCCTACGCCCAGGCGACGGCGCTGTTGGCCCCGGCGCTGCGGCTGCACCTCCGCCGGCGGGCCGGGCGCGGCAAGGAAATCGCGGCTCGGCTGGCGGAGCGTGAAGGCGCCGGCGCCGCGCGGCCAGCCGGGCGGCTGCTCTGGCTGCATGCGGCGAGTGTCGGGGAGACGATTTCCATCCTGCCGCTCCTGGAAGCCTTGGCGGCGCGGGCGCCAGATCTCGAACTGCTTGTCACCACCGCGACCGTGACCGGGGCGGAGACGCTGGCGCGGCGCCTGCCGGTGGCGCTTGGGGGGCGGGTGCAGCATCGTTTCGCCCCGCTCGATGTGCCTGGCTGGGTGGGGCGCTTCCTGGATGGCTGGCGACCTGATGCGGTGGTGCTGGTCGAGAGCGAGCTGTGGCCGAATCTGATTGCCGCCTGCCGGGGCCGCGCGATTCCGCTTGCCCTGATCAATGCCCGCTTCACCCCGCGCTCGGCAGCGCGCTGGCAGCGCTGGGCGGCTAGTTTCGGGCGGGAGCTTGCCGGCAGTTTCCGCTTCGCCACGGCGCAGACCGCCGAAGACGCCGCGCGGCTCCGCGCCTGGGGCTTCGCCGATGTCCGCACGCCCGGCAATCTGAAGGACGCGGCGCTGCCCCTGCCAGCCGACCCGGCGGCCCTCGCGGCGCTGCGTGCGGCCATCGGCGCCCGGCCGGTCTTCCTCGCCGCCTCGACCCGGCCAGGTGAAGAGCCCATCGTGCTGGCCGCCGCGGCGCGGCTGCAAGAGCGTTTGCCCGATCTGCTGACCATCCTGGTGCCACGCCATCCGGAACGCGGCGCGGCGATCGCCGCACTCCTCTCGCCGCCGCCGCCGTGCCGGTCCGCTGGCGCGCTGCCGTTGCCCGCGAGTGCGGTCTATTTGGCGGATACGCTTGGTGAACTCGGCTTATTCTACCGCCTGGCCGGCGTTGCGCTGATCGGCGGCGCGCTGGTGCCCCTCGGCGGGCAGAACCCGCGCGAGGCGGCGCGGCTCGGCTGCCCCATCCTGATCGGTCCACACCACTTCAATTTCCAACCCGTGGTCGCGGCGCTGCTGGCCGCCGGCGGGGCCGAGGTGGTGCGCGATGCCCCAACGCTGGCGGAAGCGGCCGGCCATGTGCTAACCAATCCCTCACGCGGACGTGTCATGGCCGCCGCTGCCTCTGCCGCCTTGGCGGCCGAGGCGGGGTTGCCGGACGGCATCGCGCAATGGCTGCTGGACCTGCTGCCGGGGCAGGCTGACGGATCGCCGCCCGGCGATCCGGGAACGGCGCCAGGAGGCTGAAGCGGGCGTGGCGCATGCGCGGCCCGCCCTGTCCGCATCCTGGCCGGCTCTGGTAATGCGAGGATTGGTCGAGGCCGATGCGAGCCCCTGATTTCTGGACTGCGGATGGCCGTGGCTTATGGCCTTCCCTGCTTGCCCCCGCGGCCGCGCTCTATGGCAGGGCGACCGCGCGGCGCCTGCGTCGGCCCGGCTGGCAGGCGCCGGTGCCGGTGATCTGCTGCGGCAACGCCACGGCGGGCGGGGCGGGCAAGACCACGGTTGCGCTC